>Ga0102924_1000509_pt1 | contig 48779 bp, 46 predicted proteins | sample PaiPotPPM11metaG_FD_80116 | JGI IMG/M metagenome (GOLD analysis project Ga0102924, IMG submission 80116) | Iron sulfur acid spring bacterial and archeal communities from Banff, Canada, to study Microbial Dark Matter (Phase II) - Paint Pots PPM... ... | reverse complement strand
TGGTAATGCAGGAAGGCGCGACGGAAGAACAGATTCAGGCCGTGATCAGCCGCCTGATGCAGCTTGGCTTCGACATTCACCGTTCCACTGGAATCTTACAGACGGTGCTGGGCGGAGTGGGCGCTAAAGTCGATTTTGATACGCGCGAAATCGAGCTGATGGAGGCTGTCCAGGAAGTCCATCGCATCGTCTCGCCTTATAAGCTTGCAAGCCGGCATTTCCGTCCCGAAGGGTCCGTGATCCAAATTGGGAATGGAGTGGCGGTGGGCGGTCCCAACGTCGTAGTGATGGCAGGGCCGTGCAGCGTGGAAAGTCCGGAGCAGATTAACATCATTGCCGGCGCTGTTTCCCGGGCCGGCGCGCGGGCGTTGCGCGGTGGCGCCTTCAAGCCGCGCTCCTCTCCGTACAGCTTTCAAGGGATGGGACCGGAAGGCCTCAAGCTGATGCGCCATGCTGCGGACCAGAACGGCCTGCTCGTCGTTTCCGAAGTGATGGACCAAACCCAGATTCCGATGATGCTTGATTACGTGGACGTTCTTCAGGTGGGTGCGCGCAATATGCAGAATTACAATCTGCTGCGCGAGCTTGGGAAAGTCACAAAGCCCGTTTTGTTGAAGCGCGGCATCTCCGCCACCATCGAAGAACTGCTTCTCTCCGCGGAATATATTATGGCCGGCGGAAACTACAATGTGATCCTTTGCGAGCGCGGCATCCGGACTTTTGAAAATTCGACGCGCAACACTTTGGATGTTTCCGCGATTCCCGTCATTCATAAGCTGTCGCACCTGCCCATTATCGCCGACCCGTCACACGCTTCAGGACGGCGTGATAAGGTGATTCCCCTGGCGCGCGCTGCGGTCGCCGCTGGCGCCGATGGCTTGTTGCTGGAAGTACACAACGACCCAGAGCACGCGCTGAGCGATGGGCCCCAGGCGCTTTACCCAGACCAGTTCGAAGAACTGATGCGGCAATTGCGGTTGATAGCTCCTGCCGTCAGCCGGACGATCTGATGCTCCCTTTCCAGTCTCTGCATCTTCCCGGTGATTCCATTAGCAGCCAGCACTCACCAGCCAAGGAGCTACTAAACTGAGAAAAATATCGACTCCATCGGCGAAAGAAATTCCTTTCCGCCGGATTGCCATTGTGGGCACTGGCCTGATCGGCGGGTCATGGGGACTTGCGCTCAAAGCTGCAGGATTCCAAGGAGTGCGAATCGGCATTGACCGCCGCTCAGTTCTAAGGCGAGCTATGCAGCGCGGGGCGATTGACGAAGGTCACGAAAACCTGGAAGCTGCGGTGCGCGGTACTGACTTGATCATTCTGGCGGCGCCGGTTGGCAGGATTTCTCTTCTCATTCCCTGGTTTGCAAGGCAGGCTCAGCCCTCGGCGTTGGTCACGGACGTGGGAAGCGTCAAGTCCGGCATTTGCCGCCGCGCCAAGGAATCATTCAATTCCGGAGCGTTGTTTCTCGGCGGACATCCGCTTGCCGGCAAAGAATCATCGGGAATCGATTCTGCCGAAGCCACCCTCTTCGCCCAGGCCTCCTATGCTTTAACTCCGTTAAGGCCCGAAGACATGGAAGATCCGCGGGCGAAGGCTTTCTGCGAGTTGATCCGCCGGGCCGGCGCTCGCCTGCATGTAACCACGGCTGAAGTCCATGACCAAGTGGTTGCGTATACCAGCCACCTGCCCCAGTTGCTTTCAACGGGTCTTGCCAGTCTGCTAGGCGAATTAATGGAAACGCGCTCCTTGGAATCGAGTGACTTGGCCGGACCCGGACTGCTCGATTTCACGCGCCTTGCTGATAGTCCTTATTCCCTTTGGCGCGACATCCTCCTGACTAATCACGGCAACATTCAGGATGCTCTCGACGCCTTTATCCAGAAGCTTGAAGAGATGAAGTTGCGGCTTTCTGAGCGCGCCATCGAACAAGACTTCAAGCGCGCCGCCCATCTGCGCAACCGCTTGAAAAAACGTTAGCGCCGGCCCCGGACGCTGTAGCGGCGCTCTATGAGCGCCGGAAATCGTTGAGAATTCAAGTTCGGCGGTCGCAGACCGCACTCCCGCCTCTAAACTGCGCCACCGCGAAGCGCCGCAAGATTATCAAGATTTGCACTTAAGGTATACTATCCGCCAGGAGAGCGTCCGATGCTAAAAGAGGCTCTTGAAATCCTCGCTACCACTCCCGAAAAATTACGCCGCGAAGTCCGGCAAATCCCCCTGCGGCAAATCAAGGCCCGGCCGGCGGAGAGTAAATGGTCCGTTCAGGAAATTCTCGCTCATCTCGATGACGTGGAGGAAAACGGCATGAGGTCGAGAGTTGATGCGATTGTGAATGAAGAGACTCCGTTCCTTCCGCTTTTCGATCAGGAAAAACGGGTGATTGAATTGCATTACAACCGTGTGGACCCTTACCGTTCCCTTGAATCGCTTTCTCGCCAGCGCCGCGCCAATGTCCGCTGGCTCCGCACCCTTCGCCCGGGCCAGTTGAAACGCAAGGGTGTCCACCACCAGGTGGGAGAGATGACAGCGGAAGAATACATTTATGAGTGGGCCTTCCACGATCTGGGGCATCTCAAACAAATTCTGGAGGTCCGGCGCTACGCGCTCTATCCGCTGATCGGCAATATGAAAGCTTATTATCACCTCGCCTGAATCATAGGGCGTTGGTTGGATCTGACGTCGTCCGGAGATCGATCTTCAATGAATAAGACGTATCCCAATGCGGATGCTGCCATCGCTGACGTGCCCGATGGCGCGTCGATCATGTTTGGTGGGTTTGGTTTGTGCGGCATCCCGGAGAACCTGATTGACGCCATTCGCCGCAAGGGTTTGAAAAACCTTACGGTCATTAGCAACAATGCCGGCGTTAATTCCTTCGGTCTGGGAAAGCTCCTCAAGAGCGGTCAGATTCGCAAAGTGATTGGCAGCTACGTGGGCGAGAATAAGACGCTTGAGGATTTGGCGCTGAAAGGAGAAATCGAACTCGAGCTCACTCCGCAGGGCACTTTCGCCGAGCGCATGCGCGCTGCGGGCGCGGGCATTCCCGCATTCTACACGCCCACCGGCTTCGGAACTGTAGTGGCTGAAGGCAAGGAAGTCCGCGAGTTTGACGGCCGCCCCTATCTGCTGGAGCGTGCGTTAACGGCAGATTATGCGTGCGTCAAAGCCTGGAAAGGGGATCGTTGGGGGAATCTGATTTATCGCCGCACCGCCCGCAACTTTAACCCGGTGATGGCCACCGCCGCTAAGATCACGATTGCTGAAGTCGAAGAGCTGGTAGCGTTGGGTTCTCTCGATCCGAATGCCATTGTGACGCCTGGCATCTACGTGAAACGGATTTTTCAGGGGCAAAATTACGAAAAGCTGATTGAGAAAAGGACTGTGCGAAGCCGGTGAGCGGATTTCTGACGCAAAATTGGGGGAATCTTGCCAGCGTCGCTGGCCTGGCTATCAGTGTATGGGTGCTCATTGTCGCAACGAAGGCAAAACAAGCGGCACAGGATGCTCGTTCTGCTGCGCGCCTGAAAAACTTCGTGGAAGTCCTTGAGGATGCACGCAGGAGCTTGGAGCAAATCGCTATTTTTCTCAAAGACCAAAAGTGGGACCTCGTGCAACTCCGGGCCACTGAGGTTTCGGGAGATTGCCGGATAGCCTTGGAACGATGGGGAGACTATCTTTCCGAGACGGGTGAGAATAATCTTGTTGATGTTGCTACGTTAGCAACTTCTATTGCCGGCACAGCTGCAGAGTCGTTTGTGAGACAATTAGATTCTGGAGATTTATATTCGGCGTCTCAGGCACAAATTGAAGCCGCCGGGCTCATTAGCAGTGTTCTGGGTGAAGCACAGAAGTCCGAAGAAAGGACGAAGACTGAGCCATGGTCCAAGACAAAAATACGGAGTTGCTTCAGCAGCTTATTAAGGCTACGAAAGAAGGGAAGGTTACCTGGCGGCCCACGGCAAAGCTTAACGAATTTACTAGCGCATTTAAGGGCCGGTTTAGCATCCTGATCGGTGAGGAGACTGGGACGAGGTATTACTTTCGGCTGCGAGACATTGACGGTCGGGAATTACTTACACTCTTCCACCCGTTTTGGGTGCCACCCCCGGACCTCGTTTCCTCAATCGAGAATCCATCGAAGGAAACTGAGGTGCGAGTTCCGCCAGCGCACGTTCCTTTGCCTGGAAGTGCGCCTAACGTAAGGATGCCGCCGGAAGAACTCCAAGTCCACGATTCGCCATTGGTCCGCGAATTGTACAGACTGGCTAGCCGCAGCGATTGGCAAGCCGAGCAGGCTATCGACTCAATTCTGCAAGAGCTTAAGCAATAGTGTCTGGCTCTCGCTCTCTTATGGACAAACGCGAACAAATCGCCCGCCGCATTGCCCTGGAATTAAAGGACGGCTATTACGTCAATCTTGGTATCGGCATTCCCACGCTGGTCTCGAACTTCATCCCACCGGGCATTGAAGTCGTGTTGCAATCCGAAAATGGCATGTTAGGTGTTGGACCATTTCCCTACGAAGGTGAGGAGGATCCGGATTTGATCAACGCTGGCAAAGAAACCGTAACGGAAATCCCTGGCACTTCGTATTTCTCAAGCGCCGATTCCTTTGCCATGATTCGCGCCGGCCGCGTGGACTTGACCGTGCTGGGCGGAATGGAAGTGGATGAGAAAGGCAATCTGGCCAGTTGGATGATTCCGGGCAAGATGGTGAAGGGCATGGGCGGCAGCATGGACCTGGTGGCTGGAGCCAACCGCGTGGTGGTGGCTATGGAGCACATTACCAAGGACGGCAAACCGAAGATCCTGAAGCAGTGTACCCTTCCTTTGACGGGCGCCGGGGTGGTGCATGAGATTGTAACGGACCTGGCCGTGATGGAGGTAACGCCGCAGGGGTTGGTGTTGAAGGAGCTTTCGCCGCAGGTCACCTTTGATCAGCTTCAAGAAATCACCGGGACAGTTTTGCACGTCGCACCCGGTTTGCGTCCTTACCGGCAGTGAACGCTGCCGCAAGTCGCCAGCAGCGGATTCAACACAACTCCGGAATACATCCAATGTCTTATGATCGACCCTCACAGCATCGTCATCGCCACTTTTATTTCTCCGCGCGAAAGAATTTGGGATGAGCTCGTCAGGATCCGGCCCGAGGGAGTGACGCTGCGCGGCATCAACCTTGATTCTTTTGACGAGTTTCTTCAACAGCCTCTGCGCGAAGGCACATGCGAACTCTGCATGGCCACCGCTTTCTATCCCGTGCATCGCGTCGAACGCATCGCTTTGGATGAGGCCGCTGGCCCGGAGCCATCGCTCTCTGACATCTTTCATGAGCGCGGGGGCATGACCGTTCAGGAGTATCTCGGCATTCCTGCAACTTCCTGAAATCCCGGGTAGTGTCTCAGTTTCTTTGCTGTAGCGGCGCTCTATGAGCGCCGCTACAGCAAACTGCGTCACTACCAAATCCCTTGGCAGCCTTCCAGTCTTCATTCCGCAGGCATTTCATCCCACTCAGGCCGGTTTATCTCCCTTCCGTTCCTGCGGATTGACAGGGTCATCCTGAATTTTTATAGTAATGAGGAGCTATGACTTCTCGCGTCCTTACGCCTGCAAATCAAATAACGATTCTGCGGCTGGTTTTTGTTCCGCTCTTTGCCATCCTGGTCCTGGACCGGCACTATGCGGGCGCCATGGGCGTGCTGGCGGCGGCGGCAGTCTCCGACGTGGCAGATGGTTTAGTAGCGCGGCGCTATCATCAGGTTTCTTCACTCGGAATGGCGCTTGACCCGCTTGCGGATAAGACGCTGCTCACCACCGCCTACCTTGTCCTATCCTTCTGCGGAGTTCTCCCCTGGTGGCTCACCATCATCGTGCTCAGCCGCGATATTGGAATGCTGCTCATCGCGCTGGTCATCAGCCTGGTCGCAGGTTATCGTCCTTTCCCGCCCACCAGCCTCGGCAAGGCGTCCACAGCCGTGCAAGTGGCAACCGTCATCGTGGCGCTGGGCTACAAAGCCCATGTGGGTGGAGTCACAAAGCCCTTTGCAACCTTCTGGATTTACCTTGCGGCGGCCATCACCATCCTATCCGGCATTCATTACCTGGTCGTGGCGCGCAATCGCTACAGCGATATTCTGAGTGATTCGGCGAAGTCTCGTTGAGGACCCGTCAAAAGGCCGGTGGCTTATCACTCGTCACTTGTCACTCGCCACTTTTTTCGGAAAGCATTCTTTGTTGCGCACAAGCAGAAAATTTCCGTTATAATTTTGCTCTGAGAGGTGACTCAGCATGGCCTATCTTTTTGTGATCGCGGCGGTACTCTTCCGGATTGTGCCGCACCCGTGGAACGTGACTCCGCTGGCGGCAATGTTCCTTTTCAGTGGCGCCACTTTCCGCAACAAAGTTGAATCCCTGGCGGTTCCCTTCGCGGCGCTGCTGGTGAGCGATTTCCTGGTGGATCGATTCCTTTACCATAATGCTTACGGGTTCTTCAGCCCGTTCACTTGGGGCGCTTTTCTCTTGATTGGCATCATGGGCTGGGTACTCGGTTCCAGGCTGACAGTCAGGCGCGTGGCGACGGCCTCGATCGCTGCTTCCACCAGCTTTTTCCTGATTACTAATTTCGGTTGGGCCACAGCCTCCACCATGTACCCCCACAATATCCGGGGCGTCTGGGAATGCTACGTGGCGGGGTTGCCATTCTTCCGCAACACCATTTTGGGTGATCTGGCCTGGTCCGGGATTCTCTTTGGGACTTATGTATGGGTGAAGCACCGCCGGACGCTGGCGATTGCCGAGACGCAATAACGGTCCGTGGTTTTTTTGTAGGGGCGGGCCTCGTGCCCGCCCGCGGCGCTTCAGCCGGCTTGCAACCTTCATGCGAATCGTCTCCCTCCTGCCAAGCTCGACGGAAATGATCTTTGCCCTGGGCATGGCTGAATCGCTGGTGGGTGTCACCCACGAGTGTGATTTCCCGCCCGAGGCTCTGAATCTTCCCCAGGTCACTCGCAGCGCCATTCCTCCCGGCGCCAGCAGCCTCGAAATCGATAAGGCCGTCAGCTCCGCGCTCACCGGCCAGGGATCGATTTACGAGCTCGACCTCAACTTGCTGGAGCGGCTGGCCCCGGACTTGATCCTAACCCAGCGGCTGTGCGACGTTTGTGCCGTCTCTTTTGACCGCGTTCAGGTCGCCGCCAGCCAATTGAGTTCCCATCCTCGGGTCATCAACCTCGAACCGCACGGCCTTGGTGACATCTTTGAAAACATTCTGACTGTTGGAAGAGAGTTGGGCTGCGATCAGGAAGGGCGCGCGCTGGTCAAGACGCTTCTCGCGCGGGTTGCGGCTGTCGCCGGCCAAACCAAGGAAATCGCGGTACGGCCCCGCGTCTTCTGCATGGAATGGGTGGATCCTCCATACTGCGGCGGCCATTGGATGAAGAAACTCGTCGAACTGGCGGGTGGCGAAGACGGGCTGGCCAATGACGGGCGTCCGAGCTATCGCATCGAGTGGAAAAAGGTGTTGCAATTTGCGCCGGAAGTCATTGTGCTCACCTGTTGTGGTTTCGGCCTGGAGCGGAATCTAAAGGAAGGTGAACTTCTGGCCGCGTTGCCGGGGGTCCTCGAACTCCCTGCATTTCAATCGGGACGAGTTTACGCCACGGACGGATCTTCGTATTTCAGCCGTCCCGGCCCGCGCATTGTCGAAAGCCTGGAAATCCTCGCTCATCTCATCCATCCTGAGCTTTTCCCGCCCCCGACCCTGGATCGGGCTTTTGCCGGGCTCAGCGCCGTAGGGGCGAAGTAGGGGCGGGCCTTGTGCCCGCCCGCGAGTCGTCCGGCAGCGCCCGCCATCGCTCATTGACCGGTTTGAGCTCTTGATTTTCGATATTGCTCGCAATATCCTGAAAACGTGAGGGCCTCCTATGTTCTCGATACCGCTGTTCTGGTTGCGGCCTTGAGGAGCAGCAGAGGAGCGTCGCGGCAGCTTTTGCTCAGTGCGCTGGACCAACGTTTTGATCTGCTGCTCTCGGTTCCACTCATACTTGAGTACGAGGCTGTTCTCACCCGGCCTGAACACCTGGCCGCGTGTGGACTGACCAACGCAGAGGTCCAGCGAGTCCTTAACTCTCGGCGGCCGTTGCCAAGCCGGTTAGTCTTGCATTTCGCTGGCGGCCCAGGTTATCAGATCCAAATGACGACATGGTTCTGGAAACAGCCGTAAACGGCAACGCCCATGCCATCGTGACGTTCAACCAACGTGATTTCGCAGGAACCGGCAGGGACTTTGATTGTGCAGCGATTCTTCCGCGATGGGCGCTTCAGCGGATCAGGAGTTCAATACCATGAGGAGAAATAATTTTGCACTGTGGCTCCAGCCGTCTTTAATGGATGAGGCCCGCAAGGCGGCGCAAAGCGAAGGAGTAGCGCTGAATCAACTCATCAACGTGGCTGTGGCGGAGAAGGTTTCCGCCCTGCGTACTGAAGTATATTTCTGCGAGCGGGCTCGCCGCGCTGATCGTGCTAAAACGCTGCGGATTCTTGACCGCGCCGGGAAAGGTAATCCTCCAATGGAAGGCGACGAACTTCCCGAAGAGTGGGGAAGAGACGTGAAAAGGCCGAACCGAAGGGTGCCCGCGCTGGCTGGCATGTCCCGAAAACCCAGAAAGACCTTGCCATTGACGAAGCGATAGTTATGTGCCCGGACGGTCCTCAAGCAAGACTTCGAGAACAATCCAGGTTAGAAACGGCCACATTCAGGACGCGAGACGTGCAGGCAAGAAAAAACCCCGGAGGGATGGGTTGCAAAACCGGCCCATTCTTTGCGCCTTTGCGAGAGATTGTTCGAAAGAATCTCCAGAAGCCAAATCCTTCAGCAGGCCCGTTCAACTCTCCGCCCAATCCGCATAGGTCGAACACCGTGGATTGTCATACTGACTGAAGCGAAGATTAGAAAGGAGCAAAAGGCATTGCAACTCTGTAGGTTGTCAGAATTACTGAAATTTCTTGCCATAGTTGTTGAAAAAACATGCCACGGTTAATGAAAAGATCCTATCGTGGCGGAAGCTCAGGCTCCTGCCGTGGTACACGCGGGCGCGAAGGAGTGCGGTCCTCACCCCCATGGATGGCAAGCGAGCGACCATCCTGGCGTTGGAGTGCGCCGGCCAACACTACGGCGTCAGGGATGAGTAAACGCGCTATGTTCGCCGCAAGGCCCCTGTCGCCGAAGGGCGCCAACTTCGGGATAGCGCGTCATTCGGCCACAAGTGAACCACAGTCTGATGTGTCGCATTTTTACTATTCTAACGTCTACGGTGCGACTAGTATCTGTATCTGCCTCCACGAAACCGTGAAGAGCAGGACAAGGATCGGGCATGGCGACGGCATCATGTCAGGCCTCATCGAAAGTGCGGAAAAAGGCTGCGGTCGAGCGTTGGTTCTTTACTGGTTTGGCGGTTGCGATGCTCTCTGTAGCCACGACTGGATTCGCGCCCTCGATTGTGCATACCGCAGCACGGCGCGCGCCGCTTTCACCGCTCGTCGCGGCACACGGCATCGTATTCTTCGTCTGGCTTGCCATTTTTCTCGTCCAGAGCAGGCTTGTCGCCACCCGGCACATTGCGCTTCACCGACGGGTCGGCGTCGCCGCAGGGTTCGTCCTCGCGTTGATGATCCCTCTTGCATTTGCGACAACTGTCTCGATGGTGCGGCGTGGGTTCGATCTGAGCGGCGATCTCAAAATCGACCACGACCCGTTGTACGAATCCATATTTCCGTTTGGCGACCTACTCATCTTCTCCGCGCTGGCCACAGCCGCGCTTGCTTATCGGCGTCGACCAGAAACCCACAAGCGCCTGATGCTGTTCGCGAACATCGCGCTCATGGGCGCTCCCCTCGCCCATTTCATCGGTCACACACCTCGGCTTGCCGCCCTGCCACCAGCGATCATTCTTGTACCGATTTCGATGTTCCTGGCGGCTGCCGTGATGAGGGATTGCCTGCTGACGAGACGAGTTCATCCGCTGACGTTGACGCTGGCGGTTGCGATGTTTGTATCTGGGCCGCTTCGGGCGAGCCTCATCGGTCCGAGTGCAGCCTGGCACCGGTTTGCGAGCTGGCTCGCTCAATGCCCACGGTGAGGTAGTAGTGCAGTTTGGTTGCTGTAGCGGCGGTCTGTGACCGCCGAACTTTATTTCTCAACAGTTTCCGGCGCTTATAGAGCGCCGCTACAGCAAACTGACCCACTACCCGCGGTGACATGACAGCGACTTTGTGGTATCGTAGCCGGCACTGTGAAGTCGTGTATTTCGCGGAAGCAGCGTAGTCATGCACCTTATCCGTTTCCTTAGGCCCGCGCCGGGGCTGGAAGAATATGTCAGGTTCTACGCTCAGCGCGAAGGACGCTTGGACGGCGCCACTCTAGTACACCCGGTGCCGGCTCGAGCCGCGCCCATTCTGGAATTCATGTTCGGCGACCCTTGCGGGGTTCGCCGTATGGGCCGCTCCGGCATCGAGACATCACCTCGCGCGGTGGTGGTTGGTATGCAAACACACCGCCGGATAGAGCTTCTGATTCGAGGGAAACCCGAGTCATTCGTGATCTTCTTCCAGCCGGCGGGCTTGCATCGGCTATTCTCCATACCGATGGATGAGCTGACGGACCGTGACTTCGAGGCGCGTGCAGTTCTTGGCCCATCGATATCACGGCTGGAGCAGCGCCTCAGCGTCTGCGGTTCGTTTGCCGAGCGTGCCCGAATTACCGGCGATTTTCTGCTTCGGCGCTCCCTGACTGTGGCTAGCGCTGACGGCGTGTGGGCAGCGGCAAGCAGGATCCTCCTCACCAGTGGGCAGATTCGGATTTCCGCTCTCGCGCACAGCGCCGGTCTAAGCATGCGTCAATTCGAGCGCAAGTTCATCCAGCAGGTTGGCTTGCCGCCCAAGTGGTACGCCCGCATCGCCAGGTTCGAAGCGGCGCTGGAGAGCAAGGCTAAGTCAATTGGCAAATCGTGGACCGATGTTGCCCACGAATCTGGATATTACGATCAGATGCACATGGTTCACGATTTCGAAGAGTTCACCGGCCAGACCCCGACGAAAACGCTGAATCATGTTGAAATGGTTTTCCGAGAACAGATTGAGGCCATGCGATCAGGCGACCTTTCTGCGAATGCTAGTGGCGCTTCTCGGTTGATACTCTAACTACTTCTGTAATTTGCCTTCCGCCGCCGCGGCGAAAGAGAGTGATAGCCGGCCGTGTCTGCCGCGCCAGCGGCTTCATTCAAACGGCTCTATCGGGAGTGACCCGGCGAACCAGCATCTTCCTGTTCCCCAAACATTCTCGCGCCGGGTCACTCCCGATAGAGTTCTAACGTCATTCGCGAGCAATCGGTGCCAACAGGATCTGGCTGTCAACGACGTTTCCAGTTATTGTCGCTTCGCGAAGAATTCGTCGGCCGCTATCTGAGTCTCTTCGTGACTCTGCTCTTTCACCTGTTGGTTAATCCCCCACTCGTGCCCGAAAGGGTCGACAATCTTCCCGTAACGTCCTCCCCAGAACATGTTCTGCACGGGCATGCTGACGTGCGCGCCGGCTGCCACCGCGCGCTCGACAATCCCGTCCGCATCGTCTACCAGAAGAGTGATGCGCACGCCCGTTCCGCCGAGCGTCTCTGGCGACTTGCAGGTCCCACCTTCGCTCGCGGGGAACTCGTCGCAGACGAAGAACTTGTGTCCGTCCAAAGTCAATTCGCCATGAATGAGCTTCTCGCTGCCCGGTTTCGTCATTCGGTGTACTTCTTCGGCGCCAAAGACACTTTTGTAGAAGTCGAGTGCGGCGAACCCGCCGCGCACGATCAATTCGGGGATGAACTGGTCCTCTCGATGCATGGTTTCCTCCCGGTCTCACTCGCAAATCGATTGGTTCAAGTCCGCACAACAAGAGCGCTGATGTCACAGGCCGCCCAAGCCGTGCCCGGTTATGTCGTCTTCTGTATTGTACTATGCTTCGTGCTCAAAAGTTGTTTGGTTGCGTTCCTCCGGCTACAGGTGAGTGTTGACGCCCGGCCGGACAGCGGAGCGAATAGCTCGATGCGGGTAGCCAACTCATGATTACCCCTCCCTTGTCGCCCAGCGTTTACCGACCTGCCCCGGCCGGTTAAAATGGCGCACTCGGAAACTACCCCGATTGGCCAAACGCCCGCCTCGGCGGAATGGGTGCGGATAGGACTATTTCAACAACAGTGACAAACGTCTAGGATCGTTTTACTAACCGTGGCGAGAATTATCACGAATTGTGGCATCGAGCTGCGGTTCCTGCTTTGATATCAATACGGACATTTTCATCTACTCTGACATCCTACAAATTCGCACCCTGCGAATCTTTCTTTGCGCCTTCGCGCCTCGGCAAGCGACTCCTTCACAAAATTTCCGGAGGGGAAACCAGGCAAGACACTTCACATCCCTGCCCAGGGTCAGTTATTCGTTCAAAGCTCGGACCCGTCCTCCACAATATCAAACGTGACTTCAATTTTGGCGCTCTTCGCAATCATTGCCCCCACCGAGCAATACTTGGTCTCCGAGAGCTCGATCGCCCGCTCCACTGCCGCCGGATCGATCTTGCCGCGCAGTTTGTGTTTGATTGTAACTTTGGTAAAGGTTTGGGGATATTCTTCCCGCTGCTCAGCGCTGAGCTCGATTTCGTAACCCGTCACAATTTGCCGTTTCTTGCGAAGGATGGTAATCACATCCATCGCCGTGCAGGCCCCGGAGGCGAGCGGCGATGTCGCACTGGCGGCGGAGTAAGCCTTCGCTTGGTACATAGATTTACGCTCCTTCTTTTTCCGGCCCTTCGTCAGCCCGTGTATTGTTCGTCGCTGACCTGTTCCATCCAATCAACCGCTTTGCCGTCGAGCTGTTCCTGAATGGCGATATGGGTCATCGCCGTGGTTGGAGTGGCGCCGTGCCAATGCTTCTCACCCGGCGGAATCCAGACGACGTCACCCGGCCGAATTTCCTCGATCGGGCCTCCCCAGCGCTGTGCTCGGCCACAACCAGCCATCACAATCAGAGTCTGCCCCAGCGGGTGGGTGTGCCATGCCGTCCGGGCACCGGGCTCGAAAGTTACACTGGCACCGAAAGCACGCGCCGGAGTGGGCGGATTGAATAGCGGATCAACACGCACAATGCCGGTAAAATACTCCGCCGGTCCCTTGCCGGAAGGCTGTGAACCGCCTCGTTTGATTTCCATTCTCTCCAACCTTTCCTGATCGTGAATTGAACATTAGCGACCGGTCATCTGCTCCAGCTTTTCGGGGTACCGAGCGCCTTGCACCGTGATCTTTGAGGCGGCAACATCGATGTCTCGCAGATCGTCAGGCGTGAGTTCGACTGAGACTGCCCCGATGTTTTCCTCCAAACGATCCAGCTTTGTGGTGCCTGGGATCGGTACAATCCACGGCTTCTGGGCCAGCAGCCACGCGAGCGCGATCTGAGCAGGTGTCGCCTTCTTCCGTTCCCCGATGCTGGTGAGCAGATTAATTAGGGCCTGATTCGCCTTGAGAGCCTCCGGCGTGAAGCGAGGTAGGGTGCTGCGGAAGTCGGAACTGTCGAATTTCGCGTTTTCGTCAATCGTGCCCGTCAGGAAGCCCTTCCCAAGCGGGCTATACGGTACGAAACCTATCCCGAGTTCCTCGAGTGTGGGTATCACTTCCTGCTCCGGCTTCCTCCACCATAGCGAATATTCGCTCTGAACTGCAGTGATCGGCTGGACTGCGTGTGCGCGGCGAATGGTCTTTACGCCTGCCTCGGAAAGTCCGAAGTGCTTGACCTTACCGGCTTGAATCAGTTCCTTCACCGTACCAGCGACATCTTCTATGGGCACGTTCGGGTCAACGCGATGCTGATACAGCAGGTCGATGGCATCAACCTTCAACCGCTTGAGCGACCCTTCGACGGCCTGCTTGATGTGGTCGGGCCGACTATTCAGACCTGCCGCTCCCGGCCGATTATCGCTGCCACTCAGATCGAACCCGAACTTGGTGGCGATCACCACTTTTCTGCGGAACGGAGCGAGGGCTTCGCCGACAAGCTCTTCGTTCAAGAACGGGCCGTAGACCTCGGCGGTATCGAAAAACGTGATGCCGCGGTCCACTGCAGCATGGAGAAGATCGGTCATCTCCTTCTCATCTTTGGGCGGACCATAAGAAAAGCTCATTCCCATGCAGCCGAGTCCTATGGCCGAGACTTCTAGATCGCTCTTTCCAAGTTTGCGCTTTTGCATTTATTTCTCCTTCGGAATCGTTTCTATCGTCTCCAGGTTAGAGTCGAGCGCCCAGGAGGCGGTATCCTGATCCTTCCGATTTATTGCCTATTCCTCTTGCCAGTGAAAGAATCATTGGCACATCCAGAGCCGCGAGGCTATCCTATGATTGGGACAAGGAAACCACATCAATGAGAAACCTCAGTAAAAGCGCCACTATCTCGCCGGATCGAGCATGTGAATTTCGAACGGAGCTAGCTCGCAAGATTGCCTTGTTCATTGGACCCGCAGAGAACCGGGCAACGGATATTCCCGGGCTGACGCTCCACCGACGGACCGCCCCTACCGCTCCGTGCTCAATGACTTACCAGCCGAGCGTGACCGTAATCGCCCAGGGGCGAAAGCGAGTAGAACTCGGCCGAAACATTTTCATCTACGATGAGTCGCGATTCCTGCTGACGTCGGTGGATTTGCCGGTCGTCAGCCGAGTGATTGAGGCAAGTGAAAAGGTGCCCTGCCTGGCGTTGTCGCTCAAACTCGAAATGCCGGTGGTCCGAGAGCTTCTCAGCCGGGAGGAGATTGAGGTGGCTGAGACGCCGTCTGACAGTCCTGGCATGGCGATCGGTGAGACCACGGTGGAATTCCTCAGTGCATGCTGCCGGCTCGTGGACCTGCTGCACACGCCGCAGGACATTCCCTTTCTCAGTGGCCTGATTCAACGCGAGATCATCTACCGAATCCTTCGCGGTGCGGAGGGAGCACGCCTTCGAGCGATTGCAACGCTAGGAGAGCAGAGCCACCGAACGGCAAAAGCGATCGCCTGGATCAGGGCGAACTATGCGAAGCCGCTACGGGTGGAAGATCTCGCAGAAATCGCGGGAATGGGCGTGTCCACGCTGCACCACCATTTTCGGTCGCTGACCGCCATGAGTCCTCTTCAGTACCAGAAACAACTGCGGTTGCAGGCAGCGCGGGGACGCATGCTCTTGGACGGTCTGGACGCCGCAAGTGCGGCCTTTGAGGTCGGATACGAGAGTGCCAGCCAATTCAACCGCGAATACAGCCGATTCTTCGGCCAACCACCGATGCGGGATATTCGGACTCTTCGCTCGCCAAGCGCTCCGCCGTTGGAGTCGGTCAGTAATCGGTAAAAACGAGTATCTGATCGTCTGTTCCGGGTGAGTCGTCGCCTATCCAGAAGTTACCCACCCAGGAACTTACTGCACGTCCACCGTCACACGTGGAACGCTGCCTTCGATCCCAGGCAAGATAAGTTAGCGTTTATGGGGTTTGTACCCGCCCACGGGCGGCGACGCGGGTCGCGCCTACAGCATGTCAATCCGGTGATTCATCCTCCATAATCTCAAACGTGACTTCAATTTTGGCGCTCTTCGCAATCATTGCTCCCACCGAGCAATACTTGGTCTCTGAGAGCTCGATCGCCCGCTCCACTGCCGCCGGATCGATTTTTCCGCGCAGTTTGTGTTTGATGGTAACTTTGGTGAAGGTTTGAGGATATTCTTCCCGCTGCTCGGCGCTGAGCTCGATTTCGTAAGCTGTCACTGTTTGCCGTTTCTTGCGTAGGATGGTAATCACATCCATCGCCGTGCAGGCCCCGGTGGCGAGCAGCGCCAACTCCACGGGTCGCGCCCCCGTATTCCCGTCTTGCGTGTCCACCACCAGCGAATGCCCGGCGCCCGATGTCGCCACAAACTGCTTTTGATCGCCTTGAACTGTTGCCAGCCTCAACTTGCCATTCAACATGATTTCCTCGCTTTCGAAGCTATAGTGCCCAGCCTATTGTTGGATTCACCCAGCCGGAATTGGATACTCGCCTGGTTTTCATTTGAGGATGGGGCTTGCGAAATCGACCCATCGCGGATTCAAGGGCCAGCGACTTAAGTTCTGTATCCCCGCCCGTTGCGCGGCGATGGCGGTGGCGAACCATGTCACAAAATATCAAACTGAGTCACTACCCGTTGCGCTGCTCAATGTCCGCAGCGTGGTAGAATATTCATACACACGGACCTGGGAAAGGATTTGAATTCATGCAACGCCGAACGTTCATTATTGCGGGTGTGGCGGGCGGAATCGGCCTGGTTGAATATGGTTTTTTCAGCCAATACATGAACGGCCTTCACGATCCGGCCAGTTTTTCTGTGAAGGCTTATGAACAATTCGGTGAGAAAGCAGCGTTCAAGGCCATCACCGCCAACGGCGATTTCTATGTGACCTCCAAGGGTGGCACGCCTCGGGTCGATGCCGGCGGATGGCAACTCCAGTTTGACGGTTTAGTGGCTCACCCGTTCACTTTAAGTTACAAAGAGCTCCTCAACCTTCCAAGTTTCGAACGGACCATGACGCTGGAATGCATCTCTGACCCCATTGGCGGCAATGCCATTGGCAACGCCCGCTGGACCGGAACCGCATTGAAACCCCTCATCGAGCGCGCCCAGCCCACGGCGGAAGCCACCCATGTTGTGATTTACGCTGCCGATGGCTTTTCAACCGGCCATCCGTTGGAGCGAGTTTGGAACGAAGAGAATTTTTTGAGCTACCGGATGAATGGTGAAGACCTGCCCGCCGTTCATGGTTATCCGGTGCGCGTCTTTATCCCCGGCAAGTTTGGGATGAAACAGCCGAAATGGGTGAATCGCATTAGCTTCGTGAAGAACCCGGTGCGGGGTTACTGGGAAAGCGAAGGATGGTCCGACAACGCCGAGCGGTGGGGCCACGCCCGATTCACGGACCTTCGCAACGGCGCCACTCTTTCGGGCAGCAAATTGGACTTGGCTGGTTTTGCCATCGGCAATCTGGATGGTATCAAAAACGTGGAAATCAGCTTCGATAATGGCGGTTTCTGGCGGGCTACCGATATTTTTAGTAATCCGTCGCCGATTGTGTGGACTTTTTGGAAATACACCTGGGTTAGTCCGGTGCCGGGAAATTACAAGGTCCGGGTGCGGACCATTGACGGCAAGGGCCGGGTTGAAGGTCCGGGGCCCGAGAGTATTTTTCCGGAAGGCGCAACCGGGCAGCAGATGCTTGAAATCAAGGTCGTCTGAGGTTTTGCGGTTTTGGGCCGGTTCGAAAGATGCGGTTCAGTCAGGGGGCTTTATGCGAATTAAATTACACCTGCATTTTCACTTGGCTGGTTTCGTTCTTTTCGCTCTTCTTGCAACTCTGATGTTTCCGTGGTTGGCGGCGCGACGGGCGGACGCGCAGGATGATTGGCAAACCCGAGTAGTGCGCCTCAGTTTTGTTGAAGGGACGGTGGGAGTCTTGCCGGCAGATTCTTCGGAGTGGGCAGAGGCCCCCATCAACACGCCGATTGAGCGAGGCTACGAACTGGCGACGCAAAAGGATAGCTTTGCCGAAGTTGAGTTTGAAAATGCCTCCACCATACGGCTGGGCGAGCTTTCAGACGTTCGTTTTGACCGGCTTGATTTCTCAGACTCCGGGCGGCGAATCAGCCGGGTCCGCTTCGAGAATGGCTATGGGACGATTCACGTCTTCTCCGGCTCCAGCGAAGATTTCCAGGTGGAGGCAGGTGGCGCGGTCTTATCCCCTGAAGGCGAATGTGAATTTCGAATCGACCGGGACGATCAGTCCTTGCGAGTTGAGGTGTGGTCGGGCGGGATTAATTTTGCCGGGCCGCTCGGCAACGTCGAATTGTTCCAAAACCAGGCGCTGACCTACGCTCCGGATTCCGGGGAGCCATACGACATTGAGTCTGGGCTCACCCAGGACGATTGGGACCGTTGGGTGGCGCGACGCGACCAGATCGAGACTTCGCCGTCACCGTCCATTACACCCAACAGCTACGGAGGAGTGGCCTCCAATAATCTTTACGGTTGGAGCGACCTTTCGAATTATGGGGAGTGGGCTTATTATTCGAATGTCGGTTACTCCTGGTTCCCGTTTGCTTCCACTGTCTGGACGCCTTACTCCTTCGGGCGGTGGGTCTGGTATCCGGGGTTCGGATATACGTGGGTTTCCTCCGAGCCGTGGGGCTGGTTGCCTTACCACTACGGGCAATGGGCCTATGAACCGGGCGCGGGCTGGGCATGGACGCCAAGCTCTTTCGCCAATTGGTCGCCCGCATTGGTGAACTGGTATCAGGGGCCGGGCTGGATTGGTTGGACGCCCCAAGCGCCCGGAGCTTCTTTGGGAAGCGGTATTCCATGTCCATCCCTGGTCCGAGGTTGCCTGGTCGCGCTGAGTGCCAGACAATTTCAACAGGGCACGTTTGTCACACCCCGAGGCAGCTTACGGGTTGACCCCCAACAGGGAGAGAGAGTAGGGAAACCGGACCTTCCGGCCACACCTTTTGCCATGCTGCCGGGTCCACCCTTGGCAAACCCTTCCGCCATACGGGGAATCCCGGCTGGGAGCATGTCTGCGGCCGCAGACCGCCAGCGGACTCACTTTGCGCCGCGAGCCATCGTAGGACGACGTCCTTCCGCTGTGCCGCAGTCTCATTTCACACGGGCACGTGCTCCCAGGTCCTCGCCCTTACCCGCAAGTCAGACTGGCGGAGGATTCGGAGGCATGGTTGTGGTTCCAGTGAGGCCGGGCGCCAGTCCGCACCCTGCATCAAGGCCGGCGCCTGTTGCGCCACGCGGCGGCGCCCCTCACTGAGGCCGACGGCTGCGGCGGGGCGAATATGTCCTGGGAGCAGCCAGCATTCCCATTATCGGACATCGTAGCGGATGAAGCGGAAGTAGGCGATGGCGAAGAAAAACAGCGACCAGAGGACGAGAAGTCCCAGGTCAGGCAAGGCACGGTCAATCGAGACGGAGAGCGTTTCACCTTGAAACTGGAAAGGGGGCAAATCCTGAAAGCTCATCACATCCGCTGTGGTGTCGTTGGGATGCTGCTTCAGGTCATTATCGACCTGTGCTGCCTTCTGGTCGTAGTAAGCCGTGAATTGGGCGCGGTAGTCCTGCAAGGCGGCGCGGAAGCGAATATCCCTTTGGAGATTAGTTTGAGCAAGGGCCATGGCCGCGAATGAAGCCGACCCGGCGGGTGAGAAACGCGAAAAGAGGAGCGCCATTCGCGCTTGATTCTGCTTGGTGCGCATATATTCATCCTCGATCCTTGCCAATTCCTGGTTTTGTTTTTCCCGGGATTGCTTGAGTAGCTCGTCATAAACCTCATGGGGAATCTGACCGGTTGGATGTTGGGCGCGATAAGCACTGAAATTTGTCTCAAAAAGGTTGGTTCCTTGGCGGTCAACCTCGATCTTTTGCATTTCGTAGGCGCCCAGCGATTCTTCCGGGGCTGCCTGCCGCGCCGCCACAATTGCAAACTTCGGAATAATCGCGACCATGGTGACCCAGCAAACTAGCGAGATGCCGAAGGCCAGGGTGGAGCGCGTGGTCATAGCGGAAATGCATATGCCCAGCGCGAAAATAACTATGAGGAAGAGGAAGAAATCAAGGCCGATCAGGGCAATCCGCAGGATTTGCTGCGTATTGAGGGAAATGCCGGGAAAGACAGCCAGCAGAATGGCCGAGAAGGCGAATGCCAATGCGACAGGGACCAGGAAGCCAATCAGATTGCCAATAAGTTTCCCGATCAGCAAGGTATCCTTCGGCAGGGAATTGGCGAGTTGTAGCTTCAGGGTGCCGGTCTCCTTTTCCCCTGTAATCGTGGAAAAAGTGAAGAGGAGGGCGGCGAGTCCCAATACGACTTCGACGACAAAAAGCAGGTCCAGCGAACCGAACACGGCAGCCATCGGATTCTCGCTGGTAGAACTGCCTCGCGGCTGCGGAAGAAGATAAAGGCTGAAGAAATAGATTTGTGGAGTATAGGGCTCGATGCCGCTCACCAGAATCTCAAGAACGGGGGGAGCTTTGGCAATTTCAAGCCCGGCCGTGGATAGCGTCCACAGGACTGTCTTTTCGGAGAGTTGATTGCGGACCGCTGACTGGGCCAGATTGAATTCTTCAAGATTGGACCGGTAACGGCGGACGCCGGTATAAATCGCCATGAAAAATAGGATGATGGAAAGGATAAAAACCAGGAGAGACCGGTAGCCATAAATGCAGTCTTTAATTTCCTTTTGGATGACGTAACGGAGCATGTGTGAAAGCCAGCCGGTTCAAGAGGTGAAACGATAAGGTATCCAGCCTCGAAGATTCTGTCAATGACAGAATCTCAGCGGCCATTCAATGTGCCTGATAAACCGGTGGCGCGGCCTCTGCGTGCCGGGTCCGGCGCACGCCTGACCGAAAGGATTTGCCAGTTTATTTTGTGATTCTCGCAAGGGTGGGGCCCAGGAATAGGGTGGACCGAGTGGCGCCTCAGTCCTGGTGGCGTTGGCCGGCAAGGGGCCGGCGGTACGGGCGTTCGCATTATCCAGCCATTTCGCGGACACCACACTGCGCGCTTCTTTCCGTGAGAAAGTAGGAAATGCTTGATGGAACAGATGATCGTGGCAATTGATTTGGGCGGGACGAAGGTCGCCGGGGGCCTGGTGGACTTTAAAGGAAGGCTTCTGAAGGCTATGAGCGTGCCCACCCGCGCCGCTGAAGGATTTGAAACCAGCTATGGCCAAGTCAGGCGGCTGGCGGAGCGTTTGGTGCGGATGGCGGGAGGCAAACAGAAAGTTTGCGGGATCGGCATCTGCGCTCCCGGGCCGCTGAACCCTAAGAAAGGGTTGGTCATTAATCCTCCCAACCTTCCGGGTTGGGTGAATATTCATTTGGCGGACAGGGTCTCCGGTCATTTCGGCTTGCCCACCAAGGTAGAGAATGACGCGAACGCCGCGGGCTTGGCGGAAGCATTGTTCGGCGCTGCGGTGAGTTACCGTGACGTTCTTTATGCTACGGTGAGCACTGGGATCGGAACTGGACTCATCATCGATAAGAAGATTTATCACGGTAAGAACGGTGTAGCAGCGGAAGGCGGCCACGTGACCATCGATTTTAACAGCGCCTATCGTTGTGCTTGTGGCACACTGGGCTGTATTGAAGTTTTATCCTCCGGGCCCGCGATGGTGCGCCGCGCCCGGGTGATGTTGGAGCAGGAACACGCCGTTCCCAGCCTGTTGCGCAATTACAATCACGCCGCACCGGACACCCTGACGGCGGAAGTCATCGCCCAGTGCGCGAAGAGAGGGGACCGTCTTGCAAGGACCGTGCTCGATGAGACGGGATTCTACCTGGGCGTGTGGCTTGCGGCATTATTGACCATGCTGGACCCTGACGCTGTCGTCATCGGCGGAGGAGTTGCACAGATTGGCAAACCGTTGTTTGACATGATCCATAAGACGATTCCGGATTACTCCATCAACCGGAAATTTCTGAAAAGGACACCGGTCCTGCCGGCAAAGCTTCAGAGGAATGTGGGTATTTTCGGAGCCGCCAGCCTTTTCCTGCCATCAAAGTAGCGATTCAGGAAATGGAACGGGACGAGCTTACCTTTGGGTCTTGCCTTACGAAAGAGAGAAATTTTATGCCTGGGGAAACCTCGTGTTGGTGCTTCAATGAATGACAATCCCTGCATAGCCTACGACCGCGGCAGGATCTCCCCCGGCATCGGCGGATGTAGCATATTTCGCGAGTTCTCCTTTTGTGGCTCCTAGCTCTCTTGCGGCGGTGAGCATGGCAATGGCAGGAGCGTAACCGCACATGGAGATTTGTTCGCGATCGATCACTTCTGCCAGGCCGCGAGGATCCAACGCCAGGATCCTCGCGATGGCTTTCTGGTCCTTGACCCGCGTCGCGGCGTCAGGCTCGTAGTGGTTCATATCGCTGGAGGCCACGAGCATGGTACGCCGGCTGCTGGCCTGGATGAGCCGGGCAAGAATTTGCCCTAGCTCCTCTAGTTCCGTGTAGCTCACGGCGCCGATGGAGATGGGAACAAAAGTGAAATCTTTCGAGAAATATTGAAGGAAGGGCAGTTGCACTTCCAATGAATGTTCTTGAGCATGAGCCAGGGGATCATCCGCAATGACACGGGACGCCTTTAGAAGCGATGCGGTGAAGGTTCTGTCCACAGTGACCGCGCCGAGAGGAGTCAACCAGTCAGATAATAGAGTAGAAAGCTGCTGACCCCGTCCGAGGTGGTTCGGGCCAAGCACGACGTAACATTGGCATGCAGGAAGGCGCGAGTAGACTGAATACGCCACAGCGCCGGAGTACATATAACCCGCATGGGGCGCCAAGCACGCGACAGCATCCTGAAAAATTGTATGATGCTGCGGGGCCGGGTCTTCGAGGGAGCGGATTGCTGCGATCAGGGCTTTGTTGCCCAGCGGGTAGAATCGCCCGGCAAACGCGGGAAGACGGATGGCCTGGGTATTCATGGAAAATCGCTCGGACTCTTTCAAAATAGGCCCGTGTCAGGAAGCTGTCAAGAACAGAGGCGTGGCGCTGTCGTCTCCCGGCGGGGCGTTCCTTCAAGATCCTGGCCTGCAATTTGAAGGTGAGTTTCCAGGCGGCTTATTATAGAATTATTAATTCCTCAGTGAGTAATCGGGTAGTTGGCGAGTCCGCCGTGACAGGGCCCCGACGGAGCGACGCGACTCATGCCATCGCTAAAGAGTCATTTGGGATGGTAAACCTTTTCCCCCCTTTTCACATACAAGAATGTATAATAACTAAGGTTGTATGGGCGCGTTCGGTTCCGTTTCGTTTGGGCCTCGGAGTTAGAGGTCATTCGTTGCGGTTTTGATCCGGAGGGGTACCGGGCCATATCATCCGCCACTAGCGGCAACAGAGGTGGGTACGCACTGGAGAAAATCGAGCGTTGAAATCCGCAACAGGTTTGAGTTTTCCCGATTCACATTGGGTGGCGGAAAACAGGATGCATTTGTCAGTCGAGACCGTCCTGCCCACTGTGAAATGCTCCTTCGTTTGTGCGTTACTGATTTGAGGGCGCAGGATAAACAAGAAAAGGCCCTGTCAGAAAATCCACAATCACAACTGTTTCATTCCAGCGATGTAAATGAAGACTGGCCGGGTATCGGACAGGCTCCAGAGATAGCGCCCGAGCCAGTCCCCAGCTTGGCAAGGGCTCTGGCGTGGAATCTATTGTTGTTTGTGGGTCTCCCAGCTCTCCTGTTTATTGCCCTGTTCTGGCTGACCTGGAAGTAGCAGCCTGAAAGGAATCGACCGCAGCCCCTTGAGCCGTCGCACTTTTGGCCCCACTTCGTCCCGGCTCACCGAGATCGTGTATTCTTTCAGTATGGACCTGGAGCAAGCGATCAAAAAGAGCGCGCTCGAAATTGGCTTCGACTTGGCTGGCGTAGCGCCGCTCGATGTGGGGCAAGACCTCGATTTTGCCCGCCGGTGGGCGGAAGAGGGACGAGCCGGAGAGATGAATTACCTCCGCAATCCCAAACGGCACGATCCGCGCCGGGTTTTGCCCTCCGCCCAGTCTGTGATTTGTGCCGGGCTGGTTTATAACTCCCCGTTGCCTTACTCCACCGAGGTTCACACTTTCCCCAAGTCACCTGGGCACGGAGGCGCTGCTTCTGCCGGCGGCAATCCTTCAGTGGCTGAAAGTTCAACAAGCATCCCTGGCAAGGCTTCAACGGAAACCGGATGGATTTCTCGTTACGCCTGGGGCCGGGACTATCACAAAGCCATGAGAGTAAAACTCGAAGCCCTGCGGAGGTCCATCGAGGCATTGGCGCCGGGTGTCGAAACCCGGGTTTACGTGGATACTGGACCGATCGTGGAGCGGGCTTTTGCTCGATTCTCCGGCATCGGGTGGATGGGTAAGAACACGTGCCTGATCAATCAGGAGAAAGGCTCATGGTTTTTTCTGGGAGTCATCCTGACCAATCTGGCGCTTCGGCCGGACTTGCCCGCGACCGACCGGTGCGGGTCCTGCCGGCGCTGTATTGAGGCCTGTCCCACCGGCGCTTTGGATGAGCCGTATGCCATGGACGCTTCGCGCTGCATCGCATACTTCACGATTGAGCTAAGGGGATCAATTCCGGTTCAATTCCGCCAGGCAATGGGAGTGAACGTCTTCGGTTGTGATATTTGCCAGGATGTTTGCCCTTGGAATTCGCGCCGGCCCAATCCTGGTTTGCCTCAAATTGACCAGAAAGACTCGTCTCCTCCAAGCTTACAAAGCCGCAAGACCCGTAGCGCAGCGGAAACGGCAATGCCAGAGTTTCAGGCGAAGCAAGTCTCCAGGGGCGGCAAAGAGTCAGACCCCTCTGGGGAGTTTTCGCTTTTCAACCCTTCGCTCGCGGCGCTGGCGTCAATGAGAGAGGAAGAGTTCCGGCAAAACTTCCAAGACTCACCCATCAAGCGGGCCAAGTTTCAAGGATTCATGCGGAACGTGTGCATTGCCCTGGGAAATTCCAGAAACTTTCACCTCCTCCCCGCCATCCAACAATGGGTGTCCCATCCGGACCCGGTGATTCGCGAGCACGCGACCTGGGCCCTCAAACGGTTGGAGAAATGCGACGACCCTGGCAATCGTGGCATATAATAACAGTGTGTAGCTGAAGGAGCTCGAAAACTGGCAGCGTGGGCTGTGAGAACCCTTTTACGGTACGCGCCCGGAATGAATCGCTGCCCCCTGACATCTTTAACAAGGAGGTTGCTATGTCATCTTCACCCAGTGCTAAAGGAGGTTTTATGCCGTTCTCGCTGCCGCCGCTGCCTTACCCCACGGACGCTCTTGAGCCTTCTATTGACAAGACGACGATGGAAATTCACCACGGCAAACATCATGGCGGCTACGTTACCAACCTGAACAAAGCCTTGGAGTCCGCTCCACAACTTTCAGGAAAGACGATTGAAGAATTGCTTGCTAACAATTGTGCCATCGTGCCGGAAAATATCCGCACGGCGGTCCGCAATAACGGCGGCGGTCACATCAACCATTCGATGTTCTGGCAGATCATGGCGCCGAAGGCCGGCGGAAATCCCCAGGGTAAGATTGGCGAAGCGATCAAAAGCACTTTTGGCAGCTTTGACCAGTTCAAGGAGAAATTCGCGGCCGCGGCGACCACCCGGTTTGGATCGGGATGGGCATGGCTGGCAAAGGACTCCTCCGGCAAGCTGGAGCTTCTTTCCACCCCCAATCAGGACAATCCCGTGATGGAAGGTAAATATCCTGTCATGGGTTTGGACGTTTGGGAACATGCCTATTACTTGAAATATCAGAACCGCCGCGCGGATTACATTTCCGCCTGGTGGAGTATTGTCAACTGGGCCGAAATTGAGAATCGTTTTGTGTCTGCAAAGTAAAGCGGCTCTGGCGATTTCTTTGCTCCAAAACAAAAACCGCGGTTCACCCTTGAGCGGGCCGCCGCGGTTTTTGAGCTTTTGCAGACGTGAACCCGGAGTGAATGGGGTCCCGTCGCACAAACTTTCAACCCTGTTTTGCGCCCAACTCCGGACCGGATTTGCAAGAACTCGATTCCCCGTTTCCTTGTTTCCCACCATTTTTGAGGAGTTCCGTCACGGACTGATCTAGCAAGAGAGTTCGCGTCGGGAAGGGCATATCGATACCATCTTTGGTGAATCGATCGATAATGCGCTTGCGAAGTTCGCTTTGCACAAAATATTGGTCGACAAACCGGCGGACGCTCACATTCAACGTGAAGTCGAGCGAGGAATCCCCGAAGCCCGGAATTAGCCGGACATTGGGTTCGGGGAGGGCCAGGAATCCTTCGAGCTGATCCTGCCCTGCTTCTTTAGCGACTTCGAGGAGCGCCGCCTCCACTTTCACCGGGTCGGTGCCGTAGGCTACGCCCACTTTAATCGAAATCGCGATTCTTTCATCCGGCATGGAATAATTGGTCAGGGTGGCCTTGGCGAGGATGGAATTGGGGACAAAGACGACAGTGTTCAGGAGCGTCCGTATGGAAGTGGCGCGCCAGCCGACTTGCAGCACATAACCTTCAAACCCCGAATCCACCTTGACGTAATCCCCTGGGTTTAAGGGCCGGTCTGCCAGAAGGTATAGCCCGGCGAAGACGTTACTCAAAGTTTCCTGGAGCGCCAAGGCTACCGCCACGCTGCCCACGCCGAGGGTGGTCCAGATGGCAGTCAGGTGGATTCCGAGATTTTCAAGGACGATAATTGTGGCGAGAATCGCAAACAGAAGGCGGACAACGAGCGTGGCAGGATGAGTGATCCGCTTGAACGCCGGATCACGCTGGCCGACGTGTTGCAGCACAACGACGATGGCCCTGGCCAGAAAGTAGAAGATCATGGTCACGACCAGCGCCAGCACGATCTTTGAGCCGATGTGTTCAAGCCGGGGCGGAGGTGTGAGGACCTCCATGGCCACGTACAAAGTGAGAAGAATGAGAAGTGGAACGGGGATGGATTCCAGCAGGCCGAAAAATATTTCGGCAAGCGACGTGCCGGCCTTCACTCGCCAGCGGTGGAAGATGCGGCTCAGGCCGAGCCCCGCAAAGGTGGAGACAACCAGCGCGGCCAGCACGATTAGCACAAACAACAGCCGTCCCGCGTGCTTTGCAATGGCAACGGTTTGAAAATGTAGCATGGCAGGTTTTTCTCTCTTGAATTGCTGGAGAAATTTGAGGATAACGTGCATTCCCGCAGGGGCGCAACCCATGCCCACGCCGGGCAGTCCTGAGCATCCAGCACAAGCCGCATTGAAGAGGTTTTGCATCTAAAGGAATGATGGCCAGGTGGGGGGCATTCCTGGACCCGGCCCATTTCAACTCGAGGGAAGATGTGATATTAAAGAAAGGCAATTCTGCCTCCATGATCTTGCGCTGCCGGATTAAGGACCACCAGCCCATGCACGGCTCGGCTAGTTGGATTTCATCCTAAAGAGGTTCGACCCATGGCAAACATCAACAAGAAAATCACTGATTTTAGTGAACTTCCGGTCCTGCCGGTCCGGGACACGGTCTTATTTCCGAACGCTATCCTTCCGTTAACGGTTGGCCGTGAGAGCTCGTTGCGGCTGATCGCCGACCTCAAGGAAGACGAAAAGTTCATCGCCGTCGTTGCCCAACGCGACCCTCGCGTGGACAATCCGCAACCGGTGGATCTTTACCAGATCGGCACGGCCGCTTACATTCACAAGATCATCAAGCTGCCGAGCCAGAGCCTCTTCATTTTCGTCGAGGGCCTGCAACGCATTGCACTGCAGGAAGTCATTTCCACGGAGCCTTACCTTCGTGTCCAAGTTAAACCTTTGGATGACGTGCTTCCGCCCGCCGATCAGTCCGGTTTTGACGCTTTGGTGCGCAGTGTAACTACCCTCTTCCAACAGGTGGTGCAACTCTCACCCACCTTGTCCGACGATCTTCAGACCGTTGTGATGAACATTGACGATCCGGCGCGGCTGGCGGATTTCATCGCCGCCAATCTGCCCTCCATCTCCAATACCGAAAAGCAGGAGTTGCTGGAGAGTCTGGAACTGACACAGCGCCTGGAACGCTTGAACCGGCAATTGGCGCGCGAGCTTGAAGTTCAACAGTTACGGTCCAAGATTCAGTCGGACGTTCAGGACCAGGTTACAGCCAGCCAGCGTGAATACTACCTCCGCGAGCAGATGAAGGCCATTCAGAAAGAGCTGGGTGAGGCCGACGAGCAGCACGAAATCGAAGAGTTGCGGGAAAAGATCGAAGCCGCGGGGATGACCGAGGAAGCCAAGAAGGAAGCGATGCGGGAGCTGAGCCGTCTCTCAAAAATGTCGCCGGCGGCGGCGGATTATCATGTCATCCGGACCTATCTCGATTGGTTGGTCGTTCTCCCCTGGACCAAAGTGAGTGAGCTGCGAGTGGACGTCCAAAAGGCCAAGGCCGTTTTGGATGAGGACCATTATGACCTGGTGAAGGTTAAAGAGAGAATCCTAGATTACCTGTCGGTGCTTCAGCTTAAACCGCAGCTCAAGGGTCCCATCCTTTGCCTGGTGGGTGCGCCGGGGGTTGGAAAAACGTCTCTTGCCAAATCGATTGCCCGCTCCCTCGACCGGAAATTCGTCAGGATGTCACTCGGCGGCATCCATGATGAAGCGGAGATTCGCGGCCATCGCCGCACTTATATCGGGGCGTTGCCCGGCCAGCTCATTCAAGGAATCCGGCGCGCGGAGACACGGGATCCGGTCTTCGTCCTGGATGAAGTCGATAAGATCGGTCACGATTTCCGTGGGGATCCTTCTTCGGCCTTGCTCGAGGTCCTGGACCCGGAGCAGAATTCCCACTTTCGGGATAATTACTTGGACGTGCAGTTTGATCTCTCCAAAGTGCTCTTTATCTGCACGGCCAACGTGCTGGATACCATCCCTCCGGCCTTGCTCGACCGCATGGAGGTGTTGGAGCTGCAGGGTTACACCGAAGAGGAAAAGATCGAGATTGCTTTGCGCCACATCATCCCGCGACAAACCGACGAACACGGCCTGAAGAATTTTGAACAGATCGAATTCACCCGCGAAGCGCTCGCCGCCGTGATCCGCCATTACACGCGGGAGGCAGGCGTCCGCAATCTGGAGCGTGAAATCGCCACCCTTTGCCGCAAGCAAGCCCGCCGGATCGCCGAGGGCAGCCTGGAGAAGCTGCTGGTGACCGCGGATAACCTTGCAGATTTTCTTGGCGTGCCACGATACCGGCCGGAAATGGAAATCGTCGAACGGACGCGCCGTCCGGGCGTGGCAATCGGCCTGGCCTGGACGCCCACCGGCGGCGATATTCTTTTTGTGGAAGCCACCGTAATGAAAGGCGGCAAAAACTTGACCATGACCGGACAACTGGGCCAGGTGATGCAGGAGTCGATGCAGGCGGCTCTTGCCTGGGTCAGGACGCATTCCAACGATTACGGGATCGATCCGGAATTCTTCCAAGGGAACGATTTGCACATCCATGTTCCTGCCGGCGCCATTCCCAAGGACGGTCCTTCGGCGGGGGTGACCATGGTGACTGCCATAGTGTCGGCGCTCACCCGGCGCCCGGAGGTGGAGCGGCTGGCCATGACCGGGGAAATTACACTGAGCGGCCAAGTATTGCCCGTGGGCGGGATCAAGGATAAAGTGCTTGCGGCGAAACGCGCCGGTGTCCGGGTGGTTCTTCTTCCGGCGGACAACGAACCGAACGTTCGAGAGGATCTCTCGGATGATCTCCTTCAAGGCCTCGAAATCCGCTACGTCAAGACCATTCAGGAAGTACTTGACCAGGCTCTCGAAAAGGAACCTCAGCCCCTGGAGGCTCACCGGGTCTCCACGGAGGGGCTGCTGGTTCCAGCCGGCGCTCCAAACTAATCGAGGGGTTGCCCTAGTTGCGCAGCAGGGGCGATTCTGGCGATCGCCCGCCGCCTGCCAGTCATCCCCAGTGCCCACGAGGGGGCTGACTCCTGGTTTGATTGAACTAACTTGCGCGGAGCGGGGGAATGCGGAGGGGTGCATTTGTTAAAGCAGATGATTCTGGACGTCGGCTGCGGCATCAAGAAGCATCCCAGTGCAATCGGCATTGACCGCAACTCTGCAAGCTCGGCAGACGTGATCTGCGACCTCGACCATATCCACTTACCTTTTGCAGATAACTCTTTCGACCGCATCCTTGCCATCCATGTGATTGAACACGTGGCCGATGTGATAAGGACCATGGAGGAGTTTCATCACTGTTTAAGGCCCGGCGGGTCGCTTCGGATTGAAACTCCCCATTATTCGGATTTCAGCTCTTTTTGCGACCCAACCCATCGTACCCATCTCACCAGCTTTTCCTTCAAGTATTTTGGCGAAAAGCACGGCGGGTTCGGCTATTACTCACCGGCGAGGTTTCATGAAGTCTCCGTGAAAGTGAAACTTCTGTCGCTTTGGAAGTGGCTGGGTTTTGAGTTTGTGGTGAACCACTCCATGCGCTTCCGGAAGTTCTGGGAATATTATCTTTGTTTCGTAGTTCGGGGCAAGGTCATGGAGTTTGAGCTGGAAGCGGTGAAATCGCACTGCCTGCCCGAGGCTGACGGGCGTGAAGCTGAGCCGGTTTCATCGCAACAAACCGCCGAGTGAAAAATCTTAATCCATTCGCCCCGCTCGATCGCGCCGGGCTCCCGCCAGAGCCGCTTGCGCGCTGGGCCTCCATTTTCTTCACCCTTTCCATTGCCACCATGTTGCTCTCTGTGGCCGCCTCCCAGAGCTTCCTGGCGCTTTCCAGCCTTTGTTATGCGGCTCACCTGCTTTCCCGTCCTTCTGTTCCCAGCTTCCCGCCGGTAAAACTGCCACTTGCTTTTTTTTGTCTTACCACGATTCTTTCGATTTTCTGGTCTGAGAATCCGGACGCTTCAGGATTCGTCATCAAAAAGCTGGTTCTGTTTGTCATCTTGATTTTGACGGTGAACCTGATGACCAGCGCCCGGCAACTGGAGTGGGCTTTCAAGGCGGTCTTCGTGGAATCGGCGCTGGCCGGGATTTGGAGTGTCGTGGAATTCGTCCGCCAATATCATGAGGTCCTGCTGCTCCATCCCACCCGGGTCTACACCTTCATGACAGTCCGGCGGGTCACAGGATTCATGGGTCATTGGATGAATTTTGGCGGGCAACAAATGCTGGTATTGGCCGCCTTGCTCGCATTCTTGCTATTCGAGGGATCGAGGGCCGAAGAGCAAGATAGCCAATCTCAGGCCTCAATGCCGCGAGCCCTGTGGTTTGTCGTGGCGGGAGTCGTGGCGTTTTCCATCCTGCTCAATTTCACCCGGGGCGTGTGGTTTGCCTCCACTCTTGCGGCGGTATACCTCGTGGCTCGCTGGCGAGCCCGATGGTTGTGGCTGCTTCCTGTTCTGGCCGCACTCTTGATTTTTGCATCACCCCGGCTTCTGAAAGCAAGGCTGGACTCTGTCCTCCATCCTTCGGCGCATCCGTCCGAGGCAATCCGTTTGGAAATGTGGGACGCCGGCATAAGGATGATCCTTAAGCATCCTTTGGTAGGCGTCGGCCCGGGGAACATCGTTGAAGTGTACCCCCTCTATCTGCCCGCCGGGAAGACGCCGATCGTGGGATTCCACGATCATCTCCACAACGATTACATACAATTTGCAGCGGAGCGGGGCATTCCCTGTCTTCTTGCCTGGCTGTGGATGATGGCGGCGCTGGGCATTCATACCTTGCGCTTCTGCCGCAAGCTCGGGGGATTACGGTGGGTCGCCCAGGCCTCATTTGCCGCTTGGATCGCGCTGCTGGTGGAAGGTTTGGTGGAGTTCAATTTCGGCTCGACCCCGGTGCTGACGGTCTACCTGTTCCTTGCTGCCGCTCCATTTGCCGCGGCAAGGATCGAGGCTCTTGAAAAAGATGGATGACGGACTCCGGGTTTAGTTCCCGCGCCCCTATTTTTACCAGGACGTGAAGGAACTGTTCCTCCGTACTGCTGGCAAAAGTGCCTGGCGTTCCAAGCGGACAGCAGCCGGAATACTCATCTTCGCACATGACATCGAAGCGTCATCTTCTCCGCTCCTCCATGACGGTCGGCGTATTTTCCCTGATCAGCAGTATGACGGGGATCATTCTGGAGATGAGCATTGCCGCAAAGCTCGGCCTTTCCAGAAGCTCGGATACTTTCTACGTGGCCTTCACGGCGCCCTACGTCATCACCACGCTTCTCTCCGCGACGGGACAATTCTCTCTCGTGCCCTTCTTTTCTTCCCTCGAAACCGCTGGTGATGAGAAGGACGTATGGCTCGGCTTCAGTTATGCCTTGAACCTCGTGGTTTTGGGCCTCGCAACCGTGGCTCTGGTGGGCGCGGCAGCGGCTCCCTGGATCGTCCGAGCCATTGCACCCGGTTTCACAGTGGCGCAATCCCGCGTGGCCGCGTCGCTTGCGCGGTGGCTGTTTTTCGTAATTATTCCAGCGGGCGCCGCTGAAATTTTCAGGTCTTTTCTCTACAGCCGTCATCACTTCGCTCTGCCCGCTGCCTCCGGTTTCTTCCGAAATATTTCTGTGATCTTCTTTATCCTCGCCACCTTCCGCGGGTATGGGGATTACAGCATCGTCATCGGATACTTCGCCGGTTATGGTCTCCAGCTTTTGCTGCTCGGCGGCCAACTATTCCTTTTGTTCCCCGTCCGGTACACTCTGCAACTGCATGGATCTGGAGCCGACTTTCAAAAGCTTCGCCACACTGGATCAGCACAACTGGGGGCGGCGGTGGGTTGGCAAGGTGTCGTCGTGGCGGAACGGATCATTGCTTCATTTCTTCCTCCGGGGAGCATTACCGCGCTTAATTACGGACTGAAAATCATGTCGACGCTTTCCGAAGTGCTAACCGGAAGCGTCGGCACGGGAGCGTTACCCGCGCTTTCCCGCGCCGAAGCCAGGCAGGCGTTAGAAGAATCCCGAAAACTCTTCCGCGATGCGCTGGAGATTAGCACCGTGTTGGTAGCCCCTGCCCTGGTGTTCTGTCTGATGCTTTCCCGCCCGATCATCCGGCTGGTCTTTGAGCACGGCTTGTTTGACGCTACGGCTGCCTCCCGCATGGAGCACGTTTTCTTCTATTACTCGCTCAGCCTTCCCCTGTACTCGACGCTCCGGCTGATCATTTTTTACCTTTTTGCGCGCCGGGAGTCGCGGAACTTCCTAAGACTTTCGGCCTTCAATTACACCCTGACGGTGGCTTGCGATCTGCTGTTCGTGGGCATAATGCATATGGGCGTTAAGGGAATTCCGCTGGGCCTTTTCACGAGCCTCTGCGTGACTTGCCTGCTGGTCTATCTCCGCGACGTGGCATCCCTGCGGAGAATCATGAACCCCGGCTTTGCGGTGTTTGTAGGGAAAATCGCAGCCGCAGCCGCCCTCACCGCCGTGCTTACTGCTGTCCTCAAGCGCAGTGTAGCGGCGGGCTTCACCACTCCTCAGCTATTTTTCTCATTAACGATGGTTTGTGCCGCGGGTTGCTTGGTCTTTATAGCAGTCCTGGTGGTAACCAAGGCACTATCCTTTTCCCAAATCGCAAGTTTCATGAAGGCATCTGAGGTCTCTTGATTGCATTGTATTGTATCGTATAGCACAACCTTGGCCTGCCGGACCTTTGTGTTATGATCTTTTGAGGAAACAACTTCCCGATGAGTCTGGATACCGCTCGCAAAGTCCTAAAAATCGAGTCTCAAGCCATCGGCGATCTGTCGGAGCGGCTTGACGGGCGCTTTTTGGCTGCAGTTGACCTGATCCTGGGCTGTCACGGCCGCGTCGTAGTGGCGGGCATGGGCAAATCCGGCCTGATCGGGCAGAAGATTTCGGCAACCCTTTCGAGCACTGGGACGCCATCCTTTTTCCTCCACCCGGCGGAAGCGCTACACGGCGATTTGGGCCGTTTGGTAAGGAATGATGTACTCCTGGCTCTTTCTTACAGCGGCGAAACGGAAGAGCTCCTGCGCTTGCTCGATACGGTCAAGCGTCTGGCTTTGCCCATGATTACTCTGACCGGGAATCTGTCCTCGACGCTCGCACAATCGAGCGACGTGGTGATCGACGTCGGCATCCGGGAAGAAGCTTGTCCGCTGGGGCTTGCCCCTACGGCCTCCACTGCCGCCATGCTTGCCGTGGGGGACGCCTTGGCCATGACCCTGCTGGAACGGCGGGGATTCAACGAGGAAGATTATGCGGTGCTCCACCCGGGCGGCGGCTTGGGATGGAAGCTGCGCCGAGTTGAAAACGTCATGCACACCGGCGACGCGCTGCCGCAAGTCCAGCCAGAAGCTCCGCTGCCTGACGTCATTTATGAAATCAGCCGCAAGGGATTGGGCCACACCGCGGTGGTGGATGGTGAGAACCGGCTGGTCGGATTCATCTCCGATGGCGACCTGCGCCGCTTCTTTGAAAGGGAAGGGAATCGCGCCCTTGGCCTGACTGCCGCCCATTGCATGACCCGCTCACCGGTCACCATCCAGCCGATGGAACTTGCCACCAAGGCACTGAACTTGATGGAGGCACGGAAGATAACTTCATTGCCTGTTGTCAATTCTCAAGGAAAACTCGAAGGCGTGATCCACATCCATGACCTCTGGACCACGCAGATGTTTTGAGGAAATCCACTTGACCCCAGTTCAATTGCTGATAGCCACAATAGATCAATGATCCCTTTTGATGTTTCGGTTTTTCACATCGAACCTCTCAAGTCAACTCTTCGAAGGATAAGATTATGTTATTGAATTTACGAGAGATCCGACTCCGCGCCAGCCGTATCCGTTTGCTCCTCCTCGACGTGGATGGGGTCCTCACCGATGGCCGTATCTACTACTTGCCTCGCTCCGGTGGCGGCCTCCTCGAATCAAAAACCTTCCACTCCCGTGATGGCTTGGGAATTCGCTTTGCACATGAAGCCGGAGTCCTGACCGGCATCATCTCCGGACGAGGAACCCCGGTGGTGCTCCATCGCGCCCGCGAGCTGGGCATCCAGTATATTTACCAGGACGCGCTAGAGAAGCTGCCGCCTTTCGAGGAAATCTTGCGGCTGGCGAGTTTGAAGGCCGATGAAGTCTGCTATGTGGGGGATGACCTCGTGGACTTGCCACTTCTGACCCGCGTGGGCCTGGCGGTAGGCGTGGGAGACGGCCATCCGGAACTCCGCCGCCATATCCACTACATCACGCGCAACCCAGGGGGCAAGGGAGCCGTCCGGGAAACTGTGGAATTAATCCTGGATGCCCAGGGAAAACTGAAGCCGCTTTTAAAGCGCTATCTTTCTTGAGTCTTCTTATGTTTCGTTTCCGCAACCGTTTTTCAGCCACCCGCGCTTGGATCTCTAATGTGTATATCGCGGCAGGAAGACCAGGATTTGAGATTGAACGGAAGGGCATGGCATCCTTAATTTGCGAGTAACAGCAGGTCCACGTTAATCTTGCCTGCGGAATATTTCTCCTGCCGCAAGCACCACCCAGCGCCTGGGCAGAAACCGCTCCAAGAAAATCATCAGACGGTCCAATTTGCGGGGGAGCGCCAAACCGCCGCCCCGGTCGAGCGCCTTAAGCGCTTTCGCCACAACTTCCGCAGGTTCTTGCATAGCGCGGCGAAAACCTCCCTGGGAAAAGCCACCCGAGTCGAAAAAGCTTGTCCGTGTTGTGCCCGGGCAAAGTGTTACTACTCGCACTCCAGTGCCGTCTAGTTCTTGGGCGAGGGCGAGGGAGAAGCTGGTAACGAATGCCTTCGTAGCGGAATATGTCGCCATGTGGGGAATTGGCTGAAAGCTGACGGCCGAGGAGACATTGATGATGCTGCCCGCCCGCCGCTCGACCATCGCCGGGATTAAGAGCCAAGAAAGTTCAAGTACAGCTTGAATATTGAGTTGCACCATCTGAGCCTGGCGTTCAAGCGGGATTTTCAGGAATTTGTCCTGGGCGCCAAATCCGGCATTGTTTACAAGCAATTGAACGTGCAGTTTGCTCTTCTGCAACCATTCGACGAGATTGGCAGGCGATCCAGGGACGGCCAGATCAATAGGGTAAGCCAGAGCTTCAATTCCGTGATTTCTAGCGAGTTCGTGAGCAAGCGATTCGATCTTGTCCTTGGAGCGGGCAGCCAGGACCAGATTCTGCCGCCGGCCCGCAAGGGCTCGGGCAAAGCTTTCGCCAATGCCGCTGGATGCGCCGGTCACTAGAGCGAAATTCCTGTCATTCATTGTGGTTTCCAGATTCCCCGCTGACCGTCCGGCACGGAGGTCCTCAGCGCAATCTGAGCCGCCCGAACGTAGTCTTTGTGGATGTGCCTTGCACCCTTCTCGACCAACGCACAGCCTTCGGCCTCCGTGCCGATTCCCCCGCGCGCCCCAAGCGCAGTACAGTTCAGCCCGGCCATCGCATTTGAGAAGTCGAGGTTCCTTTCCACAGGCCACCCGCGCAATAGTCCGTAAAGGAACGCCCCATGGAACACATCCCCGGCCCCTGTTGTATCCACCGTCTCCACCACAAACCCAGGCGAATAGACAAACCGCGAATCAGAATAAACAAGGGCGCCATCGCGGCCAAGGGTCATTCCTGCCATCCTCATCTTGTATTCCTTTGCCATGTACTCAAGGACGCGGAAGGGGTCCGCTTCGCCCGTAGCGGAGGGCAAAAAGTTGGCGGAGGCGATCAGGTAATCGATGAGGGGAAATAGCCTCTCAACTTCGCGGTAGACCGTATCCAGATCGGCGGTGACCGGAATGCCCATTTCCCGGGCCCAGCGTGCCGCCATTACACAAGCATCCACGTCGCAGCCGTCGAGGTGCAGAGCCCGCGCGCCGGCCAGCGCATCCGGCGTCATTTCGGAAGGCTTCATCGTCAGGCGAGGATCGCGGTCCCAGAAGACGGTCCGCTCTCCAGTTGCCTGGTCTACCACAATATAGGCAAGTTGATTGGGAGTGTCCTTGGAGATTTTTACTCGTTGGATGTCCAGCCCCTCTTCTTTTAATGTTTTCAATTGGAACTGGCCGGCGTCATCGTCACCGACTTTTCCGATGTATCGGGAACGAAGACCCAAACGGCGGCAAGTCACCAATGCCGTTGCGATCTGCCCACCCGCCTGGCGCGATTGGCTTACGACTCTTTCCTTACCGCCTAGGGCAGGGAAGTCCCGCACCAGGATCACGGTGTCCGTTGCATTTAAGCCCAGCCCGACCACATCTACAGTACCGTTTGACAACGCTTCCTCCCGCCGAAAATTGTCACGCTAATTTATCTTCTCTCTGAACCTGCTTCAAGTAAAACCCTTTCGCCGCCAAACTCAAATTGTCACCAGAGTCCGGTCCTGATTGCCGCCGAACTTTGGATCCAAACAACCCCGGAAGTGAATAAGTATTCACAGGCGCGTCTGATAATTTTTGTAGTGGCAGTTTGTGAGTTAACATAATTAAAACTCACAGGGAAGCCTTAAGAGTGCCCAAGAATGTGGAAAAGTGCGCAAGAAAGGACTCCTCCGCCTGGTGCCTTGCCATCCAGAGCTTGATGCCCAGGTCAAGAGAGTGGACAAGAGTCGGGTGTTGGTGGAAGCTCGGAGATGGGTGGTGTGCGCCCTACTGGTTGGGCCTATGGGTATGCTACGGGCGCCGCTTTTTCATTTTACGCCCTTAACATTGTGTGATAGGTTTATACATTGTCGACGCGTCGACCAACCGCTGCCTTTCGCTCTGAATGCCACTGTTTGAGACCGAAGCTATCGTCCTCAGAACTTACCGGCTAGGTGAGGCCGATAAGATCGCCTCGCTGCTCACGCGGCGGTTTGGGCGGGTGCGGGCGGTGGCTGCGGGGGCGCAGCGCCCCAAGAGCCGTTTCGGTGCAACTCTCGAATCGCTCAGCTATATCCGGCTCTGGTTGTTTGAACGGGAAAACCGCGAGCTTTTAAGGATTAACTCCGGGGAGTTGTTGGAATCTTTCTTTAACATGCAGCGAGATTACCGCGTTCACGTTGCCTCGCAATACGTCGCCGAGGCCGCCGAAAAGCTCCTCCCGGAACGGGAAACCAACGAGCGGGCATTTCGCCTGGTCGTCGCGGTTCTTCGCTCCATGAAGCGGACTGCCGAGGTGGACCGGCCGCTCATCTTCTTCAATTATTGGCTTCTAAGGTTGGGGGGTGTTCTGCCAAACCTTGAAAGTTGCGCGAGTTGCGGGCGTTCACTCAGCGATTCTCCTGCTTTCATCGGGCAGAATCACGAGTCCCTGGTTTGCGACCAGTGTCAGCGGCCTCGCCCGTCACACCAAGTATTGGGTGGATCTCTGGCACTGGCCCGCAGAGCGGGCCAGTCTTCGCTGGATGCCTGGCTAGACTCTGAACCGCTTCGCCCACAGGCGCAGGATGCAAGGCACTTCCTGGAATCCCTGGTGGAAGCTCACGCCGAAAAGAAATTTATAACTCGTGACTTATTGAACGAGAGCTTGTGAGCCATTTAGACTTAATGTTTGACGCTAGGTATGTTATATAAGATGATGATATAATTAATCTTAACTTATAGACTATCTTGGAAAATACATCGCGCCTGTGGAATCTATGAAATCACCTCTTACCTTTCAGGATATGATCCTGGATCTAAGCCGCTTTTGGGCGAGCCAAGGTTGTGTTTTGGCGCTGTCCTATGATCTAGAGGTTGGGGCAGGGACGATGTGTCCGGAAACCTTTCTGAGAGTCCTCGGTCCGAAGCCCTGGCGAGTCGCTTACCCCCAACCGTCACGCCGCCCCGCCGACGGCCGTTACGGAGAGAATCCCAACCGCCTCCTCAAGCACACCCAAATGCAAGTGGTATTGAAGCCACCACCCGAAACCATTCAGGATATTTACCTCCAGAGCCTCGCCGAGCTGGGCATCGAGCTTGGCGATCATGATATTCGCTTTGAGGAGGACAATTGGGAAGCTCCGACACTCGGCGCCTGGGGCATCGGCTGGCAAGTGATGCTGGACGGGCTTGAAATTTCCCAGTTCACGTACTTCCAACAGTGCGGCGGGATCGATCTGGACCCCATCAGCGTGGAGATCACCTACGGTCTGGAGCGCATCGCCGCCTTCCTGCAAAATGTTAATGATGTGTTTGAAGTAAAGTGGAATAACAAATTGACTTATAGTGACTTAAGGCGTGATGAAGAGCGCGAACTTTCGATCTATGACTTTGAGGAAGCATCCGTCGAGGCTTGCAGGCAAGTTTTTGACATCTGGGAGAGGGAAGCCCGCCGGCTCCTTGATTCTTTCCCCACAGGCGTTTACACATGGTCGGGGCATGAGGACCCCATGAAGGATCCGGTCCTAAATGCTTCGATCCAATCCTTGCCAGCCATACAGCGACGCTTCCCTTTGCGCAAAGTCTATGAGCTTTGCCTGAAGTGTTCGCACTTGTTCAACGTCCTTGACGCCCGCGGCGCAATTAGCGTCACCGAGCGCGTGTCCTTAATAACCCGGATCCGCAGTCTCGCCTGCGACGTGGCGTCCATTTATGTCCTCCGAGGAGATCAAACTCTACAGGAGGCGCGGGCATGAGCGGGCCAAACACCAAACCATTGCTGGTTGAAATCGGCTGCGAGGAAATTCCTGCACGATTTCTGACAAATGCCCAGAAGCACTTCGGAGAAAAACTTAAAGCTTCACTTTCACAAAACCGGTTGCTGCCAGACCATTCCGAGGTCAATACCTATTCCACCCCCCGCCGCTTGGTGGCTCACTTGCCAGTGGTCTTAACCCATCAAGGCGACCTTGAAGAGACCGTTCAAGGACCTTCTTTGAAAGCAGCTTACGATATTGAGGGCCGTCCGACGCGCGCGGCAGAAAGCTTTGCGGCAAAGAACGGCCAGACGGTTGCCGATCTCAGCCGTGTCCAAACACCCAAGGGCGAATATGTGGCTCTGATCCGGCGAACTGCCGGCCACGCCGCCGAAGACCTGCTGGGTGAAATTCTGTCCGGTGTCATTAGGAGCCTCGAGTTTCCCAAGAGCATGGTCTGGCCAAACAAGAACGGGATGCGATTCGTCCGGCCCATTCGCTGGATACTGGTGCTATTCGGGGCGGATCAGGAAAGTGTAGCGGCATCATTTCCCATCATCTCAGGACTGGCGAAGGAATTTTCCGGCACTGGAATCGCCATCGGCTACGAAACCCGCGGACACCGTAGCTTGGGACTTCCGGATCCCATCGCCGTTGAAAACTTCGAAGATTACTCAAAAAAACTGCGCGAAAACTTCGTGGAATTCGACCCTTCATCCCGCCTGGCAAAGGTCAAAAATGAAATTCAAGCATTACTTGATAAAAATGAGTTGAAGTTAGTGAGAGATTGGGAATTGGAAGAGTGGATTGTCAACTCCACGGAATGGCCACGCGCCATTCTTGGCGGATTCGACCGGCGCTTTCTGGCTCTGCCGCGTGAGATTCTGATCACCGTCATGCGCGGCCACCAGCACTATTTTGCAGTGGAGGATCACGCCGGGAACTTGGCGCCCCATTTTATCACCATGCTCAACATGGATGGCGACCCGAAAGGCCTGATTCGCCACGGCCATGAGCGAGTGCTCATGGCGCGCTTTAGCGACGCCGAATTCTTTTGGCAGACGGACCAGAAAACTCCTCTTCACGACCGCCTCCCGATGCTGGAAAGGGTCACGTACCAGAAAGACCTTGGGACCTATGGAGATAAAGTGCGGCGAATGAAGGCAATAGCGGCCGAACTTTGTAATACGCTTGAAGGGCAGGGAAGAATCACTTCTCAGGAAGCCGGTTACGCCCTCCGCGCCGTTGAACTTTCAAAGTGTGACTTGACCACGCAAATGGTTCAGGAATTTCCCGAACTCCAAGGAGTGGTAGGAGGGTTATATGCTGCCGGGCAAGGCGAGCCGCAGGCGGTGGCGGATGCGATCTACGACCATTATCGGCCTGCCGGGCTGGAAGGTGATTTACCTCGCTCGCTCGTGGGTGCGGTCGTTTCCCTGGCCGACAAGATCGACAGCGTCGTATCCGGTTTTGCCGCCGGTCATGAGCCGACCGGTTCGAGCGATCCATTTGGGCTGCGCCGAGCGGGGAATGGCATAGTCAGGTTGATTGTGCGCTTTAGGCTCCGACTGGATCTGCGATCGCTTGTGGATTTCGCGTACCCGCTGACCGGCCAAATACTATCGAGAGTAATGCGGACCTCAATTTCCTTGTTTCTGAGAGATCGCATCAGTCACTACATGGAGTTGGTTGAGGGCCTGCCTCGAACTACTGCTAACGCCGCACTGGATGTAGGAGCACGAAGCGTTGGGCTCCAACGCTTGCTGACCGTGGGACCCCAGCATCCACCAATTGACGTTCTGGACCTCGTTGCGCGGGCAAGAGCATTGCAGGAGATGCTTGGCACTGAAGATCTTCAAGCCGTATGCGTTTCTGCAAAGCGGATCTGGAACATCTTGGCAAGGCCCGGGGGCACGGCAGGTAACTGGACTTTTGATCGTAGCAAACTTACCCCAGGTCCCGAAGAAGATCTCTACTTGATGTTTTTGGAAGTCAACAAGCGTGTGGAAGAACTACAGGCTAGTTCTGACTATCGATCAAGCTTACAGGCAATCGCAACTCTGCGACCGGCAGTGGATATGTTCTTCGAGAAAGTTTTCGTAATGGCAGACGACCCGACCGTGAGAAGCAATCGGCTGCTGCTGCTCGACCAACTCGACAAACTTTTTTGCAGCATCGCCGACCTTTCGCAAATTGGAAGCGCAACTTCAACTTTTGTCGACGCGTCGACATCAAAGGTACCTTCGGAAAAAGATTGACTGCTCGCGGAAGGTTTTCGTGAAATTCCCGGCACGCCCACCAGGACTTGGCGATGCTCTTTGCGGCTTGGCGTGAAAGCTATTGCTGATTTTCCCAAAGACACTTTCTCGCAAAGGCGCGAAGCCGCCAAAAGGAAGGCGCTGAGGAGCGGAACGCGGCAGGGAACACGGCGCCCGCTACAATTCATAAGCATTCCATAACGCACGAGCGACAAGACGAAAAGGAGCATTCATCATGGAAAAATATGTTTATCAATTTGGAGGCGGCAAAGCGGACGGCAATGGCACGATGAAGGATGTCCTGGGCGGCAAAGGTTCGGGCTTGGCCGAGATGACCAACGCCGGGCTGCCGGTTCCGCCCGGATTCACCATCGCCACTTCCGCCTGCCGGCTCTACTTTGAGCACGGCAACAAGCTGCCGGATTCCATCCGCAGTGAAGTGCAGCAAGCCCTCGGCCATCTTGAGAAGCTCTTAGGGCAGCGCCTGGGAGACGCTGCCGCGCCGCTGCTGGTTTCGGTCCGCTCCGGCGCCAAGTTTTCCATGCCGGGCATGATGGATACCATCCTCAACTTGGGTATGAATGACACGGTGGCCAAAGCCATCGCCCAAAAGTCCGGCAACCCGCGCTTCGCTGCCGACAGCTACCGGCGCTTTATTCAGATGTTTGGCAACGTCGTGCAGGAAATTGAGAAGGAGCAATTCGAGCACATCTTTGACGGCCAAAAGAAAAAGCGCAAGGTGAAGCTGGATACGGAACTCACGGCGGATGACCTGATGGAAGTGATCGACGGCTACAAAAAGCTCGTGAAAAAGCTCACCAACAAAGACTTCCCGCAGGACCCTCGCGTGCAGCTTGACATGGCCATTGAGGCCGTCTTCCGATCCTGGTACAACTCGCGCGCCCAGACTTACCGCCGCATGAACAAGATTTCCGATGACCTGGGAACGGCCGTGAACGTCCAGGCGATGGTCTTTGGCAACATGGGCGAGACTTCCGGCACCGGCGTGGGCTTCACGCGCAACCCGGCCACCGGTGAGAAGGCATTCTATGGCGAGTTTCTGATGAACGCCCAGGGCGAGGACGTGGTTTCGGGCGTGCGCACGCCGGTTCCCATTAATGAGCTGGAGCGAGTCATGCCCGAGGTTTATAACCAGCTTCGCGAGATCACCACGCGCCTCGAAAAGCATTACAAGGACGTTCAGGACTTCGAGTTCACCATTCAGGAAGGCAAGCTTTACATGCTGCAAACGCGCAACGGTAAGCGCACCGGCAATGCCGCCGTACGCATCGCCGTGGACATGGTGGATGAAGGCTTGATCTCCCGCGAGGAAGCCCTGATGCGCGTCGAGCCGGACCAGTTGAATCAACTGCTGCACCCGGTGCTCGATGAATCAAAGCCGTTGAAAGTTGCGGCCAAGGGACTGCCTGCTTCGCCCGGCGCGGCGGTGGGCCGAGTGGTGTTTACCGCGGATGAAGCCGCTGTCCAGGGCAAATCCGGCCCGGTGATCCTGGTGCGCGCGGAAACCGTTCCCGATGATATTCACGGCATGGAAGTGGCCGCAGGCATCCTCACTTCGCGTGGCGGCATGACGTCCCACGCCGCGGTGGTCACGCGCGGCATGGGCAAGTGCTGCGTTGCGGGCTGCTCCGAAGCGGAAGTGGACGAGAAGAAGAAGACCCTGAAGATTGGCGGGACGATTGTGAAGGAAGGAGACTGGATTTCGCTCGACGGCTCAACTGGCCGGGTGATCCTGGGCAAGGTGAACACCGTGGCGCCCGATCCCCACAGCGGCGCCTTTGCCAAATTCATGGAATGGGCGGACGAATACCGCAAGCTGGGCGTGCGCGCCAATGCTGATGTGCCTCGTGACGCCTTGGCGGCTCGCGAGTTCGGCGCCGCCGGCATTGGCCTGTGCCGCACGGAGCACATGTTCTTCGCGGCGGACCGCCTGCCCCACATGCAGCGCATGATTATGGCCTGCAAGGATACGGCCGATCCCAAAGAGGCGGCGCGCTACGAAAAGGAGCGCCGTGCTGCGCTTTCGAAGCTCCTGCCCATGCAACGCAAGGACTTTGCGGGACTGTTCAAGGCTATGGATGGCTACCCTGTCACCATCCGCACTTTGGATCCTCCACTTCATGAGTTCCTGCCCAAGCGCGAGCAGTTGATGGTGGAAGTGGCAAAGCTCGAAGTGCTCGGCAAGAAGGGAGCGAAGCTAAGCCAGCTCAAGAAGATGCTGGATATTGTTGAATCATTACATGAATTTAATCCCATGCTGGGGTTGCGCGGCTGCCGCCTGGGTATTCTTTATCCCGAAATCACGGAAATGCAGGCCCGGGCCATTTTTGAGGCGGCGTGCGAGTGCAAGCAGAAGGGAATTGAGGCCAAGCCGGAAGTGATGATCCCGCTGGTGGGCGATGTGAAGGAACTGGCCCTGCAAAAGGAGATAGTGGACCGCGTGGCGGAGGACGTGTTCTCGAAGAAAGGCGTGAAGGTGGATTACCTTGTGGGTACCATGATTGAGCTGCCTGCCGCCGCCTTGAGCGCCGCCGAGATTGCCGGGCAAGCGCAGTTCTTCAGCTTCGGCACCAATGACCTGACGCAGACCACATTTGGTTTATCTCGTGACGATTGCGGAAAAATCATCAACGTTTACGTGAAGCAGAAAATTTGGCCGTCGGACCCCTTCGCGCAACTCGATCCGAAGCGCGTCGGCCGCTTGCTGAAGATTGGCACCTCCGAAGGCCGCGAGACCCGGCCCAATTTGAAGGTGGGCATCTGCGGCGAGCACGGCGGCGACCCGTCCTCGATTGAGGTTTGCGCTGATGCCGGGCTTGACTACGTAAGCTGCTCGCCCTATCGCGTGCCCATCGCGCGCTTGGCGGCAGCGCAAGCCGCCATCCGGCGCACCCCGAAAAAGCAGAAAATGTACAGCACGGCATAGGCTAACATTAAAGTATTTCTTGAGATTGCTGCCGAAGCGGGTCACGGGTGGTCACGGTCAATCGTGTTTTGATCGACCGTGGGTTTGTCTTTCATCGAAAGGCCTACTAAGGATCTTGGCACACCAGCGGTCGGAGGAACCTTATGCATAAAACCAAAAGGGTCTATTCCTATCAGATCAATTTAGTTCCGGAACCTGAGGGCGGCTACACCGTCCAGGTTCCGCTCCTGCCGGGATGTATTACCTATGGCAAGAGCATTGAGGAGGCCACCGCAAACGCCCGCGAAGCCATTGCGCTCCATTTGGAAAACTTGGCTGCCCACCACCAGCCGATTCCAGGAGACGATGGCGCGGTTTCGATCTTTACGACTTTGGTCCAGGTGAGCCCTTCCCATGTCTAAAGAGCTGCCCGCCTTGCGTGCGGCCCAAGTGGTGAAGATTCTGGAAAAGGCGGGATTTGCTCGCTGGCGGCAGAAAGGCAGTCATCTGACTCTCTACCGGGAAGCTGATCATAAGGCGCTCACTGTCCCGATACACTCATCAGGAACTGTTCCCAAAGGAACGCTCCGGGCAATCATCCGGGAGTCGGGTCTCACGGCTAAGGAATTTCTGGACTTGAGTTAGCCATTTCCTGGTTTAGGAGGGCGGGTAGGACGGTCACTTTCACCCCGGACGTTGAAAGAAGAATTGGAGAACTCTTGAAACAGGGGGTCATTGCGGCACCGATGTGGGCCTCGATTACGTCAGTTGTTCGCCTTATCGCGTGCCCATTGCGCGCCTGGTGGCAGCTCAAGCAGCCATCCGCCGGGCGCCGGAGAAGGCCCGCCCCTACCAGCAGTCGCCACAGCCAATCGGGTTTTGATTGGCCGCAGGTTTGTCTATCGCTGAAGATCCCACGGACAGGATGGCACTGTTCGTGAGTACCTGGTTTGATGGTATATTGACATTGTGTAAATACATTCGATGCGCTATAGTTGGGACGAAGACAAAAACCGCCGCAATATCGCGCTGCATGGAATTGGGTTCGAGGATGCGAAGCGGATTTTCGAGGGGCCGACGGTTGAGAGGGTTGACGACCGTTTCGACTACGGCGAAATCAGGGTGTACGCCATCGGCCTTGTGAACGGCCTGGAAATTACGGTGGTCTATACGGACCGGGACAATGAGGAAAGACGCATCATCTCGGCAAGGAGAGCGGAACCGCATGAGAGGCGCGCCTACTGGCAAAACGTCAAAATCTAAGCGCGGGACTCGCACGGACTGGAACAGGCTGAGCCGCATGAGCGATGCTCAAATACGAAAGGGAATCGAAGCCAACCCCGACGCGCTCGCTACCGATGAAGAATTCTGGAAGAATGCCCGGGTTGTATGGCCGAGCCGGAAAGCAGTGGTGACCATGCGGCTTGATTCGGACCTGCTTGAATGGTTCCGTCAGCAGCGTGGCTACCAGACGCGGATTAATGCCATACTGCGCGCCTACATGAACGCCCACGCGCCCGGCCGTGGCCGGTGAGTGGTAGCGCAGACTTCCGTTCTCTTGGAAGTCTGCGGCTTTTCACCGGTTCCAAAACAAAACCCGCAGAGTTTGAAATACGCAAACTCCGCGCTTATTTAGGTTCGGGGTATTTCGCGTCAAGACAGGCAAGCATTGTTAGAAACTCGTCCGCGTCCTGTAAAACGCTTTTGACTTGCTCATCCAAACGGAAAATGGCCTTGTCTTTGTAATCGGCATCTACACGAATTCGTTTCAGTCGGTCTCCAGTGTTTCCAAGTCGAGCACAAGTCTTGTCAGGTGTCTTTTTGTACTGGTCCCAGCACCACTGGTGGTAACGTGCACCTTTGGGCCGACTCCCGACCGTCGATTCAGCCCGAGCATACGCGAGGTTGAATACGCAATAGTATGCCCGGCTAATTGCAGTACGTTTGGACGCCTCGTCTGGTTTCCGAGCAAGCTCTGAAGCAAGAATTAGGTAGTCGTTCCAGTTAAACGCCATTAGATAAGGTCAAAGTCAAAGTTCAGCTTTCCGCCGTCCTCACCAGACCGAGCGAGCCACCACTGTTCATCGAAGGATTTAAGCGCAAGCTTGGCTTGAAGCATGTCGCCAGGAACTAGAATTAGACAAAACAGCGTTTCAAATCCCTCGTCATCCTCTTTAAGCGTAAGTTTCTTCACTGCATCTTTGCCAAAAGCAGCATTGAGCGGACCCGGTGCCTCGGCTAGGAGCCCGAGAAGTCGGTTTCGCTTGATGAACGCAGTGATCGCAGATCGGTCCTCAAACACATACATCTGCTCCAGTTCCCTTGGCGCAAGGTCCTGACGTCTTTCCCAATAAGGTCTCTCCTGCGGGATGTGCTGTAACTCGCCAACTTGTTCTGGCCGCCTTGGTTGTTCCAGGAGACGGATTTGTTCGCCGAGGGTAGTCGCCGGCGCGCGGTGCTCGATGAAATAAACGTACTGGTACACTGGATGCGCATACGCTTGCCCGTTACTCATGTACCCCGGACTAAACTTCGATGCCGCAGCGTGTAGTGGCAACTCTCGCTGTTCATCCGGTTGTTCGCCTAACCAAGCTGCCGTGCGCCGCGAAGGCAATTTTGGCTGTTCAAAACTGCTTGCGAATTGTTGTGATAGGCTCATAGAATGCCCTCCAAACCGAGAACATCAAATATGCGTTGTTCATCGTTACGGAGGGTTTTAGCTAATTCTTCAAAAGTTGCTTCCGGTGGATGGTTTCGATTGATCCTAACAAACAGGCCATTAGCAAATGCTACGGAGGCATCAATAACTACCGTCATCTCTCCTCGCCATAGGACCACGCCCGAAAAATCCGCCCCCCCATCGAGTAACTCGAGCGCCGTAGGGCTGACGAGCGGCGCAGTCACGTCCTTCCTCGGTCTTTCCATTAACTGGATGTGCATTCCGACGATGAGCTGCTGCGAATGAATTTCAGCACCGCTTACTTCTCGTACGGCATTAAGGGCAGCACTCTGCCCCAAGACGAACTTCTCCGCCTCGCTCCAATCTAGATTTTCAGCCGAGACATACACCTTGTTCAGTCCCAAAGTGAAGCTCCGGGCGGGCACGGCTGGTGTCGTGCGCCGAAATACGATTGTGTACTCATCCAGCTTGCGAGCCTGGGTGTTAGCTTCAACGCCATTGAGACTGTATCCAGACGGCTGAAGTGCGTCCAGAACGGCGGCGATCAGCTTTTCGGGGGGCGACCACGCTTCAAGAATCGGCCTTTTAAAATCAGACGTGTACTCTAACAGCGAATAAGCGACTTCGGCTTGTGTCTTACTAGGCATTTTTTATTCCTCGACTGGCCATCATAGTCTAACACTTGGCTTCAGGGAATGCGTAGATTCTGGAAACGCCTCTACGAGGACCCCGATGATTGGATTCGGTGCTGGCGCATAGCAGGTAGCGCAGACTTCCACTTTTCAGGAAGTCTGCGGCTTGTCCCATCGCATGAAGAAAGGCCCATCGGCTCCGGGTTAACAGTACACGTTCGATAAGAAGGAGTCCATGATGCCAATCAAACAGCAGAACCCCGCGAAGCACCGGTTTACCGTTATCTTTGAAAGGGAAGATGAGGGCGGTTATCACGTATTTTGTCCAGCAGTTGCCAAACAAAACCCCAAGAGTTTGCAATACGCAAACCATGCGCTACCAGCCCGGACGCCGCATTGAACGTGTCGTTTACAGGGCATATTTACATTGTGTAAATACACCCCATGCGCTATAGTTGGGACGAAGACAAAAACCGCCGCAATATCGCGCTGCATGGGATTGGGTTCGAGGATGCGAAGCGGATTTTCGAGGGGCCGACGGTTGAGAGGGTTGACGACCGTTTTGACTACGGCGATATCAGGGTGTACGCCATCGGCCTTGTGAACGGCCTGGAAATTACGGTGGTTTATTCGGACAGGGACAATGACGAAAGACGCATCATCTCGGCATGGAGAGCGGAACCGCATGAAAGGCGCGCCTACTGGCAAAACGTCAAAATCTAAGCGCGGGACTGGCACGGACTGGAACAGGCTGGGCCGCATGAGCGATGCTCGAATACGAAAGGGCATCGAAGCTAACCCCGACGTGCTCGCTACCGATGAAGAATTCTGGAAAAATGCCAGGGTGGTATGGCCGAGCCGGAAAGCAGTGGTGACCATGCGGCTTGATTCGGACCTGCTCGAATGGTTCCGGCAGCAGCGTGGCTACCAGACGCGGATTAACGCCATCCTGCGCGCCTACATGAACGCCCACGCGCCCGGAGTTGGCCGGTGAGCCACGGTCAATCTTCTTCCCGATTGACCGTGGGTTTCCCTCGCCGAAAGGCCCACGGGCAGGAAGGCACTGTCCGTGGCTTGTATCTTGGTTTTTGCCCTTGGTTTTGCTGTTGCTGGTGCCTTTGATTTGGGTTTGTGAGCTGGGCCGCTGCCTTGCGG
>Ga0102924_1000506_pt1 | contig 48960 bp, 43 predicted proteins | sample PaiPotPPM11metaG_FD_80116 | JGI IMG/M metagenome (GOLD analysis project Ga0102924, IMG submission 80116) | Iron sulfur acid spring bacterial and archeal communities from Banff, Canada, to study Microbial Dark Matter (Phase II) - Paint Pots PPM... ... | reverse complement strand
GCCAGGGGCGCGGTGGCGTCGCGGAGGAAGTCGAGGGCGTCGCGCAGGGGGCCGCGCCACTTCTGGTTCCAGCCGGGCTTGCCGCCGTTGCAGCCGCAGTCGGAGCGCCAGCGCTCGATGCCGTGGGCGCAGGACCAGGAGGTGTCTTCGACGACTTCGGCGTCCCACTCGGGCGGGAATTTTTCCAGGAACTCGCCGTAGTTGGTGAGCTTGGCGTGGCCGTTGTCCTCGATCCAGTGCATGGCGTAGGAGAGCGCCATCTCGCCGTATTTGTGGTGGTGGCCGTAGGACTCGCCGTCGGTGGAGACGTGGGAGAGCTGCGCCTTGGGGGGCGAGTAGGGCGAGGTGGGACGGAAGCCGTCGAGCAGGCGGCTGCCGAACGCTTCGCCGGAGTTGAGCAGGCCTTCGAAGGCGATGGCGCGGGAGGGCGGGCCGTCGTAGAAGAAGACGGCGATGCTGCGGCCTTCGTTGAGCTGGACGCGGTACGGATGGGTGGGGTCGACGGTGGCGTTGGGGGTTGGCGTCCAGGCGGGATCGTTGTCCGCTGTGCGGTCTCCGTTGTCCGTTGAAGGCGAGATCGGACTGTGGCGGCGGACGCGGGCGCACTGATGGGGCGCGAGGATGGTGAACAGGATGCCCTCGGCGGCCATCATGTCGAGGACTTCGCGGCTGACGGCGGTCTCGGCGAGCCACATGCCTTCGGGGCGGCGGCCGAAGCGGTGCACGAAGTCGGCGATGCCCCAGCGGATCTGGGTGAGGGCGTCGCGGCGGCTGGCGAGCGGCATGATGATGTGGTTGTAAACCTGCGCGATGGCGGAGCCGTGGCCGCCGTAGCGCTGCTGGCTGGCCTTGTCGGCGTCGAGGATCATGCGGTAGGTGCGGGGGGCTTTGTCGGCGAGCCACTTGAGCAGGGTGGGGCCGAAGTTGAAGCTCATGCGCGCGTAGTTGTTAACGATGCGGATGATTTCGTTTTTGCGATTGGTGATGCGGGAGGCGCCATTGGGGGCGTAACACTCGGCGGCGATGCGCTCGTTCCAGTCATGCCAGGGGGCGGCGGAGTCCTGCACCTCGACGGTCTCGAGCCAGGGGTTCTCGCGCGGCGGCTGGTAGAAGTGCCCGTGGATGCAGACGTAGTGATCGGTGGCGGTGGGCTGCGGCTTCGCGATCTTTGGGGAGGTTCGGGATTTCATGTACTGAACAAGGGTAAACCGGGGAAGGAAATTGCGCCGGGATGAGTTGCAAATTTGGGAGTGGGTCAGCGCCCTCAGGTGGGGTAGACTCGAAGCGATTCCCATCCAAATTGACCAGGGCCACCGATGCAAGAGCCGGAATCCATCTCGCCCGAACCCGCCGCGCACTCGCCGGAACCCGTCGCGCAGATTGCGCCCGAGGCGGCGCCCGAACCCACCAAGCCTGAGATTCCGGCGGAGGAGCCGACCCCTATGCTCGACGTTCATCCTGCGCACCATGCAGCGACCAGCTGGAAGGAATTTCTGGTTCACATTGCGACGATTGTGCTGGGGTTGCTGATTGCGGTCGGGCTGGAGCAGCTGGTGTTGTATTTCGAGCATCGGCACCAGGTGGCGGAGACGCGGAAGGCGCTGGCGGTCGAGCGCAAGCAGAACGTGATTCGCTTTGCCGGCGAGACGGAAGAGCTGCACCGCTCGATCCCCATTTTTCTGACGGACATCGCGATCTTCGAATACCTGAAGGCGCATCCCGGCGCGCGGCCGGAGACATGGCCGGGCAAGATCCATGGGCAGGTGTACTCGACGGCCTATTCGGATGCGGCGTGGAAGACGGCGCAGCAGGGCCAGGTGCTTGGATTCATGCCTGCCGCAGAGGTCGAGGAGGATGCGATGGTGTATGGGTATCTGGGCAGGCTCGGCGAGATTGAGGGGGCAAGGTACGATGCGATGGCCGAGGTGCGCAAGGCGTTCATCGGCGAACCCGACGCGTCGCGCTTTACCCCGGCGCAACTGGACCGGGAGATCGATTTGCTGGAGAACCTGATTCTGTTGAGCGGCAAGATCGCCAACCAGCAGGGCAGCTTGTCGCGCCGGGTTGCGGATTTCGGTCCCGCACCGGACAACGTGTATCAACAGGTGCTGCATTGGCCGACGGTCCCGGAGGACCAGCCGGAGATGCGGGCGATCGTCAACAACGTAGAGAAGCGCATGGCCGAGGCAGGGGAAGACGGAGCGAAGTAGCCACAGGCAGGGATGCCGGCCTATGCGATGTGGAGGTGGGCGGGGGGAAGGCCAGCCTGGTGGCGGGCGTGGATGGCGGCGTAGGCGGCTTCGAGGTGGCGAGTGAAGCGCGGCGTGTCGAACAGCGGCGTGGAGAGGCGGTTGTGGGCGAGCTTTTCGCGGAGGGCGCGGAGGCGGGTGGGGTTGCCGGCTAGCGCGATGGCTAGCGCTTCGTAGTCGTCCGCCGTCGTGGTGATGAGTTCCGGCAGATCGATGGCGCGGAGCAGGCTGGCGCCGACACGGCTGGCGAAAGTCTCGCCCATGCAGGTGAGCACGGGCAGGCCGGCCCAGAGCGCGTCGCTGGCGGTGGTATGCGCGTTGTAGGGCAGCGTGTCGAGGAAGAGGTCCGCGAGGCGATGGCGCGCGAGGTGGTCGGCGAGGGGACGGCGCGGGGCGAAGATGAGGCGCTCGGGCGCGATGCCGCGGCGGCCGGCTTGCTGGCGGAGATTGGCGGCGACCCACGGATTGTCTTCGAGCAGCCAGAGGACCGAGCCTTCGACCTTGGCGAGGATGCGCGTCCAGAGGTCGAAGGTGGCGGGCGCGATCTTCCAGTTGACGTTGAAGCAGCAGAAGACGAAGGCGTGCGTGGGCAGGCCCTCGTCGGCGCGCGTGATGGGCGCGGTTGAGATGGGGCGGCGGGTGTCGTTCGCCTGGTAGCTGTCGGGCAGGAAGAGGATGCTTTCGGAGTAATGCGGCTTGGCGCTTGCGGGGATCAGCGTCGGATCGGCGATGAGGTAGTCCATGTATGGGGCGCCCATGGTGCCGGGATAGCCGAGATAGCTGACCTGGAGCGGTGCGGCGCGGTGGGCGAAGATGCCGGGGCGGCTGTCCTTGGTGAAGCCCTTGAGGTCGACGGCGATGTCGACTTCGAGCGAGCGGCTGAGTTCCGCGATCGCGCGGTCGGAGAGGTCGCGGACGTAGTGGAACTGGTCCATGGCTGCGGAGACGCGCGCGCGCATCTCGTCGGCGACGTTGGGGCCGAAGGAGAAGCCGAGGATTTCGAAGCGGCTGCGATCGTGCTGCTCCAGCAGCTCCGCCATCAGGTAGGTGGTGGCGTGGTTGTGGAAGTCGGCGGAGAAGTAGCCGATGCGAATGCGGTCGTGCGGCGGGTGGCGCGGGATTACAGCGGGCGCCGGTTGGGGTGGCGTTTTGTCGCGCGCGTAGATTGCGGCGGCCTTGCGTTGCAGCGCGGGGGAATCGCTGGTGGCGAGAAAGACGAAGGGATAAGCGGCTGGCTCGCCGCGTTCGGCGCGGGTTGCGAGGTCGTCGCAGTCGGCTTCGATGCCGTCCCAGTCGCAGAGGAAGCGGCGCATGTGCAGGCGCATGCCAGGCAGGTACTTTGTCTTCGCGCCGAGGCGAAGGGCGTGGTTGAAGTTCTCGAGCGCCGCAGGATATTGCTGCAGCTCGTGCAGGAGCGTGCCGCGGTTGCTGTAGCCCTCGGCGTAGTTGGGGTCGAGCTGGATGGCGTGGTTGAAGCTCTCGAGCGCTTCCGGATAGCGCTGGAGTTCGTAGAGGATGGAACCGCGATTCCCGTGGGCTTCGACGAAGTCGGGCTGGAGTTGGAGGGCGTAGTCGAAGCTCTCGAGCGCCGCCGTGAGTTGACGGAGCCCGTAGAGCACGTTGCCTCGGTTGCAGTGGCCTTCGGCAAAATCCGGCTTGAGGGCGATAGCGCGGTCGCAGCTCTCGAGCGCGGCGTCATATTCCTGCAGGCCGAAGAGCACGTGACCGCGCGTGCTCCAGGCCTCGGCGAAGTCCGGCTTGAGCGCGATGGCGCGGTCGAGGTCGGCAAGCGCGGCCTGGGGTTGCTGGAGTTCGTTGAGCGTGTTGCCGCGATTGCTGTATGCGGCGGCGTAGTCCGGCTTGAGTTGGAGAGCGCGGTCGCAGCTCTCGAGCGCTTCCTGCAATCGCCGGAGTTCGAAGAGGGCGTTGCCACGATTGCACCAGGCATCGGCGAACCCGGGCCGGAGGCGAATGGCCTGGTCGAAGCATTCGAGCGCAGCCTGGTATTGCCCGAGGCGGTGCAACGCGTTGCCGCGATTGTTATGGGCATCGGCGAAGTCGGGGCGGAGGCGGATGGCCTGGTCGAAGCTCTCGCGAGCGGCCTGGTATCGCCGCAGCTCGTAGAGCGAGATGCCGCGGTTGCTCCACGCATCGGCCAGGTCCGGCCGGAGCTTCAGGGCGCGCGCGAAACTTTCAAGCGCCGCATCGAATTGCCCGAGACCGTTGAGCGCATTGCCGCGATTGCTCCAGGCATCGGCGAAGTCGGGCTTGAGGCGGAGGGCAGTGTCGAAGCTGGCGAGCGCGGCGGCGTGGCGGCCAAGCCCGCCAAGCGCGTTGCCGCGGTTGGCGTGGGGCTCCGCGACTCTAGGGTTGAGGCGGATGGCCTGGTCGGCGAGGTCGAGCGCCATGGCGAATTGTCCGACCTGCGTGGCGATGACTCCGAGCAGGTAGAGCGCGTCGAGATGCTCGGGATTCGCCTGCAGGATTTGGCGGTAGAGGGTTTCTGCTTCAGGGAGGCGGCCGGCCTGGTGGTGGGCGAGGGCCTGCTGGAATTGCTGATCGGGCGGTGCCGGCGGCGCGCTGGGAGCGGGCCGCAGTTGGGCGGCCGGTTGCGCCGCGAGGGCTTGATGCCAGGTGTCGGCGATGTGCTTCCAGTCGAAGGTGCTGCGGGCCCAGTCGCGCATGGAGGCGCGATCCTGTTCGGTGGGCGGGTGAGTGAGCAGCGCGACCGCCGCCTCGACGAAGCGAACTTGCAATGCGGGGTCGGTCATGTCGAAGTGAAACTGGCCGGGCAGGAACCAATCGTCCTTCGTCTTCTGCGAGTGCAGGAAGATGCCGCCGTGTCCGGCCTTCTCGCCCATGGCGGCGAAGTCGGTGGTGACGGGGATGGCGCCGGCGGCCATGGCCTTCGAGAGCGAGATGCAGTCGATCTCAGCCATCTCCGACGGATACGCGAAGATGGCGGCGCGGTGGTAGAGGGCGGCGATCTCGCTGTGGCTGAGGCGGCCGCGTTCGGCCACGCCGAGCTCGAGCATGCGCTGCTGCTGCGTCGCTTTCCACGCCATCTTCCGGGGGTCGAGTGAGTATGTGGCATCGAACCCGGTCCAGCCGTAGGCCCACTGCGCCTTTGCGGCCGGCACCTGCTTACGAATCTCCGCAAAGCAATCGAGGAAGGCTTCGAGGCCGCGGTCGGGCGACGAGGTGTGGATGAGCAGGAGCGGGTCGCGCGCGCCGGTGTCCTCGAAGAGGGCGGCGTCGATGCCGTTGGGGACGATGACGAACTTGTCGTCGGGAACATTGGGGTACAGGGAGCGGTGGAATTTCGATTTGACGAAGATGGTGTCGATTTGTTGCAGCCGTTCCGCGGTGAACTCTTTCTCGTCGACAACGTCGTGCAGATCCAGGACCAATCTGCCGGAGTTGATCCCGCTGGTGATGATCTGCGGATGGCGCCACAGCACCGTGATGTCCTGCTTGTCGCGAGGGTTCCACATCCAATAGGGCTTCCACGCGACGCCGCCGTGGTCCTGCTGCTCCAGGCCGCAACTGGCGTAGACGGTGACGCGCCATCCGCGCTGCAGTAACAGGGCGGAGAGCCAGATGACCGCCTCTTCGGAACCGCCGATGCCGGAGATGGCGGCTGTTGCGGGACTCCAAATTTCGCTGATCGGTCCGCAAAAAAACACCAGGTCGCGGCCACTGGATTCGGTCTTCTCGAAGTTGGCCGCGCGCAGCGTGCAGACGGCGGGATGGGTTTGTACCTCCGCCGGCAGCGCGTCCAGCTCGGCCCTGCGGCCCGCCTTGTCATCGATCTTCGCGATGCGCGCGATGTTGTGCAGGAGGGATTCGCAGGCGCGGGACTGCCGCTCGCGTTCGATCTCAGGCAGGGCGCGGACGGCCTGCTCGTAGCTGGCGAGGACAGCCTGGTACCACTGGATGGCGAGCAGGGTGTTGCCGCGGTTGGTCTGCGCCTCGGGGTAGTCGGGCTTGAGCGCGAGCGCGCGGTCGTAGCTCTCGAGTGCGGCGGAGTACTCGAGTAGCGCATGCAGCGCGCTGCCACGATTGTTCCACGCCTCCGCGTGTTGCGGATTGATGCGGAGCGCGAGGTCGTAACTTGCGAGTGCGGCCTGGTTGCGTTGCAGGCTGAAGAGCGCGTTCCCACGGGCACTGTAGGCCTCGGCGTGCTGCGGGTTGAGACTGATGGCGCGGTCGAGCAGCTCGACGGCGAGTGCGTTTCTTCCGGTCTGGCAGGCGATGGCTCCGAGCAGATAGAGCACGTCGGGATGGTCGGGATTCGCCGCGAGAATCTGGCGGTAGAGCGCTTCGGCCTGCGGCAGTTCGCCGGCGCGGTGATGGGCCAGGGCCTGCTGCAGTTGCTCGCCGGGAGTGAGGGTAGGAGGCGCGGGATGGGCCGGCCTGGTGGCCTTGCTGGCCGGAGGGTGGTGTCTGCGTTTCAATGCGCGCGTCTCTGCTGATCAGCTTACTGGATGTGTCGATGCGCGATGGGCGGGCGTGGTGTGGGTGTGACCTATAATTTTCTCTTCGGGGAATGGAGCGCGACGGCGCGTGGGGACTTATGACGAGTGGCGATGATGTTCCCCGCGGCGCGACTCTGCCGGCTGCTGATGCCGTAGCGATCGATTCGCTGCTGCGCGAGGCGGTGGCACATCACCAGGCGGGCGAACTAGTCCAGGCCGACGCGCTCTATCGGCAGATTCTCGCGGCGGAGCCGGAGCATGTGGATGCGCTGTATCTGCTGGGCGTGATGGCGTGCCAGGTTGGGCAGTTTGCGATTGCGCTGGAGCTGGCGGATCGCGTGATTGCAAAGCGTCCGGAGGTTGCAGAGGCGCACGCAAATCGCGGCAATGCGCTGAATGGGCTGCGGCAGTATGAGGCGGCGCTCGCGAGCTTCGACACTGCGCTGCGGCTGAAGCCGGAGATTGCGGAGATGCACGCCAACCGTGGCAACGCGCTGCACGGGTTGCAGCGATATCAGGATGCGGTGGAAGCGTTCGGCCGGGCGATTGCGCTGAAGCCGGACTTCGTGGAGGCGCACTGTAATTGCGGCAACGCGCTGGCGGCGCTGGGGCAGTATGAGGCGGCGGTCACCCGCTACGACGGGGCGATTCGGCTTCAGCCGGGCTACGTGGAGGCCCATTGCAACCGCGGCAATGCGCTGCATGGGCTGCACCGATATGCGGATGCGGTGACGAGCTTCGATGCGGCAATTGCGCTGCGCCCGGATTTTGCGGGTGTCCATTGCAGCCGGGGCAATGCGCTGTACGAGCTCGCGCGCTACGACGAGGCGGTGGCGAGCTTCGATGCGGCGATCCGGCTGAAGGAAGATTTTGCGGAGGCGCACAGCAACCGCGGCAATGCGCTGGCGGCGCTCGGGCGGTATCAGGAGGCGGTCGCGAGTTTCGATCGCGCGCTGCGGATTGCGCCGGAGTTTGCGGCGGCGCACGGCAGTCGCGGCAATGCGCTGCACGGGCTGCGGAAGTATGCGGAGGCGGTTGCGAGCTTCGACCGGGCGCTTGCGCTGCGGCCGGAGTTCGCCGCGGCCTGGAGCGATCGCGGCAACGCGCTGTACGGAGCGCACGCATTCGAGGCCGCGGTAGAGAGTTGCGACCGGGCGATTGAGCTGCAGCCGGATTTCGCGGAGGCGTACAGCAATCGTGGCACGGCGCTCTATCGGTTGCAGCGGTACGACGCGGCGCTCAAGAGCTTCGACCAGGCGATCCAACTGAAGCCGGATTACGCGGAGGCGTACAGCAACCGCGGCAATGCGCTGTTCGAGCTGCGCGAGTATCCGGCGGCGCTTGCGAGCTTCGATGTGGCCATCCTGAAGAATCCCGAGTATGCGGAGGCGTACAGCAACCGCGGCAAGCTGCTCGAGAGTTTGCGGCAGTATGCGGCGGCGCTGGAGAGTTTCGATCGCGCGCTGCGGCTGAAGCCGGACACGGAGTATCTGCCCGGAATCCGGCTGCATACGAAGCGGCTGCTGTGCGACTGGGAGGGCGAGGAGAGCGAGCGGCGGGACCTGGATGCGCGGATCGAGCGCGGGGAGCGAGTGGCTGATCCGTTCGTGATGCTCGCGCTGAGTGGCTCGCCGATGGTGCAGAAAAAGGTGGCGGAGATTTTTGTGGAGGATCGCTGGCCGCCGCGCCCGGGCGCTGCGATGGTTCGACGGATGAAGCGGGAGAAGATTCGCGTCGGATATTTTTCTGCGGACTTTCGCAACCACGCCATCAGCTACGCTATGGCGGAGTTGCTGGAGCGGCACGATCGCAGCCGGTTCGAGATTGTGGGATTCTCGTTTGGGCCGGACGTGCAGGACGCAATGACGGCGCGCGTGTCCGCGGCGATGGATCGCTTTGTCGACGTGCGGAGACTGCTGGATCGCGAGGTGGCCGCGCGCAGCCGGGAACTCGAGATCGATATTGCGGTCGACCTGATGGGCTTCACGGAACACTGTCGCCCGGGAATCTTTGCCGAGCGCGCGGCGCCGGTGCAGGTGAACTATCTCGGCTATCCGGCCACGATGGGCGCGGCGTACATCGACTACCTGATTGCGGACGAGACGCTGGTGCCGGAGTCGAGCCGGCAGCACTACTCGGAGAAGATCGTGTATCTGCCGGATAGTTTTCAGGCGAACGACGCGACGGCTGTGCCCGCCGATGCGCCGTGCTCGCGCAGCGCGGAGGGATTGCCGGAACAGGGATTCGTCTACTGCTGCTTCAACAGCAGTCACAAGATCGGCCCGGGGACGTTTGCGGTGTGGATGCGGATTCTCGCGCAGGTGGAGGGCAGTGTGCTGTGGCTGCTCGAGGACGATGCGGTGGCCGCGGCCAACCTGCGTAAGCAAGCAGTGCGGGCCGGCATCGTGGCGGAGCGGCTGGTGTTTGCGGGACGCGTGCCGTTGCCGGAACACAGAGCGCGGCAGCGGCTGGCGGATTTGTTTCTGGACACGCTACCGTTCAATGCGGGGGCGACGGCGAGTTCCGCGCTGTGGGCTGGGCTCCCGGTGCTGACCTTGATGGGCGAGACGTTCGCGGGGCGCATGGGTGGGAGCCTGCTGCGCGCGGTCGGCCTGCCCGAACTGGTGACCACGACGGGAGAAGCGTACGAGGCGCTCGCGGTGGAACTGGCGCGGGATCCGGCGCGGATGCGCGCGATTCGCGGGAAGCTGGAGCGTGATCGGCGGACGGCGCAGTTGTTCGATACCCCTCGTTTCACGCGGCATCTGGAAGAGGCGTACACGGCGATGGTGGCGCGGTCCGATGCGGGGCTTAGGGCGGAGCATATTTCTGTTGAGCGATCGTCCTAGGAAGAGCCCGAGGCTAAAGCCTCATTCCTGGATTGCCCTCCCCGCGCGCTAAAGCGCGCTGCTACTCCGAAGCAGTCAGGCACCCCATTTTTCGCGGTAGAGTGCGAGGTCGCGCTGCCAGGCGGGTGAGCCGAAGGAGCCGCCGCTGACGTGCGTGACTGCGATGGGCCAGGTACCGACCTTGAGGTTGGCGGCGTTGGCCTGGCGCGAGAAATCCAGATCGTAGAAGTGGAAGCTGAAGCGCTGGTCGAAGCGCAGGCCGGCGTTGAGCAGCGTGGACGCGCGCGCGGCGATCATCACGCCGTCGAGTAGCTGGACGGGCGCGGGCGCGGGGCCGTAGATGGTGGGCGCGCCGAACGGCTGCGGCCCATGGCAGACGATGCCGGAGAGAAATTCCGAGTCCCACTCCATCTCGTCGTTGCGGACATGCCATGCGGGCGCGCCGGGCAGCAGGCGGCGATTGCCGGCGAGGCCGACGATGTCGAAGGTGTCGAGCGCCATACGAATGCGGTCGGAGAAGAAGAGGTCGTCGAGCCAGAGGTCGTCGTGCAGGAAGACGAGGTCGTGCTCGCGGAAGGTCTCGTTGAGGAAGGTGTTGTAGACCGTGGGCAGTCCCAGGTGGTTGTCTTCGACCAGGACAAGCTGCAGGGAGCGGTCGAAGCGCATGCGCGCGAGCGAGAGCCCGAGTGGAGACTGGGCGAAGGCAGCCTTCGAGAGGCGAGTGGCGGTGATTGCGATCAGCATCGACTCTTGATTCTCGCAGGTTGGAGGCGCGGGAATCTCAGCGATGGATGGCGAACGTTACGAAGCGCGGGCCTTGTCGAGGCGCTGGCGGAAGTTTTTGGCCCAGCCGCGGAAGGCGGCGTCGATGTCGCCCCATTTCTGAAAGGCCTTGAGGCCGCTGAAGAATCGGCGTCCGCTTTTGGAGGTCATGAATGCCATCTCGACCTGGCCGGATTGCGAGTCGACCATCTCGCCTTCAATGGAGACCCTGCCCACCTTGAGGCGCGGGACCAGCTCGCTGGCACCGGGCACCGGGACCGCGACGTGGGCGGCGACGGCTTCGCTTCCGGACATCACCATGTTGGTTTTGCCGCCGTTGGGCTCGACGTTGATGATGGCGAAACGCAGCGTCATGACGCCGGGGCCGGCCTGGTCGGCGAGCGTGTAGTGACCGGCGGTGAGCGCGTCGCGCATGGCCTTGGTGAAATAGTCTGCGAGTTTGTCGAGGTCGGCCTGGCTGATGTCGCGCTGCTGGGCTTCGGGGACGAGGAAGACCTTAACCTTCTCCACATAGAAAGTGTCGGACTTCCTCAGGCTTTCAGAATCTCTGAAGTAGATGAGCCAGTCGGCGTTGCCGGCATCGGGCCTGAGCTTCGCGTAGTCGTCGCCGAGGAAGCCGGATTGCTGGTTGAGGAGCTTGTCCTGCTGCTTCGAGGTCGTCTCCGCCTGTTGCGCAGTCTCCTGCGCGGGGGCGGGAACGCAGGCCAACAGCGAGGCGACGAGCAGGACGGCACGAACGACAGCTGCTGGCTTCATCGTATGTCGCTCGCCTCAACCGAGTTGGATTCCGAATAGGCGCTGCGAGTGGTATGCGAGGGTGGAATCTCGTCAGTTGAGGACGGAGGATCAATGGAGGGCGAGCAGCACACCTCCCTGTGAGGGGACGGTGGCGTCAGGCGCGACGTTTCCTGTCGCTCCGGGCGCGAACCGCAGCAAGTAGTTCGTCTGCATGCCAGGGAAGGTGTAATCGAGGACGTAGGTGTTGCCGGCGGCGTCCACGGCGAGGCTGTCCAGGAAGAACCTGTTGAGGCTGGTTGCGCTGCCGGAGATCGCGGTTACCGGAGCTGAGGACGTGGCGGGATCGGCGCCGCCTGTGAACTGGAGGATGCCAGGATTATCGCCTGAGCTGTAGTCCGCCATCTCGACGTAGATATTTCCCCTGAGATCGAGGGCGAGCCCTGCGATCTGCGTCAGTTGCGATTGCGGGCCGGAGATGGTGCGGGCCGGCGTGGCCTTGCCGGACTGGCCGGGAGTGAAGATCTCGATCTGGCCCGACTCGGATTGGTCGGTCCCGTCGAAACTGGTGACGTTGGCGACGGCGAAGACGATATTGCCGCTGGCGTCGACGGCGAGGCCGGAGGGATAGCCACTGAACCCATCCGGACTGGGGTATTGCGCCACATCGAGGGTGCGGATCGGGGCGGCATTGCCGCTGGCTCCGGCGGCGAACTCGAGGATGGTGCTGGGTATGACCGTGGGAGCGGCAGGATCGCTTCCCTCCTCCCACAAATAGATGTTTCCGGCGGCGTCGACAGTGAGAAGCCCGGCGCCATCGAGGTTCGCTGCTGGTCCGCTGATGGTGCGAATCGGGTTCGCCGTCATGGTGCCGCTGGTCGCGGGAGCGAAGACGAGGATCTTCGTCGATCCGGGAATTTCTTCGTAGTTGTCGTCGAATCCCGTGGACAGCACATAGATGTTGCCGGCTGAGTCGGTCGCCAGACCTCTATATCCCTCGGTTGGATTGGTGGAGCTGATGGTGAGGGTCGGGTTGGTGGAGTTGAAGGTGTTGGTCGCCGGGTCGATGGGGCCGATGGCGTTGGTGGGGTACCCCATCACACTGGTGGTGTAGTTCAGTCCAGTCGCGCCGGCGGTGATCTGGGTCGATAGCGTATAGGCGATCGAGGCGGCAGCGGGGGTTCCGGATGTGGGAGTGGAGGGTGTCGGAGTGGAGGCTGCGGCAGTCGTCAGGCTGCGGCCGGTTGGGCCGCCGGCGACGCACCCGGCAAGAGCGAAGACGACAACGGGGAGCAAGACGGAGGAATATCTCGACGATGCCATGGGGGACTCCAGGGGCCGAAGCTCGAGCAGGCCGACTAAGAGAACTGAGGCGGGTCGATTTTATTCCGCGGGTTTTCCGGGTGCCCCGTTGTCACGAAGACAGCGGTTGCACCATCGCTTTGCCTGCGGCGAGGTCGCAGGCGCGCCAGAGGTACCAGCTGGCGATAGAGCGCCAGGGAGCCCATTTCTTTGCGCGCTTCTCCATCTCGTCGGGTTTGGGGAGGTCCATGGGCGTGACTTTGTCGGTGGGCTTGAGCTTGCCGAAGGTGAGCGCGAAGCCCTTGCGCACGCCGTAGTCGCTGGTGGGCAGGATGTCGGGGCGGCCTAGGCGGAAGATGAGCATCATGTGGACGGTCCAGACGCCGATGCCGCGGACTTGAGTCAGATGGTCAATGATCGCCTGGTCCGGCATACGGCGGATCTGGACCAGCGTGGGGACGGTGCCGTCGAGGGTCTTGGCGGCGAGGTCTCTGAGAGCGAGAGCCTTGTTGGCGGAGAGGCCGGCGGCGCGAAGCTGCTCGTTGGGGCAGTCGAGGATTTGCTGCGGTGTAGGATGCGGCAGGCCGATTGCGCGCGCGGTGGTATCGATGGAATTCGGCGGCAGCGCGGGGCCGAAGGACTCGAGCAGGCGGCGATGGATGGTGGAGGCGGCCTTGCCGTTGAGCTGCTGGTAGACGATGGACTCGACCAGCGCCTCGAAGGGCGACTGCGCGCTGGCGATGCGCATGGTGAAGGGGCCGGCGCGGGCGATCAGCTTGCCGAGTCTGGGGTCGGCGGCCGTGAGTTCGCGCAGGGCGAGGGCGGAGTCGTAGCGGGGCGGGCGGGGGCTTTGCAGCGCGCGAGGCATTTTTCTAAGGTACTAGGTACGAATGCCAGGTACTAGGTACCAGGTTCAAGGTTCGAGGTCGAGTACCAGGTGCCAGGTGTCAGGTAGGAGAACCGGGCACGAGGCGCAGCGAAGCGGGAATCCGTTTCGGGCCGGCGCGCATCTCAGGTTTCGGATGGAAACTATGGGTTCTTAATGTTCTGGTTCGATAATCGGATATTGCTAAGAAAAAAACACTTGCAACGGGCCCTGGCGTTTGTGAATGGTGATTTTGCGCTGGTATACTCGACTCCTGCTAGCCGCATTTTTCGGTGATCTTGATCACTGACAACCAGATTTCTAAAGTGACTATTTTCGCTGCTATACTCGGACGCGCTGTCCGCAGCCAAACCTGACCCAGGGCCGATGGCCTCCCCGACCGCCGAAGCCGAAGACCGCGGCGCACAAGACAAACGACGTTGCCGCCGACTTTACATTTCCGAACCCGATAACGCAGAGGAAACAGGAACGCACTCATGGCGCAAGTTTTTGACCGCAGTTCGAACGCGCTGGCCCGGGCAAGTCTGGTACTGACGGGCCTGATCGTCATCGCGCTCGGCGTCACACTGGACAATTTGCAGCGCTCGCCGTGGGTGACGCGGCAGGGCCAGCGGCCGGACCAGCCCATCCCGTTCAGCCACATGCATCACGTGCAGGGCCTGGGCCTGCAATGCCAGTACTGCCACACGTCGGTCGAGGTTTCCAGCTACGCCGGCATTCCGCCCACCAAGACGTGCATGAACTGCCATGCGCAGATCTGGACCAATGCGTCGCTGCTGCAGCCGGTGCGCGACAGTTGGGCGACGGGCAATTCCATCCAGTGGATCAAGGTGCATGACTTGCCCGACTTTGTGTACTTCAATCACTCCATCCACGTGAACAAGGGCATTGGCTGCGCCAGCTGCCACGGCCGCGTGGACGAAATGCCGCTGATGTATATGCAGAACTCGCTGCAGATGGAGTGGTGCCTGGACTGCCACCGTAATCCGGCCAAGAATCTGCGGCCCACCAGCGAGATTTACAACATGGCGTGGGAAGCCCCGTCGAGCGACAAGCCGGTGACCTGCACCTCCACGGGCAAGGGCGGGCCGACGGCCGGGAGCGTCCGCTGCACGGTTGGGTCGGCCGAGGGCGGAGTGAAGACTACCGCGCTGGAGCAGGGCGCGGGCCCGTCCGAGACCTTCACCAGCCAGGAAGACCTGGGCAAATATCTGACGGCGCAGTACCACATCCGCCCGCCGAACGAACTTACGAGCTGCGAGACATGCCACCGATGAAGACGAACCGCAAAGACGAAACGATGGGCGCAACCGCGCAGGTGGTGACGGCGATTGCGCCGGCGAAGCTGTCGCTGGACGAGGTGCGGGCGAACCTGGGCTCGAAGACCGGCAAGCGTTTCTGGAAGAGCCTGGACGAGCTGGCCGACAAGCCGGAGTTTCAGGAGTTGATGCGCGAGGAGTTTCCGCGGCACGCGGGCGCGGCCAGCGAGTGGGTGGATGCGGTCAGCCGGCGCGGCTTCCTGAAGGTGATGGGCGCGTCGATGGCGCTGGCGGGCCTCGCGGGTTGCACCAAGCAGCCGGATGAGCCGATCTTCCCGTACGTGAAGGCGCCTGAGGATTTGATTCTGGGCAAGCCGATGTATTTTGCCACGGCGCATCCCTTCCCCACCGGCGCGATTCCTGTGCTGGTGAAGTCGGACGCGTTCCGCCCGATCAAGGTGGACGGCAATCCGGACCATCCCATGTCGAAGGGCAAGTCGGATGCGCTGACCCAGGCGACGCTGCTGGACCTGTACGATCCGGACCGCTCCAAGGGCGTGAAGTTCCGCGGGCAGATCAGCGAGTGGGCCGATTTTCAGCAGGCCTTCGCGACTGCGGTGAAGGCGACCGCGGGCGGTGAGGGCGTGTACTTCCTCAGCGAGACGTTTACGTCGCCCACCCTGGCTGAGCAGTGGAAGCAGGTGCAGGCGAAGTATCCGCAGGCGAAGCTGGTGCAGTGGGAGCCGGTGAATCGCGATGCGGCGATGGCCGCGTCCAAGGCCGCGTTCGGCAGCTACACCGATGCGCAGTACAAGCTGGAGAATGCCGATGTGATTTTGTCGCTCGATGCGGACTTCCTCGGCGGCATCGCGCATCCGGGCTTCCTGCCGCTGGCAGCGGCGTACGCGGCGCGGCATCGCTACGAAGCAGGCCAGACCATGAACCGGATGTACGTCGTCGAGACCATGCCGACGGTGACCGGGCTCAAGGCAGAACATCGGCTGGCGCTGAAGCCGAGCGACCTGGCGAAGTTTGCGGAGATGCTCGCGCACGCCGTAGGTGCCAACGCCGAGTTGGCCTCGGCGGTGAAGCAGATTGTCCCCGGCGCTGTCGAGGTTCCCCAGGGCTCGAGCGAAGAGGCCTTTAGTGATAATCCAGCGGCATCGAAGTTCTTCGCTGCGCTGATGGCCGACCTGAAGGCCAGTGCGAGCAAGTGTGTGGTGATTCCGGGTGAGCAGGCTCCGGCGGAAGTGCACGCGGCTGCATATCAGTTGAATGCGGCGCTGGGCGCGGTGGGCAAGACAGTCGTCTACACCGACACGGTGAACCCACTGCCGAGCGAGCAGGTCGCCGACCTGAAGTCGCTGGTTGCCGACATGAACGCCGGCAAGGTGCAGTGGCTGGTGATGATGGGCGTCAACCCGCTGTACAACGCGCCGGTCGATCTGGAGTTTGCCGCGGCGTTTGCCAAGGTGCCGACGACGGTGCACCTGGGCGCGTTCGAGGACGAGACCGGCGCTCTCAGCGTGTGGCACATCAACCAGACGCACTACCTGGAGAGCTGGTCGGATGCGCGCGCGTACGACGGCACGATTTCGATTCTCCAGCCGATGATTGCTCCGCTTTACAACGGGCACAGCGCGCACGACATGCTGCAGTCGCTGCTGGACAATCCGCAAATGTCGGCCTACGACGCGGTGGTGGCGAACGCGAAGACGTACATCAAGGGCGACTTTGCCGGCGCCTGGCGGAAGGCGCTGCACGACGGCTGGGTCGATGGTTCGGCGTTTCCGGAGAAGGCGGTCAAGCCGTCCGCAGCTTCGGTGGTTGCTGCTGCCGCGGCTGCTGCGGGACAGTCGGCTGGGCCGGCTGCATCGGGCGGCGTCGAGATTTCGTTCAAGCCGGATCCGTCGTTGTACGACGGGCGGTATGCCAACAATGGCTGGCTGCAGGAGTTGCCCAAGCAGATCACCAACCTGAGCTGGGACAACGCCGCGCTGATGAGCCTGGGCACGATGGAAGGGTTGAACGTCACGCAGAACGAAGCGGTCGAGATTACGGTGGGCGGCCGCAAGGTGATCGCGCCGGTGTTGCTGGCGCCCGGACATCCGGACGGCGCGGTGACGGTGCACCTCGGGTTTGGGCGGCGCGAAGGGCGCGTCGCCGGCGGAGTTGGATTCGACTCCTACCTGCTGCGCATGGCGGACAATCCGTACACGGCGACCGGTACGGTGACCAAGGCCGACGGCGTGATTTACGACATCTGCGTCACCAAGGTCGACACGATCGAGCATCGCGGCGCGTTTGCCCAGATGGACCTTAATCACAAGGAATCGGACAAGGAAGGTACGTACTCCCTGCCCGGACACGAGGCGATAGAGCGTGCGATCATTCGCTACGCCACGCTGGAAGAGGTGAAGGCGAATCCGGACTTCGCGCACGAGAACGAAGGCGATGTAAAGGGCGCGCTGATCAACAAGGTTGGCTACGCGCCTGAGGGCGAGACGCCCAAGCAGGATGAGAGCTTCTTTCCCGACGCCTGGGGCTACGACCACAAGGACGTTTCGTCGAACACGTTGCAGAACAAGTGGGGCATGGCGATCGACCTGAACTCCTGCGTCGGCTGCAATGCCTGCATCGTAAGCTGCTATGCCGAGAACAATATTCCCGTGGTCGGCCGCGAGCAGGTAAAGATCGGCCGCAACATGCAGTGGCTGCGCATCGATACCTACTTCGAGGGCGATCTGCACGCGCCGCGCGCGCACTTCCAGCCGATGGCGTGCCAGCACTGCGAGAATGCCGGCTGCGAGCAGGTGTGCCCGGTGGGCGCGACCGTGCACACGCCCGAAGGTCTGAACACCATGGTCTACAACCGCTGCGTGGGCACGCGCTACTGCAGCAACAACTGCGTGTACAAGGTGCGGCGCTTCAACTTCCTGTTGTGGAGCGACGTGTACGGCGAAGATGCCTGGGACGGCCCGGATAGCCTGAAGCTGATGCACAATCCCGACGTCACGGTGCGTTCGCGCGGCGTGATGGAGAAGTGCAGCTACTGCGTGCAGCGCATCGAAGCGGCAAAGATCGAGGCGGACAAGGAGAACCGGGTGCTGCGCGATGGCGACATCGTGACCGCGTGCCAGCAGGCCTGCCCGACCTCGGCGATTACCTTCGGCAACATCAACGATCCGAACAGCGAAGTGGCGAAGCGCAAGGCGAAGGAGCGCGACTACCCGGTGCTGGCGGATCTGAACTTCCGGCCGCGCACGACCTACACGGCCGGCGTCATCAACCCGAATCCGGAGCTCGCATAGTATGGCGACGAAATCCCCATTGCTGGATCCAAAGAGCGAGCCGGTCATCGATTCCATGATCGACCCGCGCACCGGCGAGTACGCGGTGATTGCGCCGGGCCACAACTTCAAGTCGGTGACCCAGAAGATCGCGGGCCTCGTGCTGACGTCGAACACGCCGCTGGGCTGGTTCGGCGGGCTCACGGTGGCCGGCGGCATCGCGACCATGGTGGTGATCGCGGTGACCTGGCTGTTCCTGAAGGGCATCGGCATCTGGGGCGTCACCCAGCCGGGCGCGTGGGGATTCGCCATCATCAACTTCGTGTGGTGGATCGGTATTGGCCACGCCGGCACACTGATCTCCGCAATTCTGCTGCTGTTCAAGCAGACCTGGCGCAACTCGATCAACCGCTTCGCCGAGGCGATGACCATCTTTGCCGTGGTCTGCGCCGGCATGTTCCCGCTCATCCACGTCGGCCGTCCGTGGGTCAGCTACTGGCTGTTCCCGTATCCCAACACCATGAACGTGTGGCCGCAGTTCCGCTCGCCGCTGGCCTGGGACGTGTTCGCGGTGTCAACCTACGCGACCATCTCGGTGGTGTTCTGGTACGTCGGCATGATCCCCGACTTCGGTACGCTGCGCGACCGCGCGAAGATGCCGCTGGCGAAGTATATGTACGGCATGCTTTCGCTGGGCTGGCGCGGATCGACCCGCCACTGGATCCGCTACGAGACGGCATCGCTGCTGCTGGCGGGCCTTTCGACGCCGCTGGTGCTCTCGGTACACACCGTCATCTCCTTCGACTTCGCGGTGGCGGCGATGGCGGGCTGGCACACGACGATCTTCCCGCCGTACTTCGTCGCCGGCGCCATCTACTCGGGCTTCGCCATGGTCATCACGCTGGCGGTGCCGATCCGCAAGTTCTATCACCTGGAAGACCTGGTCACGCTGCGCCACATGGACAACATGGCGAAGGTGATGCTGGGCACGGGCTGCATCGTGGGCTACGGTTACGCGATGGAAGTTTTCATGAGCTGGTACTCGGCCAGCCACTGGGAATTCTTCATGATGTGGAACCGCATGTTCGGGCCGATGGGCTGGGCGTACTGGATCCTGATCCTGACCAACCTGGCGATTCCGCTGACGACGCTGTGGTCGCGCAAGCTGCGTGTGAACGTGCTGTACCTGTTCATCCTGTCATTCATCGTCAACACCGGTATGTGGTTTGAGCGCTTCGTCATCGTCGTCACCAGTCTCTACCGCGACTACCTGCCGTCGAGCTGGGGTACTTACCGCGCCACCAAGTGGGATTACATGACCTTCGTCGGAACGTGGGGATTGTTTACCTTCCTGTTCCTGCTGTTCGTGCGCTTCCTGCCCATGATTCCTATGTCTGAGATTCGGATGATGCTGCCGCAGACCAAGATCCGCAAGGGCGGAGCGGATGCGGAGACTGTTTGCGAGGAGACGACCTGATGCCGGTGCGCGAGGGAATCTACGGACTGCTGGCGGAGTTCAATACGCCGTGCGAGCTGGTGCTTGCGACCGAAGCGGCACACAAGGCCGGCTATCGCCGCATGGAGTGTTACACGCCTTACCCGGTGGAAGAGGCGGCGGTGGCGCTGCGTTTCCACAAGAACCGCGTGCCGCTAGTGTGCCTGCTGGGCGGCATCATGGGGCTGACGACAGCGTTCGGCATGGAGACCTGGATCAACGTTTGGGCGTATCCGCTGAATATCGCAGGCCGCCCGCTGTTCTCGTGGCCGGCGTTCATCATCCCGGCGTACGAGTGGACGATTCTGTTCGCCGGCCTTTCCGCGGCGTTTGGCATGATCGCGCTGAATGGCCTGCCGCAGCTCTATCATCCGGTGTTCAACGCGCCCAACTTCCGCGACGGCGCGACCACGGACAAGTTCTTCCTGTGCCTGGAAGCAGCGGACCCGAGATTTTCAATTATGGAAACACGTGCGTTTCTCGAGCAGTTCTCGCCGGCGTCGGTGGTGGAGGTGGAGCACTAATGCTGAGGCGAGGTTCAAAGTTCGAGGTTCGAGGTTCGAGGCTGGCAGTTGCGGCGGCGATGGCGGCGACGATGATGCTCGCCGGTTGCCGGCAGGACATGCACGACCAGCCGAAGTTCATCCCGCAGCGCGGTACGGACTTCTTCGCCGACGGGCGATCGGCGCGGCCGCAGGTGGAGAACACCGTGGCGCGCGGCCAACTGCATGAGGACACGTACTACTACACCGGCCTGCAGGACGGCAAGGAAGGCGACGGCATGCCCTTCCCCGTCACCATGCAGGTGCTGGAACGCGGCCAGGAGCGGTACAACATCTACTGCACGCCCTGCCACTCGCGCGTGGGCAATGGCGTGGGCATGATCGTGCAGCGCGGTTACAGCAAGGCGGGCAACTTCCACACCGCGCGCCTGATGGCCGCGCCGCTGGGCCACTTCTTCAACGTGATGACCAACGGCTACGGTTCGATGCCGGACTACAAGGCGCAGATCGCACCGCAGGATCGCTGGGCCATCATCGCGTACATCAAGGCGCTGCAGTTGAGCCAGAACGCGAAGCAGGCCGATGCGGAGCCGGGCGCGCAGGTCGAGTCGTTGCAGGATATCGCGAAGCGCGAGGGCCTGGACAACAGCTACCTTGAATGGATCGAGCCGCCGACCGTTGCTCCGGGAACACCGGATGGCGGGCTGTATCAACTTCCGACGAACCTGATTGGCCAGCCGGGAACGCCGCTGCCCAATCCCGCACCCACAACACCGGCGCCTGCGCCAGCGAAGACGAACTAGCACCACATTTTTACCGAGAGCCGATAACGAATGTCATCTGGACACGAACAACACGGGGAACACGGCACACACGGACCGAGGACGCTGCCGTCGTCGCTGGCTGCGCCGGTGGAAGTGCTGAAGGCGTGGAGGACGCGCGCGCTGATTATCGCGGTCGTCTTCGGGTTGCTGACGATCGCGTTCGCGTTCACCCACGCAGGCAAGCACCACATCCTCCGCGCTTACCTGATGGGCTACATGACGTGCTTCAACTTTGCCGGCGGTGCGCTCTGCGTGCTGATGCTGCAGTACGTGTCGGGCGGCAAGTGGGGCCTGCTGCTGCGCCGCCCGCTGGAGGCGATGACGCGCACGCTGCCGCTGGTGGCGCTGATGTTCCTGCCCATCATCTTTCTGGGTAAGTACCTCTACCAGTGGATGAGATTCCCCACCATTGCCGCGACCAACGATGCCCTCGCACACGGGTTGATCAACAAAGAGCAGGCGCTGACGGCGAACTTCAAGCACAACATGCTGAACCCGGGCGCGATGATCGTTTCGTACGGCATCATCTTCGCCATCCTGATCACATTCCAGCTTCTGCTCAACAAGTGGTCGCTCCAGCGCGACGCCGATCCGCTGGCCGGCACGGAACAGAGCTTCGAGCGGTGGAGGACGAAGTTCGAGAACCTCAGCGGCCCTGGCATCCTCATCTACGTCATCACCATGACGGCGGCTGCGATCATCTGGATCAAGTCGCTCGACGTCACCTGGTACTCGTCGATCTGGGGGCTGCAGTTCCTGGTGGCCGAGGGCTACGCGGTGCTCGCGCTGGGTATCCTCACCGTGATCCTGCTGTCGCGCTACGAGCCGATGAAGACCATCCTGCGCACCACCGAGCAGCATGACCTGGGCAAGTTCCTGTTCGCGTTCGTCATGCTGAACATCTACCTGACGTTCGCGGAATTCCTGATCATCTGGTCGGGCAACATCCCGGACGAACTGCCGTGGTATTTGAATCGCATCCAGGGCGGCTGGTGGACCATCTGCACGCTGGACTTTGTCTGCCACTGGCTGATTCCGTTCGTCCTGCTGCTCTCGCGCGACATCAAGCGCAACAAGAAGAAGATGATCTGGATCACCTGCTTTATGCTCTTTGCGCGCTGCGTGGACATGTTCTGGCTGATTGAGCCGAACTTCAGAGACGCCGCCCGCAACCTGACCAACGAGCCGCTGAGCATTCTCGCTTACGTAACCGTTCCGGTTACAGTGATAGCCCTGTGGATGGCGTACTACATGACGCAGTTGATGGCGCGTCCGCTGGTGAACGTGAACGATCCGCACACGGAAGAGATTCTGGAGCCTGAACATGCACACTGACGGCCACAACCCTCCGAAGAATCCGGCCAGCCCGCACGTGGAGCCGCAGGTCGACGCCGAACATCCGGGATATGAGGTCACCGATGTCAAAGTCAAGGGCATCGCGTATTTCCTCGCGGGGCTGTTCGGGACGGTCATCGTCTTCTTCTTCGTTTGCTACGCGATCGGCATCGTGCTCAACAACGGCATTCAGGCCGGCTACACCGAGCTGTATGGCAAGACCGACATCTGGCACGGCGGTCCGCAAGCCAAGGCGCCGCTGCAGAATCTGAAGAGCAATTACGCGATGGAACAGGACGAGCTGGGGCAGATGACGACGAAATTCCCGCAGCCTCGGCTCGATATCGACGACGGCAACCAGGCGACCGCCGACCTGCACGCGCGCGAGGACCTAATGCTGGAACACTACAGCACGGTGGATGGACAGTCGGGAACGATTCGCATTCCGATTGAGCGCGCGATGGAGCTGATTGCGCAGCGAGGATTGCCGGTGGCGACGGCTACGCCGTCTCCGTCCGAATCGCTGGCATACGCGGCGCGACCTGTCATCGCGGCGCCGCTGACGACGGGGTTTGCACGCACCGGCTATGAGCAGGGGACAATCGAGGCGCGCAAGCAGAGGATGGACTTCAGCAAAGCGTCAGAAGCAGCGCAGCATGCGGAACTAACGCCGCAGAAATAGGTACTAGGTACTAGGTTTCGAGGTAAAGGACAATGCATACGTTGCGGACAATTCGGCGGACGATCACACGGGGCGCACTGGGCGCCGCGATGTGCTGTGCGCTGCTGGGTGCGGCCGCGCGCGCGCAAGTCTCGAGCTACGGCGACAAGGAGACAGGCGAAAACTCCGGCGACCAGTTGCCGACCGTGCTGCAGAAGGTTGGCGTGGACCAGCATCTGAACCAGCAGCTTCCGCTGGACGCGCAGTTTGTCGACGACCACGGCAAGACGGTGCGGCTGGGCGACTACTTCGGCAAGCATCCCGCGATCCTTTCGCTGGTCTATTACAACTGCCCGATGCTGTGCTCGGAAGAGATGGACGGGTTGGCCAGCGCGCTCGAGATGGTCAGGATGAACCCGGGCAAGGACTTCGAGGTCATCATCCTCTCGATCGATCCCAGCGAGACGCCGGAACTGGCCGCGAAGAAAAAGGCGTTCTATGTCAAGCGCTACGGCCGGCCGGAGACCGCCGATGGCTGGCACTTCCTCACCGGGAAGCAGGCCGACATCGACGCAGTTTCGAAAGCGACCGGATTTGGTTACATACGCGTTCCCGGGCCGGACGGCAAGCTCGACCAGTTTGCCCACGCCAGCTCGATTGAAGTGGTGACCACCAGCGGCAAGATCGCGCAGTACTACCTCGGCGTGGAGTATTCGCCGAAGGACGTGATGCTCGGCCTGGTTGAGGCCTCGGACAACAAGATCGGCTCGCCGGTCGCCAATATTCTCACCTACTGCTACCACTACGATCCGCAGACGAATAAGCATTCGCTGATCGTGGCGCGCGTGGTGCAGCTGGGTGGCATGGTGACCGTTGTAAGCCTCGGCAGCTTTATGTTTGTGATGTTTCGGCGGGACCTGCGGCTTGGCCGCGACCACGACCTGACCAGCAAAAGTACGGATGAAAAAGGGTAACGATGGGAATTAGTCCAGTTCTATGGCAGTTTCTGGTGAAATGGCTCACCGCTTCCGCGCTCTTCCCGCGGGAGGCGTCGACCATTGCGCCCCAGGTGGACGCGCTCTACTTCTTTCTGCTGGGGATGACACTGACCGGCCTGCTGCTGGTCGGAGCCATTCTGGTTACATTTTCGCTGCGCTACCGCAGGGAAGTGCATCCGGTGGCGACCCAGATTGAAGGGTCGACGCTTCTGGAAGCGACCTGGACCATCATTCCACTCGGCATCTTCCTGGTCACATTCGTGTGGGGCGCGCTGCTCTACTTCAAGATCTACACGCCGCCTGCCAACTCGATGAACATCTACATTGTCGGCAAGCAGTGGATGTGGAAGGCGGAGCATCCGGGCGGCCAGCACGAGATCAATGCGCTGCACGTGCCCACCGGCCAGCCCATCCAGCTGACCATGATTTCGCAGGACGTCTTCCACAGCTTCTCGATTCCCGACTTCCGCATCAAGCGCGAGGTGATTCCGGGCCGCTACTCGACGGTATGGTTTGAGGCGACGACGCCCGGCGAGTATCACCTGTTCTGCACGCAATACTGCGGGACGAATCACTCGCAGATGATCGGGACAATCACAGTGCTTTCGCCGTCCGACTACAAGAAGTGGACGGAGGAGTCGACCAGCGGCATGTCGCTGGCGCAGAACGGCGAGCGCCTCTTCGCCAGCATGGGCTGCAACGCGTGCCACTCCGGCAACGCGGCGGCGCGCGGTCCCAGCCTGGCCAACGTGTACGGATCGAAGCTGCAACTGACCAACGGCTCGCAGGTGCTGGTCAACGACGCGTACCTGCGTGACGCAATTCTGAATCCGTCGCAGCACGTCACGGCGGGCTATGCGCCGATCATGCCGACCTATCAGGGCCAGATCAGTGAAGACGGATTAATCGATCTCGTTGAATATCTGAAGACCCTGCACGACAACTACCGCGTCCAGCAAACGCTGACCACATCGGAGTCCGACCAAACGGCGGCGCCCTCCACGCCAGGGACGGTGAAACCATGAGCACAACGACAATTCTGAATTTGCCCGACCAGGCCACAGCGACAATCCCGAAGAAGAACTTCATCACCGCGGAAGACGGCCTGTTGAGCTGGCTGCTGACGGGCGATCACAAGCGGATCGCGATGCTCTACCTCATCTCGATCACGTTCTTCTTCTTCATCGGCGGCGCGTTCGCGGGTCTCATCCGTCTCGAACTGCTGACGCCGCAGCCCGATCTGGTCGCGTCCGATACGTACAACAAGCTGTTCACGATGCACGGCGTCATCATGGTCTTTCTGTTCCTGGTGCCGTCCGTGCCGGCCACGCTGGGCAACTTCCTGATGCCCGTCATGCTGGGCGCGCGCGATCTCGCCTTCCCCAAGATCAACCTGCTCAGCTGGTACCTCTACCTGATCGCGGGCGTCGTCATCCTCACCTCGCTGGTGCTCGGCGGCGTCGATACCGGATGGACCTTCACCACTCCGCTCTCCACCCACTACCTCAACACCCACGTCCTCACCACGGCGGTCGGCGTGTTCATCGCGGGCTTCAGCTCCATCTTTACCGGGCTGAACTTTATTGTCACCATCCACCGCATGCGCTGCCCGGGTATGACCTGGTTCCGCATGCCGTTGTTCGTCTGGTCGCACTACGCGGCCTCCATCCTGATGGTGCTGGGCACCCCGGTGCTGGCCATCGCACTCGTCCTGGTTGCGCTGGAGCGGGTCTTCGGCATCGGCGTCTTCGATCCCACCAAGGGCGGCGACCCACTGCTATTCCAGCATCTGTTCTGGTTCTATTCGCACCCGGCCGTCTACATCATGATCCTGCCGGGCATGGGCGTGATCTCCGAAGTGGTCAGCACGTTCAGCCGCAAGCGCGTCTTCGGCTACACCGCGGTCGCGTTCAGCTCGGTGGCGATCGCGCTGTTCGGCTTCTTCGTGTGGGAACACCACATGTTCATCATGGGCGTGTCGAACTATTCGGCGCTGGTGTTCTCGCTGCTGACCATGCTGGTCGCGGTGCCGTCGGCGATCAAGATCTTCAACTGGGCGTTCACGTTGCAGCAGGGCTCCATCACCTTTGAGACGCCGATGCTGTATGCCTTCGGCTTCATGGGTTTGTTCACCATCGGCGGACTGACCGGCGTCTTCCTGGGCTCGCTGGGCATGGATATCCACCTCACCGAGACGTACTTCATCGTCGCGCACTTCCACTTCGTCATGGTGGGCGGAATGCTGATGGCGTTCCTCGCCGGCGTGCACTTCTGGTGGCCGAAGATGACCGGCCGCATGTATCCGGAGTCGCTCTCGAAGTTGGCCGCGGTGGTCACGTTCATCGGATTCAACCTGACCTTCCTGCCGCAATTCATCCTCGGCTACCTGGGCATGCCGCGCCGCTATCACGCGTACCCACCGGAGTACCAGGTGCTCAACGTGCTGTCGACGGCGGGCGCCACGGTGCTCGGCATCGGTTACCTGCTGCCGATTATTTACCTGGCGTGGTCGTTGAAGTATGGTCCGGTTGCCGGCGATAATCCCTGGGATGCGACCGGGCTCGAATGGCAGATCCAGTCGCCGCCGTTGACCGAGAACTTCACCGAAATTCCGATCATGGATCACGAAGCCTACGACTACGAGTGGCTCGAACACCAGCACAAATTGAAACAAGGGGTGACGTCCGTTGGATAGCGCGACCACAACCACGCAAGTCGAGCACGCGACCGAGCACGAGCATGTCTTCGTGCCGCAGCACCGTCACCACTTCGAGACGGAGGAGCAGCAGCGCGAGGCCGGAAGCTTCGGCATGTGGCTGTTCCTGCTGACGGAAATCATGTTCTTCGGCGGAATGTTCTTCGCCTACCTGCTCTACCGCAACTGGTACTACGACGCGTTCGTCAACGCATCCAACACGCTGAACATCGGCATGGGCGCGGCCAACACCGCCATCCTCATCACCTCCGGCTTCTTCATGGCGCTCGCGGTATGGGCGGCGGAGGTCCGCAAGCAGAAGGTGCTGGTGTGGATGCTGATCCTCACCACCGTCTTCGGTCTCGCCTTCCTCGGCGTCAAGTATTTCGAGTACAAGGAAAAGTACGAGCTGCACCACATCCCGGGTTCGGGCTTCGACATCTCCGCGTTCGTCAACCCACCCAGGGATGCGGCCGGTAAGCCGACTCAGAATCCTCTGCCCCCGGACATGGCGCAGAAGACGCAGATCTTCTTCTTCCTCTACTTCGCCATGACCGGCATGCACGCGCTGCACATGATCATCGGAATCGGGCTGCTGATCTGGCTGATCGGTCGAGCGCAACGAGGCGACTTCACCGCGGGTTATGTCGCGCCTATTGAGAACTTCGGGCTTTACTGGCACTTCGTCGATATTGTGTGGCTGTTCCTGTTCCCGCTGCTGTACCTGATCAATCGTCACCCGCTGGCGCATTAGAAATAGTTGTTAGTTGCTGGTTGTTAGTTGTCAGTTTTGAATTCTGGCGTAGCAGCCACGCACGAGCCGGAGAAGGATTCTGGGATTAGCAGCGGGCTTCAGCCCGCGGTATTAGGCCAATAAGGAAAAGGGGCTTTAGCCCCGGGCATTCATTGAGGAATCGAGCATGACCGAACACGAGCAGCATTTTCACGACGCCGACAACGTCACCAACCCGGAGCACGCGGAGCATCACATCGTTTCGCCGATGCAGTATGGGTTCGTGTACATCTCGCTGCTGATCGGCACGGCGCTGACGGTAGTCGCGGCCAACATCGATATGGGCGTCTTCAACCCCATTGTTGCGCTGGGGATTGCCTCCACCAAGATGGTGATCGTGATCCTGTTCTTCATGCACGTGAAGTATCAGTCGAACCTGATCAAGATGACGGTCGGCGCGGGCTTCTTCACCTTCCTCGTGCTGATCACGATGACGCTGTCCGACTACATGAGCCGCGCCTGGGGCATCTGGTAGAGGCTTGCATGATCCCGCAGCTCACGGCAAGGCCCAACCCGTGCCCTTGGCCTTCGGATTAGCGTGGGGCTTCCGGCCCACATATCACGCACAACGACGCGCACCTGTTTTACCGGATTAGCGTGGGGCTTTAGCCCCACGAACAGGACCACAGAAACAGAGGGGCTTTAGCCCCGGGCTCTCTTTTTCACAGCGCCCACCCAATCAAGACATCATCCTTGACTCAGGTGACTCGGAGCCGGGTCCACGAGGTGCGCTCTGCCGGCCGACGAAAATGGATAGCCATCCGCCTGCGTTGCGATGCGCGCCCGCACCGGATTCTCCTGGATATAACCAACCCGCCCGGCAAAATCTCCCGCGTCTAAGACCCTCCGACTGTCATAACTCCGCTCCCAGACGTCGACCCTGCTCTTTAGCCTGAAGGAGAAACCGCCTTTAATGTATTGCATTGCTCTCTCTAGAGAAATGTCGGGTGCGGGCGTGAGCATGAGATGAACATGGTCCGGCATAACCACAAACGCGTGGAGTGCGAGCCGTCCCTTCGATCGCTGGTCCTGGATTGTATCTAGAAGGAGTGCGGCGTTTTGATGAACCTGAAACAGGCGTCGTCGGGATGCTGTGACTGTGGTGACGAAATACGTGCGTATTTCCTGCGGGGCCGGGTGCATCGCCAAAAGGACACAACGGCCCGGGGCTAAAGCCCCTGATGTTTTTGTTCCGCTATTCGTGGGGCTGAAGCCCCACGCTAATCCGAGTGGCTTCCTCTGGCCGGACTCAACGCGTGGGCGTTGCTTGACCTCGGGGGTAGGCCGGGCAAACGTTCCCGTAGGCAAAGCCGCAGTGTTCAATCGACGGCTGCCCATGCAGGTTCGGCAGCGAGGCAGCCCCAGCAGACTTCAGGTGAACCCGATTCGCGGGCTCACACGTGGAGGAACCGGCGAACCGGGTTGCGTCCGACGCCGGGTTCTCGCGGCTGAAGCGGTAGTCGCGGATGGCATAGCAGCGCTCGTCGTTCAGGGCCAAGGTCGTGCCGGGCCGTAGCGTCACGATATGGGGTGACAGGAACGACCCCGCTCCTTGCGGCGACGCAGGATAGAGGTGATAGCTCTTCAGATTCATCGGTGGGACCTGCCCCTTCAGCAGGGGCGACGAGTCGAATTGCGATGCGGATGCGGCAGGCGGGCTGTTTCTCGAGGATTGCTGAGTCTGCGCCGCGACCGGCGCGCCCCACAGTAGAAACAGCAGCGACGCAATCAGCACGCTCAGCCAGATCAGGAAACGGCGAAGGAGAAGACGAGGGATACGCATGGGGACCTCCTCGTGCGCAGAATTATAGCCCCGCAGGACACCGGCTGGCGCCTACGCGGCCTCAGCCATCTTGATCTTCTTCAGCGGCGCGATCTTCTTCCGCTTGGCCTGCGAGGCCTGCCAGAAGTCGTAGTCGGTCTGGATCTTGTACAAGAGGTCCGGAGAAGGGAGTCCAAACGCCTGGGTGATCTTGATCGACATCTCAGGGGTAATACCCGCTCGCTCGTTCAGAATGCGCGAGAGAGTCCCTCGAGCGACACCGATATAAGCCGCAAACTCGCTGACGCTGATCGGGATGTTCTCCAGCGCTTCCTTGACAATCCTGCCGGGATGGGGTGGGTTATGCATCCGCATGGTGTTTCCCTCTTAGTGGTAGTCCCGATAATCGACGAGAATTGCATCCTCGCCTTCGAAGCGGAAGGTCATCCGCCAGTTGCCGTCGACTCGGACCGACCAGTGCCCGGCGAGATCCCCTTTGAGCGGGTGAAGATGCCAGCCTGGAAAGTTCATGTCCAGAGGCTCAACGGCGCGATTCAGCGTGATCAGTTGAGTCTCCAACTTACGTGCGTGGGCGGGCGGGTTGAATCCGGCTTTCGGTCCAGTTTTGAAGAATTTCTCCAACCCGCTATGCCGGAACGACTTAATCACCAGACCACTGTAACGTGTAACGTTCCATGTGTCTATGTGCGATTCAGAGAAGGACGAGGAAGCTGCTGCCAGCCCCGCTCGTGTGCTCCCGAAAACCATCTTCCACCCATAAAAGCAAATTTTCAAATACAATTCTCAAGCCGCCACTGCGGACTGAGGGATTGCTGTGAAGATAGCGTCTAGCCTCGTCGTCGCCTGCCTGTTTGCCGCCGCACCACTCTGCCAAGCGCAGCTTGCCACCAGCCCGCCCATCCCCACCTCCGACGCTCACCCCGTCCCCTCCATCCAGGACACGGAAACGCCCGCCCAGCGCGACGCCCGCATGGAGTGGTGGCGCGAGGCGCGCTTCGGCATGTTCATCCACTGGGGCCTCTATTCCATCCCCGCCGGCACCTGGGACGGCAAGCAGATTCCCGGCATCGGCGAGTGGATCATGAACAACGCCTCCATCCCGGTCGCCGACTACAAGGGCCTGGCGAAGCAGTTCAACCCCACCGGCTTCTCCGCGCACGACATCGTCGCGTTGGCGAAGTCCGCGGGCATGAAGTACATCGTCATCACGGCCAAGCATCACGACGGCTTCGCGATGTTCGACTCCAAGGCCGACCCCTTCAACATTGTCGACGCCACGCCCTTCCACCGCGACCCGCTGAAGGAACTCGCCGAAGAGGCGCGCAAGCAGGGCCTTAAGCTTGGCTTCTATTACTCGCAGGATCAGGACTGGACCGCTCCCGGCGCGGCCGCCGTCGCGAAGCCGAACCACGACCCCGTCACCCATCACTGGGACAAGGCGCAGGACGGCGACTTCGCCACCTATATCCACACCAAGGCGATCCCACAGCTCAAGGAGCTGCTGACGAACTACGGCGACTTCCCGGCCGTCATCTGGTTTGACACGCCGACTAAGGACATGACGCCCGAGCTGGCCGGCGAGATTGTCGCACTGCTGAATCAGCACCCCAACCTGATCTGGAACAATCGCCTCGGCGGCGGCTACAAAGGCGACACCGATACCCCCGAGCAGTACATTCCCGCCCAGGGCTTTCCCGGCCGCGACTGGGAAGCGTGCATGACGATGAACGACACCTGGGGCTTCAAGTCTTACGACACCAACTTCAAGTCGACCGAGACGTTGCTGCACAACCTCATCGACATTTCCAGCAAGGGCGGCAACTATCTGCTGAACATCGGGCCGGACTCGCACGGCGTTGTTCCGCCCGCAGAAGCCGAGCGGCTTCAAGCCATGGGCAAGTGGCTCGCAGTGAATGGCGAAGCGATCTATGGAACGAAGCCTACGCTGTTTGGCGCGGAGGCCGGCTCCTTCTCGACCACCGGCGAGAAAGACAAGCGCGGCAACCCGCTGTTCACGCCTGCATGGAACTGGCGCTCCACCACCGCCGCCGACAAGGTGTACCTCGAGATCTTCACGTGGCCCACCGGCGCGTTCCATCTGGACAAGATGCCGCGCGTCGTCACCAAGGCCTATCTGCTCGCCGACAAGGCGCACAAGCCGCTGAAATTCAAGCAGGACGGCGGCTCGGTGGATGTGCAGTTGCCGGCGAAAGCCCTGGATCCGATTGCTACCGTCGTCGTGCTGGAAACGGAGACCCTCAAACGGATGTGACAGCCGTCACCGCGCGCTTCAGCCAAGGCGAGGCAATATGTCTTCATAAGGTTCGTCGCGGGGCCAACGCCGACGAACCCAATCGAAGCCGGAGGGGAGGCGCTCTTTATATCAGTTCCCCCAAGACCCTCCTCTCAAAGGCTCTCGAGCAGCAAAGATGTGAAGGGTTTGTAAGTGCAGTTAGTTGCAAGAGCGGCAGCTCGATCGCCGTAAGTTGCAAGAGCTGCGTGGTGAAGCGGTAAAGCAGTAGAGGTAAAAGTCAGTTGGTTGCAAGAGCAGTATGCACGTGCTGTAGGTTGCAAGAACTGTACGAAATCGCAGAGTTGTAAGTGCAGTCCGTAATTGCAGTATCGCAGTCGCAGTATGTAGTTGCAGTAAGCAGTTGCAGTACGTAATTGCAGCATGTAGTGGACGTTGCAAGTGCAGTTGTAGTTTGTTGTGAAGCTGTAGATTTCGAAAGCTGTAGGATTCATGCGGTAAGCAGTAAGTAGTAGAAGTGGGGTCCAGCTGTAGAGTAGTAAAGCTGTAGATTTTGTAGTGAAGCTGTAGGTTTCGAAAGCTGTAGATTCAAAGCTGTAGTTGTAAAGGTTGTAAATTCGGGTCCAACGCAGTACCGGCTCGCCGGGTTTGCTCGTACGCCTCTTGTTCGCAAAGAGGGAGCTTACCCGGCGAGCTTTTTCGTGCGCTCCGACAAGCCCACAACCTAGCGCGTGATGACGCCCAGCGTGATCACGGTGCCGCTCGACAGGCTGATGTTCCGGCCGGGCGCAATCAGCGTCCCGGACGCGTTCGCCGTCGCGGTCGTCGACAGCAGCACTCCCGGCAGCGCCGTGGTTCGCGGCGCGGTCGACACCGATTCCCCCGCAGCAACGACCGGCCGGTTGGCCGGCGAACCGCCGGCGGGCAGGTTCCCAAGACTCGGATTCCCAAGGTTCGACGCAGTGTTCGGGTCCGAACCGCCGAGGCTCCCGTCCGCACTCCCAATCCCTCCCGCGCTCCCCATTCCGCCGGCGTTGCCCATTCCGCCGCCGCTTCCGTTCGTACTGCCCGCACCTGACCCGGAAAGAGTGGGGTCGCTGCTTCGTCCCGTGGGCCGCGGATTGCCTCCCAGCACGCCGCCTCCGCCCATGGTGGTCGCGCCGCCCGCGCCCAGTCCTGTGCCGCCGTCGCTGAGCCCGCCGCCTCCCGAGCCCATCCCGCCGCGCTGGTTGCCGTAGCCACCCCCGCCGCCCATCGACCCGGACGATGGTCCTGCAAAAGCGGGTGCGGCCATCGGCTTCAGCGGCGCGAGCCCCTCGATCACGCTGCGCACCTGCACCACTTTGCCGTCCTTCAACTCCGCGTGGTCGAAGAGGATTGCCACCATCGCGCCGACGTGCTGCTCATCCTGCGCCTGCACCTGCGTGATGTGCCCTACCAGCCTGGTCCCCTTCGGGAGTTCCGTGTCGTCGGCGAGCCGAGTCTCCTGCCGCGTCGTCACCGTCACCTGCTGGCCCACGGCCGCCTTCTTCGTGTCGAGCGAGCCGTTCAGGTCCGCCTGCACCGTGGTCAGGTAGCGATCGGTGATGGCGTTCGGCTGCGCGTTCGCCCGTCCCGTGCCGGTCGCTAGGCCGACTGCGGCGAGTGTAACTGCAATGATTTCAGCCCTTGGTCTCATCGTGTCCCCCCGGCTGGGTGGGAGCAACACCGGCAGATAGCTCGGTCGGAAGTGCCGGCACATCTCCACACTTCGCGTGCGGCAGCCAGGCTTGCATCTTACAGAAGCCCACGCCCCCATACAATGCCCGATTCCGCGACGCTGGGGAAAGGCTTTGAGCTGTCAGCTTGTCATGTGTTCGACGCTACGCGGAAGCCGACTGCTTGTCCCGTTCCAGCAAGCCAACTCGCTTGTCCAAATCGAGAGCGTTCATGATCGACGCATACTGGGCATCCATCTTGGCGCTCAAAGCCTCTTGCTTCGCATGGGTCAGGCGTTCCCCGCTGTCGATCTTCGCACTCAGCGCCTCCAGCTTGGTTTGCGTCATCTCGTCGCGGACCTTCATCTCCCGCTCCAACCCATCCAGCTTTACCGACAACGACTTAAGCTCTGGCGCTACCAGATCCTGGAAGACCTTCCGGACATCTTCAATCACGCTCATGGCCCAACTCCGGACTTCAATCATAGCACTGGCCCGAAATGCGACCCCGCGATGCGGTAGACTAGATACGGCGCTCATTTTCGCCTTTCGGCATTCCTCCAAAGGGTTCCCGGTCGGCCCGCCGACAGGGACCGAACGCGCCCAAACCGAACCCAGACAGGACAACCCAAGCTTTGAGCAGCCCCCAAATCATGGATCAGACCATTCCTACCGCCGAGACCGCCGCCGCACCGAAGCCCGCCGCCGCCAAGCTCGCCCTGAAGCCGATTTTCAACATCGCCATCATCGCCCACGTCGACCACGGCAAGACCACGCTGGTCGACGCCATGCTGCGTCAGTCCGGCACCTTCCGCGCCAATGAGGCGGTCGCCGAGCGCGTCATGGACTCCAACGACCTCGAGCGCGAGCGCGGCATCACCATTCTCGCGAAGAACACCGCGCTCTACTACCACGACAACAAGATCAACATCGTCGACACCCCCGGCCACGCCGACTTCGGCGGCGAAGTCGAGCGCGCCCTCAAGATGGTCGACGGCGTCGTCCTGCTGGTCGACGCGTCCGAAGGCCCCCTGCCGCAGACTCGCTACGTGCTCTCCAAGGCGCTCGAAGCCAAGCTCACGCCGATGGTCGTCATCAATAAGATCGATCGCCCGGACGCGCGCCCCCAGGAAGTCCTCAACGAGGTCTACGACCTCTTCATCGACCTCGACGCCGACGAGGACATGCTCGACTTCCCCGTGCTCTACACCAATGGCAAAGTGGGCACCGCGACCCTCGACCTCGCCAACCCCGGCACCGACCTGCAGCCCCTGTTCGAGCAGATCATCCAGACCATCCCCACCGCCAAGGGCGATCCCGAAGGTCCGGTCCAGATCCTCGTCACCAACCTCGACTACTCGGATTACCTCGGCCGCCTCGCCATCGCGCGCGTCTTCAACGGCACCATGCGCACCGGCCAGGAATACAACGTCGCGCGCCTCGACGGCACGTTTTCCAAGCACAAGATCACCAAGCTCTTCAGCTTCTCCGGCCTCAAGCGCACCGACATCGAGGAGACCCAGGTGGGCGACATCGTCGCCATCGCCGGCATCCCCGGCATCACCATCGGCGAGAGCTTCTGCGACGTCGAGAATCCGCAGCCGCTGCCTCCGATCAAGATCGATGAGCCGACCATTGCCATCCAGTTCAACGTCAACAACTCGCCCTTCGCCGGACGCGAAGGCAAGTGGGTCACCTCGCGCAACCTGCGCGACCGCCTCGACAAGGAACTGCTTACCAACGTCTCGCTGAAGATGCAGGAGAGCGGCTCACCGGACTCGTTCAAGGTGCTGGGCCGCGGCGAACTCCAGCTCGCCATCCTCATCGAAATGATGCGCCGCGAGGGCTTCGAGATGATGGTCTCGCGCCCGGAAATCGTAACCAAGCGCATCGACGGCCAGTTGATGGAGCCGGTCGAACAGCTGATGATCGACATCCCGGAAAACTTCGTCGGCACCGTCATCGAGCGCCTCGGACCGCGCAAGGGCGAGATGACGAAGATGACCAACCACGGGTCTGGTCGCGTAAGAATGGAATTTCGGATACCGAGCCGCGGCCTCATCGGACTGCGCTCGGAAATGCTGACCGAGACCCGCGGCACGATCGTGATGAACGCGATCCTCGACGGCTACGTCGCGTACCAGGGCGAAATCCCGCAGCGCGTCTCCGGCGCCCTGATCTCCGACCGCCAGGGCACGACCACGACCTATGCGCTCGACGGACTGCAGGACCGAGGCATTCTCTTTGTTCCGGATGGCGTTGAAGTCTACGAAGGCATGATCATCGGCGAGCACTCGCGCGACAACGATCTCGACGTCAACTGCGTCCGCGAAAAGAAGATGTCAAACATGCGTGCGTCGGGCGCCGACGAAGCACTCCGCCTCGTCCCCTACAAGAACCTCACGCTCGAGCAGTCGATCGAGTTCATCGCCGACGACGAGCTGGTCGAGGTAACGCCCAAATCCCTCCGCCTCCGCAAGCGCGTCCTGCAAGCCAACCGCCGTCCCCGCAAGGGCGAAAAAGTAGAATAGACGCTCCACGGAGCCCCACCATCACCGAGCCCCTGCGGGCAAGGTAATCGTGGGGTTTTCTCACGTAAGAACAGCTTCCGAACTACGCGTCCCGCTTAAGGCACGGGTTCACCCGTGCCATGAATGCAGCAACAAGCGAAAGGCTTTAGCTGCTGAGGGTCCGCTCTTAGGCCAACCGAACTATCCGTTATCACTCCACCACGCGGTAGTTGGCCGACCCGTACGGCAAGCTTCGCTCCGGATTCTGTGGCAAATACAGAACACAGATCTTTGCGCCGACGTCTAGAGCCCTTCCAGACCGGCCTCGCCCTTCTGTCACCGACCCATCTTCCGTACGAAATTCGTACGTCACAGCGAACCAGATGCTCCTGCCTGTTCCGGAAGAGCAGTTCGTGATCGCCGCGACCGCAGGCATTCCTTCCATGACAATCCGGCGCTGGCTGAGCACCTGCAGCAGAGAAAAGATTCCAGCTGCCGCGAATATCATCGGGCCGAATAACCGGCTCCATTGCGGAGACCACGCCCAGGCCACAGGGTGGTTGATCGTCGGATCAGCAGGAAGATACCGGATCGGCAGAAAGCCTGACGCCTGAAGACTGGAATTCATCTGCTTCGGTACGAGTGATTTTCCCGTAAAGATCGACCCGTTGGCGTTGAAATCGTATCGGACGGTTTCGATATTCGAGCGGCCTTCGGGCCCCAAGCTTGTGATCGAGGCATCGGTCTCGCTGCCACCCAGTTGCAACGCCGCCGCATGCTGCGTCTGGTGCATGGCGTCAACGCCCATCCAAATAGCAAGAGCGACGCCGACCGTCAAAAGCATCATAGCGATTGTGATTTGCAGACGACAGTTTTCCGATAGACGTACCTTCCGAGGCAGCCGCGCCATCAGTTCGCTCGGAATCGTCTCTGCTCCTGGAATCGTCTCTGCTCCTGGAATCGTCTCTGCTCCTGGAATCGTCTCTGTTCCTGGAATCGTCTCTGTTCCTGCAGATTGCGAGTTCGGATCCATTTCGCGCTTCTCTCAGTGCAAGGGGTTGTGAACCCACCCGCTGCCAATGTTACACGTCCGGCGGCGACGAAGCGCTCCGCATGGCCCCCTACAAGAACCTCACCCTCGAGGATTCCATCGAGTTCATCCCCGACGACGAACTGGTGGAAGTGACCCCCAAGTTTCTCCGCCTCCGCAAGCGCGTCCTGCAGGCAATCGACGTCTCCGCAAGGCGACAAGGTGGAGGAACTCGCTTGCCCGGCCCCTGTGCTACCTTTCAGGTATGCGGGTGACGGTCGAAATCCCGGACGAGATCGCGCAACGGCTCATGTCGTCGGGGCAGGATCCTACGCGGACCGCGCTTGAGGCCCTCGCGATCGAGGGCTACCGTTCCGGCGCGCTAAGTGCATACCAGACCCGCCGTTTGCTGGGTTTCGAAACCCGCTACGAACTGGACGGTTTCCTCAAGGCGCACAACGTGTGGGACCACGCCTACGATCTGGAAGATCTGGCGCAGGATCGCGAGACACTGCACCAGCTCGAAACTGAAGGCCGTCTGCGCGGATGATTGTTGTTGCCGACACATCGCCCCTGAACTACCTGATCCTCATTGGTGAAATCGAACTCCTTCCGGCGCTCTATCGTAGGGTTCTCATTCCGGCGGAGGTCCATCGAGAAATGCAGCGACTGGAGGCTCCTCCGACGGTTCGTTCGTGGGCAGCAAACTTGCCTGCGTGGTGCGAAGTGCGCCTGCCTCAATCCGCTCCCGACGCCAGCCTGAAGGAGCTCGACCCCGGAGAACGAGATGCGATTCTGCTTGCGTTAGACGCCGGAGTCGATCTCCTGCTCATGGACGAAACCGAGGGAAGGCGCGAAGCGTTGCGCCGCTCGCTGCGCGTAGCTGGAACAGTTGCCGTTCTGGAGACGGCTGCTCGGCGCGGGCTGATTGATTTCCGTTCCGCACTCGGCCGTCTGGAACAAACTAGCTTTCGCCTCTCGCAGAGGATTCGGGATGAATTCCTCAAGCGCAATCCATGATCCCAGCACTTTGTCCGCGCCTGCACGATCCCCACACGCAACCGAGTGCTTGACACCGCCTATATAATTAGAAAAGGAAATAACAGGAGCGCGACCATGTGTCTGGCCCTGTCCCTTCGTTTCGCAACAGGGTGGGAAAACGATGCAAATCATTGATTCGAGATATTTTGCAAAACAAACCGCCTGGAATGTTGATCTTGGCGGTACCCCCATCGCTAAGTCCTTTTTCCGGAAGATCTTAGAATTTTGGATAGGGGGAGGGGGGTCGCAGCGAAAAGGCCGGACCCACATCCAATCGCTATGAGTTCACCAGAAACTTCCACGGCTTCCGCAGCCATCGACTCCCGGCCCACCGAATTCGCGTTCGCGAACACCTACGCGCGCCTGCCGGAACGTTTCTACGCCCGCGTCAACCCCACGCCGGTCGCCGCCCCGCGCCTCATCCGCGTCAATGCGGAACTCGCCCGCCAGCTTAACCTCGATCCCGAATTCCTCGCCTCACCGGAAGGCGTCGAAATCCTAGCCGGCAACCGCATCGCCGCCGGGTCCGAGCCGCTGGCCGAAGCCTACGCCGGCCATCAGTTCGGCCACTTCGTTCCCCAACTCGGCGACGGCCGCGCCAACCTGCTCGGCGAAGTCCTCAGCCGCGACGGTGCGCGCTACGACATCCAGCTCAAAGGCTCCGGCCCCACTCCGTTCTCCCGTCGTGGCGATGGCCGCGCCGCCCTCGGCCCCGTCCTGCGCGAGTACCTGGTCAGCGAAGCGATGTTCGCGCTCGGCGTGCCCACCACGCGCGCCCTGGCCGCCGTCACCACCGGCCAGAGCGTCGTCCGCGAGACCGTGCAGCCCGGCGCCATCTTCACCCGCGTTGCCGCCAGCCACATCCGCGTCGGCACCTTTCAGTACTCCGCCGCCCGCGGCGACAACGAAGCTGTCGGCATCCTCGCCAACTACGCCATCGCCCGGCATTATCCGGAAGCCGCCCGCACCCCGCATCCCTATCGCGCCTTCCTCGAAGGGGTCGTCGTGCGCCAGGCGCGCCTCATCGCGCAGTGGCTGCACCTCGGCTTCGTCCACGGCGTGATGAACACGGACAACATGGCCGTCTCCGGAGAAACGATCGACTTCGGCCCCTGCGCTTTCATGGAGGCCTTCGACCCGGCACAGGTCTTCAGCTCCATCGACGCCAACGGCCGCTACGCGTACGCGAATCAACCCTCTGCCGCGCTCTGGAACCTGATGCGTTTCGCCGAATGCCTGCTGCCTCTGCTCGAACAGGAAGCAGGCAGCAAAGAAGCCGCGGTCGCCTCCGCCAACGACGCTCTCGCCGCCTTTGAGTCGCAGTTTGAAGCCGCGAACCTCGCCGGCATGCGCCGCAAGCTCGGCCTCGCAACGGAACACGAAAGCGACGGCGCGCTCATCGACGACCTGCTCGGCCGCATGGCCGCCAACCGCGCCGACTTCACCCTTACCTTCCGCAGCCTCGCCGACGAAGCCGATCCAGCGGGTGCCCCATCCAAGCTCCGCTTGGGTGGGCCTGCCGTCACAGCTCATGAGTCAGCCCGGGACCTCTTCGCCGACCCCACCGCCTTTGACACCTGGGCCGTCGAATGGCGCGCGCGCCTCACTCTCGAATCCGCCTCCCCCGACGAGATCGCCGCCGGCATGCGCCGCGCCAACCCTGCCTTCATCCCGCGCAACCACCGCGTGCAGGCGGTCATCGATGCTGCCGTCAACCGCGACGACTTCGCCCCGTTCGCAGAACTCCTCGACGTCGTCACTCACCCCTACGACGACCGTCCCGAGCTGGAACGCTACACCACACCCGCGCTCCCCGGAGAGTGCGTCACGCAAACCTTCTGTGGCACGTGAGCAAGCAGCGAGCGGCAATATCGAACTACGGCTGCGAATCCGGAGCATCCAGCAGCCGTTGAAAGTGCTCGACGAACTGGGCCACATGCAGGCCGTCCGCCAGCGCGTGATGCACATGGATCGACACTGGCATGGTGCGGCGACCGTCCGCTTCGGTCATCTTGCCGAAGGTGATGCGCGGCGCGGAATCTTCCTTCGCCATATCGCGCGCATGCGAGAGCGAGGTGAAGTCGAGCCACGGAAGCGCGGAATAGCGGATCAGATTTATCTGCGGCGGCCGCTCCAGATCGTTGCGCTGCCGCACTCGCTCCACTTCGACCGAAGCTTCCTTCACGAATTCTTCGATCCCCGCGCGATACGGGTAATGCGCGAATCCGATGGTGCCGTTCGGACGTCCCACCGCGCTGCCTCCATCGATTTCGTCGAAAATCCACGCGGTGCCGTCGAGAATGCGCGTGCGGAAGTTCTCCACCTTCTGCGCGGCCACCAGCGAACGATGCAGCATGCTGAGAAACACGGAGAGGTCATGCTGCTTCGCGTAGCGATACGTCGCCGTGCAGTCGACGCGCAGGCACACGCCGTGGAAGGGCTCCGTAAAGGGCCGGAAGAAGTCGAAGAGCGCGCGCCGCTCCCACGTCTCCATGTCGATCTTGCGTGCGCCGATCGTTGCCTGCATGCCTCCATGCTAAACCGCGCCGCTTGCAATAATCTTTCCGTATGAGCAGCTTCCCGGAAGCGCCACAAATCGTCCCAGGCGGACACCTGCATCGCCCCGCCGCGCCCAACGGCGACTCGCTCGTCCTCACCCACGGCGCGGGCGCGAACTCCAGCGCGCCTCTGCTCATCGCGCTCGCGAACGCCTTCTGCGACGCCGGCGTCACCGTCCTCGGCTACGATCTGCCGTTCCGCCAGCAGCGCCCGCACGGACCACCGCCGCCCGGCAGCGCGACCCGCGATCAGGAGGGAATTCGTGCCGCCGTCGCATCCATGCGCCCGCACACTTCGGGCCGCATGTTCCTCGGCGGCCATTCCTATGGAGGCCGCCAGTCTTCGATGCTCTGCGCCGCCGAACCCGGCCTGGTCGATTGCCTGCTGCTGCTCTCCTACCCGCTGCATCCGCCGAAGCGTCCCGCCGAATTACGCACCGCGCATTTCCCCACGCTCAAAACTCCCGCGCTCTTCGTCTCCGGCACGCGCGACGGCTTCGGCACCGCCGACGAACTCGCTGCCGCATTGCAGCTTATCCCCGCCCGCACGGAACTGCTTCCCATCCCTAGTGCCGGTCACGAGCTGATGACGACGAACAATCGCAACGAACTCCCGAAGTTAGTCGTGGAAGCATTCCGCTCATTTGCCGGCAAAGTTCAGGCGATAGCGCGATAGCCCGGATCCCACTCGAAGGAGTATCCTGCGCGCATGTTAGGAAACCGCAGCTGGGACGATTGGATCGCGCAATACGCGACCAGCCATCAACATCCGTTGAATCGGCTGGCCCACACCTTCGGGATCCCGATGATCCTGCTGTCGCTGCCCCTGATGCTTGCCGGCGCTTTCTGGCGCCCGGTGCTCTGGTACGGGGTTGGACTCTTCGTTGTGGGATGGGCGCTGCAGTTTGTCGGCCATGCCATTGAAGGCAAGCCGCCCGAGTTCCTGCACGACTGGCGCTTCCTCCTGGTCGGATCGAGGTGGTGGTTCGCCAAGATCAGGGGCAAGGTCTAGGCCTTCGACTTCTCCGCGCGAAACTGTGTTGACCCAACCGAAGAAACCCGAAGAAGGCGCAACAAGTATCCCGGTAGATTCGTCTGATATTCAGCATTTGCTCTTGACCGAGGTACTTATGCGTCTCCTCGCCTGCGCTGCCTCCTGCTCCCTTCTTCTCTTGAGCGTATTTTCGATCGGCTGCGCCAAGACAGCCGCGGTGGAGGCTGGCGGCGGTGTTGGCGTCGGTGGTTATGGCGGCGTGGGTGGTTCGGGCGGATCCGGCGGCATCGGCGTAACCTCTGGCGGCACCGGCACCGGTACCGGTCCTACGTCGGGCGGCACCGGAACGGGCACCACTTCCGGCGGCACAGGGACCGGCACCACGTCCGGCGGCATGGGCACCGGCTCCGGGGGCATGGGCGGCTCAGGCGGATCCGGCGGCTCGGGCGGGTCCGGATACGTGGTCACCCCGCCCGGCACTCCCAAATCCGACATTGTCGGCGGCGACTCCGAGACCTCCTCCATCCAGCCCGTGCAGGGCCTGGTCAACGGAGGCAAGGACCGCGCCATCGTCGGGGCCCGCGTCTACGTGCTCCAGGCCAACACCACCTCCCCGGCCGATCCCTCCACCTCGCTGCTCACCTCGGCCACGGGCAACCCTGCCGACGCGATCGGCCACTATGCCCTCACCGGCGAATTCGGTGGCTTCTCCATCGCCGGCGACTACACCTGCACGCCCGGCCGCCAGGTCTACCTCTACGTCCGTGGCGGCCAGAGCGGCGCCACCGGCGCCAACCCAGCGATCGGCCTCATGGCCGCGCTCGGCGCCTGCCCCGCCAGCGGAAGCTTTACCTCGACCGAGCCCTTCGTCTTCGTCAATGCGGTATCGACCGTAGCTGCCGCCTACGCGATGGCGGACTTTGCCGCCGACGCGACCCACGCCTCGAACTTCGCTGCTCCCCACGCGAGCAGCGTCACCGCCGGCGATCTCGCCAGCCTGCCCACCGGCTTTGCCAACACCACGCTGCCCTCGGACCGCAGCAGCACGGTTCCGCGCACGAAGATCCACACGCTCGCGAACATCCTCTCCGCCTGCGTCAACACCAGCGGACCCGCCTCACCCACCTGTGCCACGCTGTTCGCCAACGCGCGCAGCAACGGCGAGACCGGAGCCATCCCCACCGACACCGCGTCCGCCATTCTGAACATCGCGCGCAACCCCCGCGCCAACGTCGCCGCCCTGTACGCGTTGCAGCCCGCGGTCGCGCCGTTTCTGCCGAGCCTCAGTTCGGCCCCAGCCGACTTCAGCCTCAGCTTCGGCAAGGACCAGGAGATCGCATCCGTCACGCGCCCATCTTCCACTCGCTGACGACGCGCGGGGTGGAGTAAGCCGATCGATCCGTTCGGCGAGTGAAGGATGAGAGCTCCCGAAAACACTCTGAGGCCGCACAGGCAAAATGCGGGGGTTCTTCGCTGCGCTCAGAATGACAAACCTGAGGCGGCTGCGGAAACGCCGCCGACTTACTTCGCCGGAGCGGGATTGACGCGGGCGTCCGCCACTTCATACCCGGCGGGAACGGCCAGCCAGGTCGGGTCCGGTTCCTGACGAATCAGATCCGTGACCGTCAGCGTCACCTTGCCAAACTGCGGATCGTTGCGGACGACCGACAAATCCATCTGCAGATCGGCCGAGTACCACAGGTCTTTGTGGCTCACCACCAGCCGCCCGCTGCTCGGCGTCGCCGTCGTCTCCCGCGTGCCGACCACCGGGAGTGCCTGCATCGTCTGCTGGCCCAGAGACTCGTGGCTCACCGAAGCGTTGCGGCTAACGTACGGGGCTCGCGCCGCCGAGGCCAGTGGCACCGCCGGATGGAAGTCCATCAGCGTGCACTTCATCCCGGAGACGGTGCAGGTCACGCGCGTGCTGTCCGTGGGATCGTTCACGCTGAAACTCTGCAGCCGGGGCTCGGCGGTGGAGTTGGCGGGAACAAAGTTCCGTGTCTCGCGCCGTACGCGTCCCTGCGAGTCGCGCGCCACCAGCGTGTAGTAGGTCCGCGAAAGCGTGCCGCCACCCGCCAGCGGCTGGTCCCATGTCACCTGGACCTTCGCCGTGAACGGAGCATTGGGAACCGATGGGATATCGATGCCTTCAATGTGGGTGCGAATCATGCCGTCCGGAGTTTGAGCTGAGATCGGGGCGGTAACGAGGGGCGTGGAAGCCAGGAGACCAAGCAGAAGAAGAGCGCGCATGATGTTCTCCGCACTACGGCATTCTGTAAGACGCAGCAGCTACCGAAAAAGCCGCCGGCGGCCCGGCTGGCATTCTCCAGCCGCTGCACCAACACTTCCATTAGACTCGTCCCTGTCCGTTTGAGGAGATTTTTTTTGACGGAGAGAACAGGTCGCCGCTTTCGAACCCTGCTGGCTTTCGGCGGCGTGTCCCTCCTTGCGGCGGCGCCCGCGTCCGCGCAGGCCCCCAATCCCAGCGTCGGCGCCCGGCGCTACATGGAGCATTGCTCCGCCTGCCATGGAGCCGATGGCAAGGGTGGCGACAAGGCCGCCGCGGTTGCCACCACCCTTGCGCTCATGACGCTCTCCGACGCGCAGCTCATCCAGACCGTCCACGACGGCACCGCCGGGGGCATGCCGCCCTTCGCGCAGCTCGGCGACGACAACATCGCTGCCATGGTCCACTATCTCCGCACCCTCCAGCGCCGCCCGGCCGACGTCGTCACCGTCACCGGCGATGTGAATGCCGTCGGCCTCATCGACGTCAAGCCCGCGGACCTGCTGCAGCCGCAGGCCGCCGCCAACTGGCTTTCCTACAACGGCGACTACACCGGCCGCCGCCACACCGGCCTGACCGAGATCACGCCCGCCAACGTCAGCCATCTCGCCGCGCAGTGGGTTTTCCACGCGCCCGGCCCCGGCCCGCTCGAAGTCACGCCCGTGGTCGCTGCCGGAGTCATGTTCGTCACCAGCGCCAACGACGCCTACGCCCTCAACGCGAAGACCGGCGAGCAACTCTGGCATCACGCGCGCGCCCTCACCCCGGGCCTGGTCGACGACGCAGCGAACCACCACAACCGCGGAGTCGCCATCCTCGGCACGCGGCTCTACATGGAGACCGACAACGCGCACCTGCTCTGCCTCGACGCGTTCTCGGGCAAGCTCCTCTGGGACGTCCACTACGCCAGCGGCAACAAGAACTACGGCGCCACCAGCGCTCCGCTCATCGTCAAGGACAAGGTGCTGGTCGGAACCTCCGGCGGCGACGACGGCGTCCGCGGATTCCTCGCCGCGTTCGACGCCGCGACCGGCAAAGAAGTCTGGCGCTTCTGGACCATCCCCGCGCCCGGCGAGAAAGGCAGCGAAAGCTGGCCAGGCGACCTGTATCTCCACGGCGGCGGCACCACCTGGATGCCCGGAACCTACGATCCCGAGTTGAACACCCTCTACTGGGGCACCGGCAATCCCTCGCCCGACTACGACGGCAGCGTCCGCCCCGGCGACGACCTTTACACCAGCTGCCTGCTCGCGCTCGACCCCGACACCGGCACGCTGAAGTGGTACTTCCAGTACAGTCCCCACGACCTGTACGACTACGACGCGGTGCAGACGCCCGTGCTGGTCGACGCCAGCTTTCAGGGCAAGCCGCGCAAGCTGGTCGTCACCGCCAACCGCAACGGCTTCCTCTACCTGCTCGATCGCAGCAACGGAAAATTCCTCTTCAGCAAGCAGTTCAGCGCGGTCGAGAACTGGGCCACCGGCATCGACGCCAACGGCCGCCCCATCTCCGCCGGCCTCATTCCCGACGAGAAGGGCGTCCGCGTTTGTCCCGCCTCAGGGGGAGCGACCAACTGGTACTCGCCCAGCTACGACCCCGTGACGCGCATGTTCTTCTTCCGCTCGCTGGAGGCCTGCGCTATCTTCCAGTCGAAGACCGAGCCGTTCGAGGAGGGCCACGCGTATTACTCCACCGGCACGCATCGGCCGCCCGGCGAAAACGGCCAGGGCTACATCAACGCCTTCAGCCTGGACACCCTCAGCTTCCCCTGGCGCAATCTGCAGACCGGCCCCAACCAGGGCTGGGGCGGCGTTCTGTCCACCGCCTCCGGCCTGCTCGCCTATGGCGACGATGCCGACAACTTCGTCGTCCTCGAGGCCCGCACCGGCAAGCCGCTCTGGCACTTCAACGTGGGCCAGAGCATCCACGCCTCGCCCATGAGCTACGCCGTAGCCGACAGGCAATACTTCGCCATCGCCGCCGGCAGCGACCTCTTCGCCTTCGCGCTTCCCTGACGCTCGCCGACCGCCCTACCGTAAGCGAAGCAGGCTTTCGACCGAAGGCACGAAGTAATACGAGCCGGTGAGCGGCTGGGTATAGCGGGTCAGCGCGTCGCGCGTACCGTTTACCAGCCCCGCCATGCTGTCCAGCATTTTGGCGAGCGGCTTCTGGTCTGCGCAGAAGCCCACGAACATGGTGCCGTGGTCCTCGACCGTTCCATAGGGCATGTTGCGGCGGAAGATGTGCCCGAACTCGTCCTGGTCAGTGCGCGCGACATGCGAGTACGCCGGCTTGTTCTCCATCTCGATGCTGTCGGGCTTGCTGCGTCCCATGATCTGCTCCTGCCGCGCGACGGGCAGCGCTTCCCACTCCGCCACGTCGTGCTTCCACTTCTGCAGCAGCAACACGGAGCCGGCAGCGCCGGGAACTCCTTCCGGCAGAAGCGCCGCGGCGGGAGCCTCGAGCAGCGTCGGATTTTCGGAGCCGTCGATGAAGCCGGTCAGGTCGCGATCGTGCCGGTAAGCCCAGCTCGAGGTCTCATCGGCCAGCGACGCCAGACCTGCGAGGTCATGAATCACTGAGCGCGCCATATCGAAGAGTACGTCATACGTGCTGCCCGACAGCCATACCAGCGCATCGTGCTGGGTGGCCGGCATCACGAACCCTTCAACGCCCGTGATCGCCTGGTTGAAGCCTTCGACACCTGCAGGGGTGTCCTCCGGAACGATGCCGCGCCACAGCTCCGGCCGGAAGCCGATGACGAAGTTCACGCCGCCCGTGGTCGTCCGAGGTTCGCGGATCGAGGAGATGGTCGCGGCGAACTCCGCGGCTTTCTTCGCGTCCAGAAGGTCGAACTCCAGGTACGCGTGCGAGGACGTTCCCAGCGCAAAGATGCCAGCCTGAGGCGTATACATGCGGGCATTATATCGACAGCATCGAGCCAATACGCCTGAACTGAACCCACCTCCGCAGCGAGCAGGGCAGAGCGTATTGGCCCGATTTTTGAACGCACATCCCCCGGGGGCCGGACCCGGTCGGGATCGCGATCTAGAGCGCGTTGGTCAGCGAAGTGCCGATATTGGTGAATGCCGTGTTGATATCTGTCGCGAGGCTGCCCATCCCTGCGGTCGCGGCAAAGGCGATCAGGGCGACAACAAGGGCATACTCGATCAGATCTTGACCATCTTCACTGCTCAGCAGATTTTGGAGCATCCCGGACGCGGCTACGAGTGCGTTCTTCATCGGAGTTTCTCCCCTGGGATTGGATTGGTGCATTTATTTGCAGGCATTCCAAGCGCCATTTTGCACAGGATGGCCAATTTCCTCGAATCGACGCCGAATGAATTCTTTGCGGACTCCTCGGCCGCGGCCGCGAACCAGCGTCGTCCATCATTATGCAAAGGATTGCATATTCATGAGAAAGGCGGTTCCTATCGTAGGTCCGAGCACCAACACAAACCGTTCACGCTGCGGTCGCTTTCGCGTCGGCCGCTACGCCTCTTCATGCACGGAGAATCGCTCCGCCAGCAGGTTCAGCATCCAGGTCCAGCCTTCGGCGTGGCGGCGCCCCATCGCATCGTCGGGCACTCCTGAGTGGCGCACGGTCACCTCGGTCTCCTCGCCCAGCGGCTGGAACGTCACCGTCACCACCGACTCCGCGCCCTGCGTCGCCTCCGACATCCACGTGTACTCCACCACCCCCGAACCGCCGGCGCCCGGCCGCTCGATCGCGAGGAAGCGCCCGTAGTGCGCCCACGTCCGGCCTTCGTTCTCCACCGCAAAATAAAACAGCCCATCCACCGTCACATCGATCAGCAGCCGCGCCGCCCCGAACCACGGCCCTCCAGGACTCTTCGGATCTACCCACACATCGAAAATCTTGTCCGCCGAAGCGGCAATCGTCCGGGCTACGGTAAGTTCGGTCAGTTTCATCGTCTCTCCTTTGCTACCAAAGGATACGTCAAGGCCAGTTTCCAGTTGCCAGTGCCCGTTGGGAGAACAGCGCTTCTTCAACTGACAACTGACAACTGAACACTGACAACTGTCTTCGTTGCGACGCCGAAGCGGACTGCTAGAATCGCGCATGCCTAACGGAATCATCAGCGCTGGCAACGCCGAGCACTACACCTGGAGCGGAGGTGGAGGCGTCGACTGCGACGCCTGGTACCTCGTCCGCACGCCCGGCCTCCACATCATTGAGGAGCTGATGCCGCCCGGCGCCGCCGAAACGCCGCATCACCACGCCCACGCCCGCCAGTTCTTCTTCGTTCTGGCCGGCGAACTCACGCTCGCCTTCGACCGCCACGACTTCCAGCTCCGCGCCGGCGAAGGCCTCGAAATCGAGCCCGGCCAGATCCACCAGGCGGTCAATCGCAGCTCCGCCCCGGTCCGCTTCGTCGTCACCAGCCAGCCCCCGAGCCACGGCGACCGTGTTGAAGCAGTTGCTAGTTGTCAGTGATCAGTTGTCAGTGCTCAGTTGAAAATGCGCCGTTGTCCCAACTGACAACTGACAACTGACAACAGCAACTCGTCCGCTACTTGTCGATCTTCAGATTGATATTGAACACCGGCCGAGTGTCGAACGAGCTCAGGTTCTTCACCGCGCTCTTCTTCCCGTTCAGCTCCGCCCACAGCTCGTAGTCGGTGTTCTGCGTCAGTTGGCCGAAGCGGTACGAGCCATCGTCGCTGGCGATGTAGCTTTTTACCGCAAGCGTGTGATCGTCCTTCAGATACACCGTGGCGCCCTTCACCCCGGCGTCGCTCTTATCGACAACCTTGCCCTGCACCACGCGCTGCGCCTGCCCGTCCTGGGCAAACAGCGACGCCGTCGGCAGGCTAGCCGCCAACCCCAGGCAACACAGCAGTGCGGTACTACGGGTAAAACGCCCAAACGGATTCGTGGTACGAACGCGACTGTTCATACCCTAACTATACCCTTCCGCAGACGGTTAGTTTCCATGCCGGAGCCCACTTACTCGTCGTCCTCTTCCAGCGCGGGCGCGTCTTCCTCATCGTCGTAACCGGCCTCGTCCACCGGGGCCAGCTCCAACGGGTCCACGGAAACCACTTCCAGCTCAAGCCCGCATTCGTCGCAGTTTACCGTTTCACCCTCTTCCACTTCGTCTGCGTCGACTGTGATCGGGTTGTCGCATTCAGGACATACAACTGCCATGGTAGAAGCCTCCGAGCCACCTTAGAAGATTGTTCCGGCCCACAGGATGCCCGTGGGTCACGATTTGCGCCACCGCCCCCAAAGGGCCCCCGCCTGCACTTGCAAACGACTGGCACACCCGCCACGGATAGTATGAGTAGACCTCAAGCCTCACGTCAAGCCGCCAATTCCCACAGCTCTGGTCTCAAGCCCCACAGATCATTGACAATAGGGCATGACGCCCGCGACCCTCGCCCTCCTCCGCGCCCCTTTCCGAACGCCGCGCCTCCGCGCAGCCGCCGCCCTCATCGCGCTGGCCGCCTTCACTGCCTCCGCCCAGCAGCCCATTGCTCCCGCCCCCACTGATCCCGGCGTAGCTGCCGCCCTCGCCAAGCTTTCCCCCGACCGCATCCAGGCCGACATTGCCAAGCTGGTCACGTTCAACAACCGCAGCACGCTCTCCAGCCTCGACACCGACCTCCCGCCCAACACCGGAGTCATCGCCGCCTCCGACTGGATCTT
>Ga0102924_1000505_pt1 | contig 49008 bp, 40 predicted proteins | sample PaiPotPPM11metaG_FD_80116 | JGI IMG/M metagenome (GOLD analysis project Ga0102924, IMG submission 80116) | Iron sulfur acid spring bacterial and archeal communities from Banff, Canada, to study Microbial Dark Matter (Phase II) - Paint Pots PPM... ... | reverse complement strand
CGTCCGCTCCGGCGTGATCTTCGCCCACAGGCGCCGGCGCGGCAGGTAAAACGTCACGCCGAGCCCGATCATCATCAACGCGGTCGCCACCCAGATGAAGGTCGAGCCGGGGTCTTTGCGCACCGTGATGCCGGTAATCGCCCGTGGCCCCAGGAACGTGTACTCGAACCCGTTCAATACTTGCGGTACGCCCGGGGTCAGCACCACACGCGCCGGCTGCGATGACGCGTCCTGCGCCGCGGCTGGTGAACCGGCGCTCGAGCCGTTGTCAGGCGCGCCTGCCGTTGCGCCGCCCATATTGATCACATCGAGGTACCGCTCACCTCGAGCGGAGGTCGCCAGCTGCAGCAGCGCCGCACGTTCCATGCCGGGTACGCCCTGCGCGACGCTCACCGGCGCACTGCCCAGGGACAAGACGGACAGGTTGTACGCCGCGAGCGTGCCGCTTCCCCCGGCCGGAAGAGTCAGCTCGTCGGGTGGCGCCGTGGTGGAAGCAGCGGGGCGCGTGAGGAAGCGGATGAGCCACTGCTTGCGGCTGTCCTGCGTCGCCGCGACGAGCAGCAGCGTGGCCGCGTTGCCGTTCGCCTGCGCGATCGGGATCGCCGCCACGAGCGTCCTGAAGTCGAGCGGGACGAGCGTGACGGTATCGTCGAAGAGCGTCGCCCCGGAAGCGTCCGTCACCACGATGTGCGGGGTCGGCGCCGTGCCCTGGTTGCCGAGCGCCTCAACCTCCTGGTACAGCACCTGGCCGGTCGCGGCATCGCGCACGCGCAGCTCAGCGCCGTCCGGCGAGAACGTGGTCTGGTGCAGCGTGTAGCCGGCGCAGTGCATCGGATTGTTCACCGTGCTCGTGCCTGTGCAGATCTGCTTGCCGTTGCGAAACACGGCCAGGTTGCTGAAGTAGCGGGTCGGGTTGCCGTGTGCGTCCGGCGTGTCGCCCGCCTTCAGATTTTTGACTTGCATTTGGCCGGCGTGGACGACGGGAAAGATCGGCTCCGTCTGACCCTCGGGAATCTGGAGGTCAGGAGTGCTGAAACCGACCAACTTGGTCACGATCGCGCCGGACATGAACAGAATCAGCGACAGGTGCGAGACGAACGTGCCGAACTGCGCCCAGCCGAAGCGGTCCGCGAAGAGATACGTCGCGCCGTCGCGTGCTGTTACCTCGACACGGTAACGCTTGCGGCGCAGCGCCGTGATCACCGCCGCGGGCTCGGCCGGCGTGGCGAACTCGGCGCGGTGGCGGGCCTGCGTGAAGAAGCGGTCGTTCACGCGCCGCAGCGGCCGGCGCACGTTGCGCGCGATCGGCGGGATGCGGTTGGCGGTGCAGACGGCGACGGCCAGCAGCAGCACGACCAGCAGGCCGTTGAACCAGTACGAGTGGAACACCTCGAACAGCCCCAGCCGGCGCATCGCGTCGGTGAAGACGCCGTAGCGCGTGCGCTGGAATTCGATGTACGCGTCGTATGCCTGCGTGGACGCTCGCACCTCGTCCGGCGCCTGCGGGAAGACCACGCCCAGCAACGCGCCCAGCACGACGCAGCCGAGCAGCAGCAGCGCCACCCGCACCGAAGTCAGCAGCCGGAAGACCACCCGGAACGGGTCGAACCGTGGCAAACGTCCTGAACGGCTGCGTGCTGCAGCGATTCCTGCCATCTGAATCAATCACCCCTTCGTCGTACCGGTCCGCTCCGATCGTGGAGCCGGAGGTACGGATACGGAAGCCAGGCGATGCGGCGCGGTCAGCGTGCCGGTGTGGCCGATGGGCTCGTAGCGGGTTGGGGTGTAAAGCCCGCCACGACCGTGGTTTGGCCCGGCGCGAGCGTCGGGTACTTCAGATCACCATGCTGTCCGCTGCCGCACTGGTTCTCCGGGTCATAGGCGCATTGGTTGCGCTCGATGAACTCCTTGACAAGTTGGATGTCCTTGCTGGAGCCAGGATCGAGTTCGTGCCCGACCCAGCCCGGCTGGCACTTGCTTGCGCCAAACACCTCGATGCGCTGCCATGCTGTCAGGGCAACCTGGCACGGCATCGCCGGACGGGGCGCCATGAGCACGAGGCCGGACGATCGATTCAGCTCTTGCTTCACGATCTCCTTCAGCTTCGCTACCACGGCCGGCGAGGCGGAGCTGTTGTACTGCACGATGACGCCCGCGTGCTCCATGAAGTGCGGCAGAAACTCTGTTGCCAACGGCTCAGCATAGGTTCCTCGGCGGGGCACGGTGGGGAAGTGCGGACCTGACGTCGGGGGATCGGTGTTGTACGCCGCGTGGGTGTCGCCGGCGTTGGTGTGCATATTCCCCTGACTGGTCACCAGAACGCCGGGCAGCGGTGCACGCAACCCAAGGGGATCGAAGATGAAGAACGCCGCCGCGACGGCGATCAGCAGCGCGGCGGCGGTTGCCCAGGGCCACCAGCCGGGCAGCCGCGGCCGCCGGCGCTCCGGGAGCTGTGCGTTGGCTCCAGCGCCGGCTCCGGGTGATGCCGTCGCCAAATGCGCAGGCAGGCGAGGCGCGGGACGGCCACGCTGATTCGGCCGCCCTGCAGACGGTTTGGGGCCGGCCTGCTGCCGCCGCTGTTCCCTGTTCACGTTCGGTTAACACCCAGCCGTGGTAGGCGCCATCGTACGCGTCGTGGCTCCGGACGACGCGCGGTAGCGCTTGCCCAGCATACGTGAGGCGGTGGTACTATCGTCAATAGTATAAATAATCGACGTGGCGGCACCATCGGCAGCGTCTTCATCGCCACGGCCACGGCCACGGCCGCAGCAACCGCGGTGGGTGTCACCAGATTCGCGGGAGGGCAGCAAGGCCGCGCGGGCCGCTGGGAGCCATCGCGCCTGCTGCCGGGACGAAGGACCGTTGCCGGCGATGGCGGGATCCGTACCGCGAGCGACGGCCGGAGTTCGGTACAGGCAGATGAGTTTCGGGTGGCAGGGTGGCAAGGTAGCAATGGTGGGACGAGCATCTGACGCGAACGTCTCGCGGCGCCGTGGTGGTCATGCGTCCCGCGAAGGGGTTGCTCGGACCCGCGTTACGGAGGTGGCGGCATGATTCGGCGGGCATGGCACGGCAGAGATCGCCGACTCGCGTTCGGCCTGGCCGGCGTCGCCGTGCTGTTCGCAGTGCTCGGTGGCGGCCTGCTCTACGGCCTGCGGCAGGATCCACCGCATCTCATCGGCACCAACCTCGGTCGCCACGATCTGGCACCGGCCTTCACGCTCCATGACGCCAGCGGGCAGAGCCTCGCGTTGGATACGTTGCGGGGCAAGGTGGTGGTGCTGACGTTCCTGTATACCCACTGCCCGGATGTGTGTCCGCTCACCGCCGACCTCCTGCGAAGAGCCGATGAACTGGCCGGACATCCGCGAGAGGTCGTTTATGTGGCGGTCAGCGTCGATCCGAGTGGCGATACGCCGGAGAGCATCGCCGCGTTTGAGGCAGAGCATCGGCTGAGCGAGCTTGGCGATCGCTGGCACTATCTGGTCGGCACTCCCGATGAACTGGGACCAGTGTGGAGCGGCTATTACGTGCGGCAGTACGAGCCCGCGCCTGCAGGAACGCAACCGGACCATGTCTCGGCGATTTACCTGATCGATAGGCGTGGCAACCGGCGCGTGCTGGTGCATGTGGATACACCGGCAGAGGTCATCGCCCATGACGAACAGGCTCTCCGCAAGGAGTGATCCTGCCTCGGCGGAGATGGCCGACGTGGTCGTCGTCGGCGCCGGACCAGCGGGACTCAGCGCCGCCTTGATCCTTGGACGCTGTCTGCGCCGCGTGTTGGTGTGTGACACCGGCGCGCCGCGCAATGCCGCCTCCCACGCGCTGCACGGCTTTCTCACGCGGGATGGCATCGCCCCGGCCGAGCTGCTGCGCATCGGGCGTGAGCAGTTAGCACGGTATGAGACGGTCGAGCTTCGCCGGGCCGAAATAGTGGACGCGATCCCGCGAGATGGCGGGTTCGACGTCGTGTTGCAGAGCGGTGCGCTGGTTTCGTGTCGCAAGCTGCTGCTCGCCACCGGGGTTGTTGACCAGTTGCCGACGGTTGACGGCTTTGCACCGCTTTTCGGTCGAAGCGCGTTTCACTGTCCATACTGCGACGGTTGGGAGGTCCGAGGTCAGCCCCTCGTCGTGTACGGGAAAGGCAGATCTGGCCGCGGCCTCGCCCTTGAGCTGCGGGTATGGAGCAACGACATCGTCCTCTGCTCTGATGGTCCGGCGGAGCTCGATGCCGATGAGCGCAATCAGCTAACACGCAATGGCATTGCCGTGCATGAGGAGCAGATCGCCCGTCTTGAGGGGCGCAATGGGCTGCTTGAGCGCGTCAGGTTCGTCGATGGGTCGATGATCGAGCGCCGCGCTCTGTTCTTCATCCTGGGCGAACGGCAACACTCCGACCTTGCCGCGAGGCTCGGCTGCCAGCTCACGTGGCGCGGTTCGATCTGGACGGATCGCTACGAAGCGACGAGCGTACCGGGCTTATACGTTGCCGGCGACGCCTCACGCGCGGTGCAACTCGCGATCGTTGCGGCGGCCGAGGGTGCGGAGGCGGCCTTCGCCATCAACACGGCACTGCTGCGAGAGGATCTCGCCAACCATGGCGGCAGGCCCGGGCACTAACCGGTTCGCGAGGCGGGCATACCTCTCGGCGAACAGCCCGCTGTGCGGCGGTGTCGCGGTCTTGCACTCGTCCACGGACCGATCGACCTCACGGCTCTGAAGCGAAAAAGTGTGCCGACATGGCAAGCGAGCGGGGTATGCAGTCGGCGATCTCGTCAGCCAGGTCCAACTGAGATCTCACGCTGGAAGCGCGCGCCGCGACGATCCAGGCACCACCCGACGTGCTTGCCTGCGACTTCCGGGCATGGCCCAGCGGAGCGCCAACGGTCTTCGACGTGCTGCCCGCGGTCGGCAGGGTCGACCGCACCGCGAACAGGCTCTCGGTCGACTGTGACCCGGCCACGGCAGAAACGGTCGCCGGCTACGTGGCCGCCGAGCGGCTGTGTCGTCAAGGCATTCGCTGGGACCTCGACCGAGTGCCAAGGCTCCGGCTGCGTGTCTCGGCGACCCCGGCGCAGCCGGACGTGCTCGAGCAGCTTTTCCGCGAGCAGTGAGACGACGCGGAGCACGACGGCAGGCTGGGGTTGCCGTCGCGAGGGCGGGCTGGTCGCTGCCGTGCTGGTTCGGACGCTCCTCGCACACTCACCTGTCTCCCTCGCGGGCCAGGGATGGCACCGCAGGCAGAGCAGTCACGAGGTCTGCGCGTGGGCATCCAGCGCCCGTTGCTGAGACGTATACGCAGAAGACCCGTCGCGACGACCGCGTATGTGGGAGGCGGAGGTCCACGATGCCTAATGCTCTGTTGCAGTACAATCCTTGGCCCTCAAGCACGATGCCGAACCCCGGTGACCGACATCAGGAAGCGGTGGCCACGGCCACGGTGGGCGCTGCAGTCCTCTCCATCATGGCCGGTGCTATTCACCTTACGGTGATGCCCGATCACTTCGCCGAGTGGTGGGGCTTCGGCGTCTTCATGTTGGTCACCGGGCTGGGGCAGGTGGCCACCGGCGTGCTCCTGCTGCGGGGCCCAGCCCGCTGGCTACTATGGGTTATGATCAGCGGAACCCTTCTCCCGTTCGGCCTCTTCGTGCTGGCGTACAGCGTTGGCTTGCCGGTCGGCCCGAATGCGGGGACGGCAGAGGCGTTGAATGGAGCGGTGGTTGTGTCCAAGGTCACGGAGGGCCTGCTGGTGGTGGCGCTGGTCTTTCTGCTGCGGACCGCATGCCGTCCCCACGCAGCCGACCGCTCGTCGGGCTCCAAAACGGCCGGTACCGCACAGATGATCAGCGGCCACGGCAGCGACGAGCACCTGTCCAGCAACTGACACCGTGCTGGCTGCAGAACGGCCAGCCTGCCGGAGCAGCTACCCGCGGATGAGCAGAGCCTGAAGCTCGGCGGCGCAGGCGGCTGGCGCCTCAAGCGGCAGCCGATGGCCCTTGCCAGCGAGGATGGTCAGCGGCCATCCGCACCGATCGGCCAGCTCCCGAACAGCAGCGAGCGGGGCTTCGTGGTCGCGGTCGCCGTGCAGCAGTCGCACAGGTACCTGCGCACGAACGAGCTGGGCCGCCGCAGAGGTGACCCGGTGGCGAACCAGGACGTTGTCCAGGCTGCCACTGTACGACACCCAGGTATGGAGGACCATGTCGCGCGCGATGTCGGGGGCACGCTGGGCATCAGCAACGGCATCAGCGCCCGCCAGAGCGGCCGGCCAGCACACATGACGCCGCAGATGAGCTCGCCAAGATCGGGGCGATGTACGGTCGCCCATGCCAGCACGCCGACCGTGGCAATCGTTGCCCGCGCTTCGGCCTGCGAGCGGTAGGCGGGCAGGGCGCTGAGTACCACGCCGCGGAACCGTTGCGGCCGTGCAGGAGGACGAGGGTCAGGCCAGACCGACCGTAGGTCCGGGCGAAGAGCGCACTGCTGCTGTCGACGGTCCTGGGCGAGCGATCGAGGGACGCGTGCACGGTCATCGTCTGCGGGCCGTGATCTACGTCATTGGTTGTATATCGCATCTTCGTACGATCAGCGATAGTAGGACAGGGATCGGTACACAAACCTGAGCGCCCGCGCGGGCGCTGCCGTCCCGCGTGGACATAGCGTGTGCCTTTTGTAGGCTTCGCCGTGTCCCCTGTGCTCATGTACACATGCGAGGAGCCCCTCGAAGGACGAGCGGGGAGGGCGCGACTGATGGACGGGGGTCACGTGACACAGGCAGATCGCCGGTACCTGGCGCAGTTGCGTCGAGAGACCATCGCCGCCATCGCTGCCGAAGGCAAGGACCCCCGAGACGCGCCGGTCTACGTCGGCGTGCGGCTGTTCCGCGCACTGGAGCAGCAGGTCGCTGCCGGTGAGTCCTGGGCACGGCGGATCTCGTCCGCGTGGCCGCTCGGCGTGCCGGCTGGGTGGGAAACGGGCCAGCGACGCTGCGGCTTCGCCGCGACCAACCGGACAAGGCCGCATGGGCGTCGGTGAGTGCGGAACGATCGGTCCGGCTGGGCCGGACTGCGCGGGGAGAAAGCAGCGATGTGGCACATGGGAGATGGCTGGGGCTGGTGGATGGTCGTCGGCTGGCTGTGGATGCTCGTCTTCTGGGGGATCATCAGCTGGGCGGTGTATGCCATGGTAACGCGGCTCGGCGATAGGTCCGGCGGCGGGTCACACTCCGAGCCGACGGCGGTTGAGATCCTCGAGCGCCGCTACGCCCGCGGCGAGATCTCGGCCGACGAGTTCGAGGAGATGCGCTGGCGGCTTGGGTACCGCGACGACCCTCACACGAAGTCCGCCCAGGATGTCAACGCCGGGTAGCCGAGGCGATACAGCAGCTTGTCGGTCCACGGCCGGCTATCCACGAGAGTCGGTACCAGTATCGGGAGAGCGCGGGCGCCGCCGTGGTTGTCCGCCTGGATGCAACTGCCGGGACGAGAGCCGGTGAACACAACGCCGCCCCTGTTCGTGCAGCAGTTCGGCAGTGCTGGCCCGGTCATCGTGCTGCTCCACGGCCTCGGCGCCAGCGGCCGGCTCTGGCGTCCCGTGGCCGAGCGACTCGGGGTTCCCGCACGCCTCCTCTGCCCGGACCTCCTGGGCTTCGGGCGCTCGCCACGACCGGCCGCTGCCTATAGCCTCAGCGACCATCTCACCGCCCTCGACGCCATGCTCGACCATTTGGACCTCGGCCCGGCACCCGTCCTCGTGGGCGGCACGTCGGTGGGCGCAATCCTGGCGCTGGAATGGGCCGCCGCTCGCCCACAGCGCTTCAGCGCGGTGGCGCTCTCAGCACTGCCCGTCTACCGTTCGCTCGCCGACGCGCAGGCCACCATTGCCAGCCTCGACCTGCTCGCCTGGGCCACTGTCGCCCATCCGGGTCTCGGCGAACTCATCTGCGGGGTGATGTGTACGACCCGGCCGCTGCTGCAGAAGGTCATGCCACTGCTCACACCCGGCGTCCCGGCGGACATCGCCCGCGACTTCGTGCTCCACGACTGGGTGAGCTACGCCAATACCATTCGCAACGTGCTCCTGGACCACCGGGTCCAGCCCAGTGTCGAGCGTCTGGCGCAGCACGGTCTTCCCGTGCGGCTGCTCCACGGGGCCCAGGATCGCACCGCTCCGCTGGCGCCGATACAGGAGCTGGCGGCCTGGACTGGTTGGCCGCTCACCGTCTTGCCGCGCCGTGGTCATCGCGTCGTGCTTGATGAGCCGGAGGCCTGTGCGGCGGAACTCTGGCGCGTGTTGCACAGTAGCGCAGCGTTCGCCGGTGCGTCTGGTGTCAATGATCACGAGCATTTGCCCGGAAATAGCGCCGACTGACCAACTCGAACAGGTCTTCCCTGCGGCAGCGTGTACTGCTCCGTGGAGGCGAAGTCGTCCAGGATGAGCAGCTCGGGCGCCAGATACCGTTTCAGCCGACTCGGCCAGCTACCATCGGCGCGGCCGCCGGCCATCTCCGCCAGTGCCATTCCCTACGAGCCCACGCGGCGCGCCCACGGCATCGAGTACTCTGGACGGTCGGGCTTGACCTTCCAGCCGGCAGGAGGGTGTAGCGTGCCGGAGCACCCTGCATTGAGAGCAGGCTGTGCAGAGCGATGCTGAAATGACACGCACGGACGCGACCATGGCTCGGCGGGAAAGCCTCCTGGGTCTGCTGGCGGCCGCGACCTTTCTGGTGTTCTTCCAGGCCTTCATGGTCGCACCGCTGCTGCCACGGCTGGCGGTGCTTTTCCATGTCTCGGTCGAGCAGATCGGCCTGATCGTGCCGGCGTACCTGCTCCCGTACGGTCTGGCCACGTTGGCGTACGGCCCGCTCTCCGACCGCTTCGGCCGCGAGCGGGTCATCCTGCCGTCCTTGCTGGCCTTCATCGTGCTCACCGCCCTCACGGCCACCGCCTGGTCGTGGTCCAGCCTGTTCATCTTGCGCCTGATCACCGGGCTGGGCGCCAGCGGTGTGGTGCCGATCGCCCTTGCCCTGATCGGCGACTTGTTTCCCTTTCGGGAGCGCGGCCGCCCGCTGGGCTGGCTGTTCGGGGCGATGGCCGGCGGCATGGCCTTCGGCTCCAGCGCGGGGGTGATGCTCGAGCCCTACATCACCTGGCGGGGGCTCTTCCTTGGCGTGGCCGTCGCGGGCGCCGCCGTCTTCCTGCTCCTGCTGCTGCTGCGGTCGCTGCTGGCCGGCACGGCCGGTGGTGTCGCCGCTGGCTATCGGCAGGTGCTTGGCGGGTATCGGTCGCTGCTCAGCGCCGGCCGCGGGCAGCGGACGTACGGCTACGTGCTGCTCAACGCCGTCTTCCACTCGGGCGTCTTCACCTGGTTAGGCTGGTATTTCAGCCGCCGCTACGGTCTGGGCGGCATTGCGATCGGCCTCGCCCTGTTGGGCTACGGGGTGCCGGGGCTGCTCTTCGGCCCGCTGATCGGCCGAGCGGCCGACCGCTGGGGACGCAGCCGCCTGCTGCCGCTGGGCCTCGCCATCGCTGGCGCCTCGGTCGCCGCGCTGGCACTGCCGCTGCCGGTCGTGCTCGCTGCCCTGTTCGTGACCAGCCTCTCGCTCGGCTACGACATGACGCAGCCGCTCTTAGCTGGCATCGTCACCGACCTCGGGCCCAACCGCGGCCAGGCGATGGGATTGAACGTCTTCACCCTGTTCGTCGGCTTTGGCCTGGGCAGCCTGGTGTTTGCCGCCGCGCTGGGGCTCGGCCTCGACGCCGCACTGGTGCTGTTCGCTGTGGTGGCCCTGCTGGCCGCGACGGCTGCGGTCCGCCTCTTCCGCGACGAGCGGCAGCGGCAAGCGCCAGCGGCTGCGCCGGTGCGGCCGTAAGGCTTGACCATCCAGTTGACTGGAAGGTTTATGCTGGCCGCAGTTCCAGTGAGCTGGAACGTGTGGGAGGTTCCATGATGCGTGAAGAGAAACACAGAGCAGCGATGCGCATCGGCGAGCTCGCCGGCCGGCTGGGGCTGAACGCGAAGACGGTCCGCTACTACGAGTCGATTGGGCTGCTGCCCATGCCACCACGCACCGCAGCCGGCTATCGTCAATACGGCGACGCCGACCTTGAGCGGCTGCGCTTCGTGCTCAAGGCCCGCACGCTTGGCTTGAGCCTGGAGGAGATTCGCGACATCCTGACGCTGCGCCGCGAGGGCGTGGCGCCCTGTCGCCATGTGGCGGCGCTTGTCGAGCAGAAGTTGGCGGCCGTCGATGCACAGCTCCGCGCCCTGGCAGAGTTCAAACAAGACCTTCTGACGCTGGCCAGGGAAGCCAAAAACAGTGTCCCCAGCGATACGTGCGTCTGCGGTCTCATTGAGCGCCACCGTCCGGGTCGTCAGGGTGAGGCGCTGCCGCTGGTCAGCGCGGGACTCAGGCGGCGCCGCTGACCGGAACTGCTTGCCCGTTTTGTCACAATATTGCTGGTTCTCCCCGGTTGACCTTCCAGTGTCATGGAAGGTTTATCGTGACGTGGGTCGGCCCGATGAGCAGGTAGCCGACCCTGGGAAAGGGTCAAAGCAATGACACAGACGACAGATTTCATTGTCACCGGCGAGCAGCCGATCCACTGTGCGAGCTGTGAGCAGCGGATCGGCAACGCACTCCGGCGCATCGATGGCGTGCAAGACGTGCGTGCGAGTGCAGCAACGCAGCAGGTAGAGGTGCACTTCGACCCGAGGCGAGTCGGCGCCGCGCAGCTTCGAGGAAAGCTCGAGCAGCTAGGGTACCAGGTCGAAGGGGGGCCAGCATGACGGCGACACTTGAGCGAGAAACGTCGAATCCGCCGTATTGGAACGAGGAGGTGGAGGCGCACCACGCCCGCTTCCGCGCAAAGATCGCGGGCCTGCACTGCTCACTGTGCACCGGCACCATCGAGAAGGCGGTCGGCCGCATGGCTGGCGTTCACAAGATTGCCGTCAGCCTCACCCATGAGCAGGCGCTGATTGAGTACGACCCGACGCTGGCGACGCCCGATCAGCTACTCGGCACCCTCAAGGACATCGGCTACACCATTTACGACCCGCGCAAGCTGCGCCCCTTCGAGGAAGAAGAGGCCGACCTTGTCCGCGAGGGAAAGCGGCTGCTGACCGCGATCGGTTTCAGCCTGATCACCATCGCCCTCATCTTCCAGGCGCAGGGCTGGTGGTCGGTCCTCGTGCCGGCGGCGGTGGGGCTCGGCTTCGTGACCGTCGCCTTTCTCATCCTTCGCAGCGAGGGACTGTGGAAGGCGCTCCTTGGCGTGACCACGCTGGCAGTGCTCTTCGCCGGCGCACTTGTCGCCAAGGCGATCAGCGACGCCAGGCTCTGGGTGCCCTGGGTCATCGGCGTCTTCGCCTTCATCGTCATGTTCGGCATCGCTGCCCACATCCTCATGATGGCGTTCCAGTCGATCCGGCGCGGCATCCTCAATCAGCACGTGCTGCTTGAGTTCGGCGCCTTCGCTGGCGTCGCCGGTGGCATCATCGGCCTCGCGGTGCGGCCCGCCGGCTACCCGACGGCACCGTTCTTCGCGGTCACCGTGCTCATCGTCAACTACCACCTCTTCTCGGAGTGGCTGTCGCTGCTCGTCAAGACACGCAGCTCCCAGGCGGTCAAGCGGCTGCTCGACCTTCAACCCGACACGGCGCGCATCGTCCGGGAGGGACAGGAGCGCGAGGTGCCAATCGGTGAGGTCGAGGTCTCCGATCTGGTCCGCGTGCGGCCGGGCGAGTGTGTCCCGGTCGACGGCGAGGTGATCGGTGGTCATTCGTCCGTCGACCAGTCGCTGGTGACCGGAGAACCGATGCCGGTGGAGAAGACCAACGGTGACAGCGTCATCGGCGGATCCATCAACGGTCTCGGCACGCTGCTGATCCGCGTGACTGCCATCGGTGAGCAGAGCTTCCTGCAGCAGGTCGTCCGGCACGTCGAGGACGCCCGGGCGCTGAAGCCGGGGATCCTCCACCTCGTTGACCAGATCCTGCGCGTCTACGCCCCCCTTGTGCTGGTGCTCTCGGTGGTTTCCTTCATCGGTTGGCTGGCCGGCTCCTGGTTCGTCACCGGTCATGCCGACCTGTCGCGCGCGGTGTTCGCTGGTCTCAGTGTGCTGGTCATGGGCTATCCCTGCGCGGTCGGCATTGCCGCGCCCCTCTCCATCGTGCGCGGCGCCGGCGAGGCGGCGGACCAGGGAATCATCATGCGTACGGGCGAGGCGTTCCAGGCCTTCCGCTCCGTCCGCTATATCGTCCTCGACAAGACCGGGACGCTCACAGTGGGGCAACCCGTCGTGAGCGATGTCGAGGGGAGTGGCGCCACGGACGAGCTCCTCAGACTGGCTGCTGCTGTGGAGGCCTCCTCGGAGCATCCGCTCGGTCAGGCCGTGCTTAAAGCAGCACAGGCTCGCGCGCTGCGCGTCCCGAGCGTCGAAGACTTTGCGTCGATCACCGGGCTGGGTGTCTCGGCGCTCGTGGATGGCACGCGCGTGCGAGTCGGCCGTCCCGCGTACCTGGAGGAAAGCGGGATTGACGTTACTCCGTTTGAGCGGCGCATCGCTGAACTCGAAGGGGCGGGACGTACGGTCATCGCCGTCAGCCGCGACCGCACACTGCTTGGCATCATCGGGCTCGGCGACGAGTTGCGCGAGGATGCCGTGGAAGCTGTAGCCGCGATGAGGGCGGCACGACTCATCCCTGTCCTCGTGACCGGGGACAACGCACGAGCGGCAGAGCGGGTAGCCGCCGAAGTAGGTATCGACAGGGTGCACGCCGGCGTCATCCCGGGCGACAAGGCCGAGATCGTCCGTGTCCTGCAGCAGGATGACCGCGTCGTCATGGTCGGTGACGGCATCAACGACGCGCCGGCCCTCATGCAGGCCGACGTGGGGGTGGCCATGGGCGGCGGCACGGACATCGCCATCGAGTCCGCCGACGTCATCATCGTGGGCAACCGACTGCGCTCGATTCTCGTTGCCCGTGACATTAGCCGTCGCAGCTATCGCAAGACGAAGCAGAACGTCACGCTCGCCTTCCTCTTCAACGGCATTGGCATCCCGGCCGCGACCACCGGGCTGGTCTATCCGGTCTGGGCCATGGTGGCGATGGCGCTGAGTGTCAGCACCATCTTCGTGAACTCCCTCTGGGGGCGGCCGCAGCTGTTCTTCGACGCAATCCTGAGCGTCGGCCGCGGTGTCGCCCATGAGGAGGCCGAGGAGTGCACAGTGCCCGGGGCAGCATAGGCAGCATCATGCGTTCCACCCCGTGTTGCGGGCAGAGACGGCAATTTGATCAATCTGAATGAAGAGGCGTGACGCGATGGCTCGGCAACAAGGCGCGGTCTACCAAGGTCCCGGCGCCAGCTTCGGCCGTGCGGTGACCGTAACCAGGCTGCCACAGGCAGAAGCGGTAACACGGATGCGCGTAGGTGAGGTACGGAGCCATTCGCTCCGTACCTCACCTACGAAGGGAACGGTAGGATGCGTCAGAAACCATCGCCGGAACACCACCAGTCGCGGCGCCTCGGCATCGTAGCGGGTGGCGTTGGTCTGCTCGGATCCCTGACCTGCATCGGGACGATGCTGCTGGCGATTGCTGGTATCGGCGCCGCGGCGGGGATGGCAGGCATGCGGGCCGGGGATCCGCGTCACGCCAGTGGAGTATTGGGGGCGCTGCTCAATGCTGGCCCCGCGATCCTGGTGGTCTCGACCGTGGCCATCGCGGTCGCCTTCGCCATACGGCGTTCAATTGCCGTGTTGCCGGCGCTGGCTGGCGGCGCGCTGCTCTACTGGGGCATGTACGGCCAGGGCGACCTTATGGTGATGTACGGCGCCATCGTCGCCGGGCTGGCGATCTGGGTTGCCACCTACTGGCGGCTCCGTGCTCACTGGCGGTCTCCCAATCGAGCGGTTGCAGCCAGAGAATCCTCCGCATCGCCGTAGCGGTCATCGCGCGCAGAGCGATAACGGCGGCCGCCGTCCAGTTACGTGGTCTGCTGATATTCCTTGACTCTGGAGCTAGCTCCAAGGTTTACGGTGCGCTGGAGGGCGGGAGCGATGCCACAGCGCAAGCCAAGCCACGGCATGCACATCGGTGAACTGGCCAGACGGGTTGGTGCGAGCACGGATACCATCCGCTACTATGAGCGTCTTGGCCTGCTCGGTGCCCCGGCACGCACGGAGAGTGGCTATCGCTGCTACGGCGAGACCGAGCTTGGCCGGCTGCAATTCATTCGCCATGCCAAGCGCCTGGGCTTCTCCTTGGACGAGATCCGCGGCCTGCTCGGCCTGGCCGATGAGGGTGCGTGTCAGCCCCTCCGGCGCCAGGTCGCCGACCTGCTGCGGCAGAGGCTCGTCGAGTGTGATGCCAGGATGATCGAGCTCGCTACCCTCAAAGCCAACCTCGAAGAGCGCTACGAACTGGCGCTCGCCAGGCAAGAGGAACCAGCGTGTCGGTGCGCTGCCTTTCCCGCCACGTGCGCATGCTTGCCGGCTCCGAGTTTGGAGGTGCAATAACGAGCGCAGACCCCCTCGCATGCGAGGAGCACCCTACTCGATTGGTCAAACGATGCAGCGCAGGAGAGTTACGATGGCCTCCAAATCGTCCCCAGTACCGCCCAGGCCGGAGCGGCTGCCGATGCTCAGCAGCGCCTGTGCCTGCGGCTGCGGGTGTAGCACGGCCGCGACCAAGCCAGCCACCAGCGAGCAATGCACCTGTGGTTGTGGCTGCGTGGAGGAGCGGTAGCCGAACCAAGGAGTATCTGACACGCGTGTGGGGCGGGGAAGTTGCCATCATCCCCGCCTCTGTGCTGTCGTGCACGGCGTGCAGATACGATCAACCCCGTCGGTTCTGGCCCATACGGACACGTGGTGACGGTGGTCGGCCGCTTCAGCTTCGATCAGCACACGGGACGCGCCATGGAGCGTCTATCGCCGTGTGCTCATGAACCCGGCGCGGCAGTTGCACGCTGCTCAGCCCGCCACTCCGGCCAGCCCCCTTCCAGGCGGAAGGCCTTGAAGCCGTGCTCGTGCAGAAGCGCCACGGCCTCGTCCGCGAACAGACAGTAGGTGCCGCGGCAGTAAGCGATGATCGGCGTATCGCGTGGAAGCTCGTCGAGACGGTCCGCTAACTCATCTGCCGGAATGGAGACCGCCTCTGGCAAATGCCCGCTCTCGTACTCAAGAGTGGGACGAACGTCGAGCAACAAGGTCTCGCCTCGTGCCAGCAGTTGCTCGACGCCGTCACGCGTGACCGGCGGCTCATCTGTCTGGGCCACCTCAAACTCGCGCACGATGTGCGCAATGTCGGGAAGCCGTGACTCGGCCACCGATCGCAACGTCAGCCAAAGGGTCAGCACCTGGTCGCTCGCCAGGCGGTAGCACACCCGCGTCCCGTCCCGCTCGGTTTCAACGAGGCGGGCGTTGCGCAGGATCTGCAAGTGCTGCGACACATTGGCAACGGACATCTCCGTCTCTTGCGCCAGCGCTTCCACGTGCCGCGGCGCCTGTGCGAGCAGGTCCAGCAGCTCCAGTCGCTTCTCGCTGGCCAGCGCGCCGCCGACGCGGGCGAACTGGGGATAGAGGCGGTTCTTGAAGGCGCGATGACTCATATCACCACGATACGCCGTGAGCGGTTCGCTTCACAAGTGTTCAAGATATCACTTGATAAGTTGAATACTGAGCTGGCATCCTGTCCCTGCAACACCAGGGCCGGGATGGTGCCCACCACATGAGCTGCTCGAACATGACGACACGGCAACAGGCGCGCGCTCCTTCACCGGTCCTCGGGCTGCGGGCCAACTGGCGGCAGTTCGCCCTGCTCGTAGCGGTGAACGCGTTCGTCGGCGGCATGGTCGGGCTGGAACGCGCGATTATGCCAGCGCTCGCCAGGCGCGACTTCGGCGTGAGCTCCAGCACCGTCACCGTCTCCTTCATCGCCACGTTTGCCCTGGCCAAGGCGCTCGCCAACCTGTTCGCCGGCCGGCTCTCCAGCCGCTTCAGCCGCCGCAGCCTGCTGGTTGCCGGCTGGCTCTGCGGCCTGCCGGTCCCCTTCCTCATCATCTGGGCGCCGAGCTGGTCATGGGTCATTGCAGCCAACGTCCTCCTCGGCCTCAACCAGGGCCTCGCCTGGTCGATGACCGTCAACATGAAAATTGACCTCGTCGGGCCGCGCCGTCGCGGGCTGGCGCTCGGCTTCAACGAGGCAGCCGGGTATCTCGCGGTGGCCGGCGCGGCGTTCGCAAGCGGCGTTATTGCCCAGCACGCCGGACTGCGGCCCGCACCGTTCTATCTGGGGATCGCCTTTGCGGCCAGCGGCCTCGCGCTCAGCGTGCTGTTCGTCCAGGACACGACGCGGTTTATGGTGACCGAGGCGGCCGGGCACGCCGCCAGCGCGCCGCCTCCTTCGCTGCGCCACAGTTTTGCGGAAACGACCTGGCGCCAGCGTCACCTGTTCGGCATCAGCCAGGCCGGCTTCGTCAACAATCTCAACGACGGGCTCGCCTGGGGTATCTTCCCGCTGTTCTTCGCCAGCCACGGGTTGTCCATCGAGCGGATCGGGGTGCTCGCCGCGGCCTATCCGTTGCTGTGGGGCGGGCTGCAGCTGGGCACTGGTTGGGCGAGCGACATTGTGGGCCGCAAGCCGCTCATTGTCGGCGGCATGCTGCTGCAAGGGCTCGCCATTGCGCTGACCGGTGTGAGCGCAGGCTTCGCCGGCTGGCTCGTGGGCGTTGCCCTGCTGGGAGCGGGCACAGCACTGGTCTACCCAACCCTCCTCGCCGCGATCGGCGACGCCGTGCATCCGCACGCCCGGGCGACCTCGCTCGGGGTCTATCGCTTCTGGCGCGACGTCGGGGCGATGGCGGGGGCCCTCCTCGCCGGCGCCCTCGCCGACGCCTTCGGCTTCACGCCCGCCATACACACCATCGCCCTCATCACCGTGACCTCGGGGCTGGTGGCGGCCATCACACTCAGGCCGCACCCGGCGCTCGTCCAGACACGTTCCAGGGAGACGCACGAATGAACCTCGTCCCGTTCGTCCATGACGGCCTGGGCAACAGCTCCTATCTCGTGCAGATTGATGTGGCTGCCGCCGTGCTCGTCGACCCCGACCGCACGGTCGCGCGCTACATCGACGTGGCGGCCGCTCATGGCTGGCGTATCGTCGCGTCCTTCGAGACCCACCTGCACGCCGATTTCGTCTCCGGCACCACCGCCATCGTGGCGCGCACGGGCGCAACGGGTTTTGTGCCAGCGGGCGCCCAGGCCCACTTCCCGCACCAGCCGCTGGCTCCTGGACAGCACGTCCGGCTCGCAGACGCGGATATCGAAGCGGTTGCCTCACCGGGCCACACGCCCGAGCACCTGAGCTACGTGCTGCGCCGGCCATCCGGGCCGCCGCTACTGTTCAGCGGCGGCTCGCTCATGGTCGGCGGGGCAGCTCGGACCGACCTCATCGCCCCCGAGCAGACCGAGGCGCTGACGCGTGCCCAGTACGCGACCATCACGGCGGCCTTTGCGGCACTGCCGAACGAGACGATCCTCCTGCCCACGCATGGCGGTGGGTCCTTCTGCTCGGCCGGCACCGGCGGAGAGCGCACCTCGACGCTCGGCCAGGAGCGAGCAACGAATCCGCTGCTGGCCGTTCCTGACGTCGACACGTTTGTGCGCCACTTCCCACTGACGTTCCCGGCTGCGCCGGACTACTTCTTCCGCCTGCGCGCCGTGAACCAGGCCGGGCCACGTCTCAAGCGAGATCTGCCGCAGCCGCGTCCGCTTTCGGCGACCGACTTCGCGACGGTACGGCAGGAGGCGCTGGTGGTCGATATACGCTCCAAAGAGAGCTATCACGCCGGCCACATTCCAGGCGCCCTGAGCAACGCCTTCCGCGATGCCTACGCGACCTGGCTGGGGTGGCTGGTGCCCGCCGGCACGCCGCTCCTGTTCGTGGCCGAGGGCGATCTGCCGGATGCGGTCGTCGACGAATCGTTGCTGGTCGGCTACGACCGGTTGGCTGGCTGGTTAGCCGGTGGCATGGAGGCGTGGAAGGCAGCGGACCTACCCGCACGATCGTCTGCGCTCGTGCAGCCCGCTGCCGCCCGCGCCCAGCTCCTTGACGGGGCGCTGGCCCTCGACGTGCGGGAACCGAGCGAGTATGCGGCTGGCCACCTGCCAGAGGCAGCGAATGTCCCGCTGGGAGCGCTGGCACGGCGGCTGGCCGCCCTGCCGCGGGACCGGCCGCTCGCCGTCTACTGCGGCCACGGCGAGCGCTCTGCTACCGCGGTCTCGCTGCTTGAGCGGGCAGGGTTTGGCAGTCCGTTGCTGAATCTCGACGGCGGCTTCGACGCCTGGAAAGCCGCTGACCTGCCCGCCGGCTCAGCGGCATGAGTGGTCCGTGCTGCGCGAGACAGGCTGGCCGGTGAGAGAGAGGTGAGGCAATGTGACGAGACCGAGGCGCTGTGAACCTGTTCGTTGTAGCCCAATGCCAGTAAAGAAATGAGGGACACGATGACGACTATGCTCTACGTTGGCACCCACGGCCCCGATGACCCGACCCGTGCCACCTTGCCGTTCCACATGGCCATCGGTGCACTCGACGCCGGCTTCCAGGTCAAGGTGCTGCTCATGGCCGATGGCACCTACTGCCTGAAGGACAAGCTCGCCGCCGAGATGCGCGGCGTGGCAACCCCACCACTCACAGAAGCGCTGCAGCGGGTCGTTGCGGGCGGTGGCGAACTCCTTGTTTGAGGCGGCTGTGCGACCGCCCGTGAGGTGGTCGAGGCAGACCTGCAGGGCAAGAACGCCCGCTTCGTCAACCCGACGATTGTCGCCCAGCAGATGGCAGCGGCAGACCGGGTGGTCACGATTTAGGAGCCAGACGATGACGGCGAATGCAGTTGGCATTGCCTTGGTCGACCGTGACGAGTTACGTCGCCGTATCTCGGAGAAGTACCGCGATGTCGCCCTGAACCCCGAACTGGGCTTCCATTTCCACACCGGGCGCCCGCTTGCCCGACTGCTTGGCTATCCCGATCACAGCGTGGATACGCTGCCGAGAGCCACCGTCGATTCCTTCGCCGGGACCGGCAACCCGTTCCTCTACGGCGACGTGCACCCGGGCGAGGTGGTCGTCGACGTTGGCGCCGGCGCCGGCTTTGACACGCTGCTCGCGGCGCGGCAGGTTGGACCAGCCGGCCGGGTGATTGCCGTCGACATGACGGCCGCGATGCGCGACAAGCTGGCCGAAAGCGCTGCCAGCCTCCATCTCCGCAACGTCGCCGTCCGCGCCGGCTACGCCGAAGCACTGCCCGTCCCCGACCAGACCGCCGATGTCGTCATCAGCAACGGCGTCATCAACCTCTGCCCGGACAAGCAGCAGGTCTTCCGCGAAATGTACCGGGTGCTGAAACCCGGCGGCCGGCTGCAGGTCGGCGATATCCTCGTCCACCTCCCGGTGCCGCAGGAGGCCAAGGACGACATCGACCTCTGGAGCGGCTGAATCGCCGGTGCTCTGCTGGAAGCAGAGTGGCGACAGCTCCTGGCCCTGGTAGGCTTTACGAACGTGGTGCTCTCCAACGAAGTCGACGTGTTCTCCGGCAGCAAGCATGAGTCCGATGCCAAAGAGTTCGAGACCCGCGGCGTGACGGTGTTCGCCCAGCGACCAGCCGTGGCTTCGTAGAAGGAGCTGATGATGCGTGCTCCCCCGCAGGCCCGGCTCTCGGCTGCAGACATCGCACAGTTGGACCCGTACGCCCTGCTCGCAGTGCTGGGCAAGCGCGTCATCCACCCGGGCGGACGCAAGTCGACGGAAGCCCTTTTCGCACGCGCCGCGTGTCAGCCCGGCGACCACGTGCTGGACGTCGGCTGCGGGGTCGGCACCACGGCCATCGCCCTCGCCCAGCGCTTTGGTGTGCGGGTCACCGCCGGCGATATCTCGCCCCTGATGCTCGAGCGGGCCGAGGCACAGGTCCGCGCGAGGGCGGTGGCGGACCGGGTCACCGTCGAGCGGGGCGACGTGCTGGCGCTACGCTTCCCCGATCACAGCTTCGACGTGGTCATGGCGGAGGCTGTGACGATGTTCGTCGCCCGGCTGCCGGCGGCGCGGGAGCTGGTCCGCATCTGCCGGCCGGGAGGGCGTGTGGTTGCCACCGAGTTCCTCTGGCGGCGGCCGCCCACGGAGGAGGCTCGCCGCATCTTTCTGGGTGAGGTCTGCCCGGGCCTGACCTTCGATACCGCTGAAGAGTGGGTAGACATCTATCGCCAGGCCGGCCTCGAGGAGGTCGAACTTACGACGGGACCGTTTGCCATGATGACCCCGCGCGGGTTTCTGCACGACGAGGGCATCACCAATAGTCTGCGGGTGATGGGGCGAGCGCTCTCCCGCCCAGCGTACATGCGGAAGATGGCCTGGTTGATGCCGCGCATGCGGCGGGCTGTTCCCTACCTGGGCTACGCGGCGATTTCCGGCCGAAAACCTGCTTGACCGGCGGCTGGTGCTGCACGACGCGCCCGGCTGGGCTGCCGTGCCAGGCGAGCGTCGCGACGAATCTGCTCGAAGTGCTCCACCCTCGACATCCTCTCTCCCTCCAGGAGGCGGTTGCGCCGCCGCTTCCCGTTGGGGTCGTCGTCTCATAGTGGGGCCAGATCAAAGTAGCGGTCCCACATTATCAGCCAGCCACCTCAAGACCAGCCATTGGAGACGCGTGTAACGGTGACGGAGCGAGCCGACTGTTCACGCAGCACGCGGGCTATCCTAGCGCCACTGCCAACCCGTTTTGATAGGAGGCGTATACTCGTGCTCAGGATGTGACGATACGCGAAGAACGGAGGCACGCGATGGCCACCTATCACGGTGAGCCGCTGGATTGCAGGCGAGGGCAGGCGGCCCTGCCGCAGGCGTACGGTGCGTGCGGCCGGCTCGCCGAGGGCGAACCTGGGGGTGATTTCCGTGTCGCTGTCAATGATCAGAGCGATCGGATCTGCCGGGCTTTCTGTGCCTTCTGTACTTTCTAAGGAGATCGGTTGACGGCTGGGAGAGACGTCCGTCGTCAGGCGCGGAACGCCGTTACGCGGGCGCTTCACCGCGTTTGTAGGCCAGTCAGGTGATCCTCGATGTACTGGCGGCTCATCGGCCCGTACTTGATGTCGGAGACGATGCCCTGCGGGTCGATCCAGAAGCTGGTGGGGAACTGGGTGCCGGCGCGGAATGCCTGCCCGACGTCGCCCGTCACATCCATCGCCACGGGAAACTGCATGCCGAAGGCGTCCACCCACTTCTGGATGGTGCCCGCGTCTTCCTGTTCGTCCACCGACATCACGGCGAAGCCGCGGTCGCGATACAGGCCGTCGGCGCGCACGATCTCGGGCATCTCCTCGCGGCAGGGCGCGCACCAGGTCGCCCAAAAGTTGATCAGCACGATCTTGCCCTGCAGATCGCTGAGGCGCACGCTGCGCCCGTCGAGTGTATGCAGACGGAAATCGGGCGCGGCGCGGCCGATGGCGGCGGACGGCGGCTTGCCGCTATGATTGCGGCCGCTATCGAGCGCAATTACGCCGAGGCCGCCCGCGACTTTGGCCGAGCCTTCGGAGCGGCCGGCTTCGAGATACCAGACGGCGCCGACGATCAGCGCCACGGCCAGCAGGGGCAGTCCCACGGAGCGCACCGGGCCGGACCACTCGCGTCGCCGCTGCGGGCGCTCGTCCGGGTCGCTGGCCGCCGCGTCCGCGGTGTCGGCAGCGTTCTCTGTGTCCGATTGCGATTGCTCTATCGCCATCTCCGCTCTCCCGGTGGCCAGCTTCACCCTGCCGGCCGCGCCAGCCCGCAACCCGCTGCGCGCAAGCGATCCGGCGACGCCGCTGCGCTCGTACTCCGGATGCTTTATACAGCAGTATCGTACTATCGTCGATAATAGGAAGCGATCACGGCCGCGTCATGGGTCAGGCGGATGCATCGGGGTGACCGCGACCACGCCGCGAGGTACCGGCGCCGAACGCGGCGGCGAGCGGCCGCGTTCGCTTGACGTGCGCAGGGTGATGGTTGGCGTCGTGCCGTTCACCGACGACCTCGTCCTCGAGTTCGCCACCGGCACGCGCCGGCTGGCCTTGCATTGCGCTCGCGCGGCCGTCAGCGCTGTTCATGATCGCGGCACGCGTGGTGCTCTTCGCCTGCCGGCGTTGGCGAGGTTGAGCGGCTCCGGATAGGCGTGCGGCATCGCGCAGCCGGTCTGGAGGAAGGAAGACCGCACAAGTGAGACAACGGCGAGCGTTTGCGATCGTTGGTGGAGCGTTCTTGATGCTCGGCCTTGTCCTGGGCACGAGCGCCGGCGTGGTCCTCGCGTGGCCCGGACATGGCGCGCCGCATCGGCGCGCGTCGGTCTCCTCCGCGCGGAATGCCGCCGGGCAGGCCGATCCCTACGATGAGCAGTTCATCGACCGGATGGTGGTGCATCACGAGATGGCGATCATGTCGGCGCGGATGATGATCGGCGGCTCGTCCCACGCGGAGCTGCGCGACCTTGCCCGTCGCATCGAGAACGTCCAGCAGCAGCAGATCGACCAGATGCGCGCCTGGCGCCGGCAGTGGTACGGCAGCGCGGACGTGCCTGGCGCAGGCGGCCCGATGGGCGAGATGATGGCGATGCTGATGGGCGGCTGCGGCACGGGCAACGGCATGCGCGAGATCATGGGCAGCCAGATGATGGGCGGCATGATGGGCGGCGGCAACGCCGATGAGCTGTTCCTGCGCATGATGATCCCCCACCATCAGGCCGCGATCGCGATGTCCCGCGCTGCCCTGCAGAACGCCGATCACGCCGAAATCAAGGCGCTGGCACAGCAGATCATCGACGGCCAGTCCGCCGAGATCGTCGAGATGCAGGGCTACCTGCAGGCGTGGTTCGGCGAGGCGCCGCCGGCTTGTGCCGCGGGAAGCTGAGACGATGATCGATCGCGCGGGCATCGGTGCGAACGAGCCGTGAGGCGGCGCATGGGGTGGCGGGAGTTGGGGAGCGGACTGCGCATACGACGCTCTGGCGTGACAGCCGCGGGTATCGTCATCCTCCTCGCCGCGGCCTTCGCCGGTGGGAGGCCAGCACCAGCGGATGCGCACGCCGTGCTGATCCGCTCAGAGCCGGCGCAGAACGCCCGCCTGACGACCTCGCCGCAGCGAATTGACCTCTTCTTCAGCGAGGCGATCAATCGCGGGCTCAGCAACATCCATGTGCTCGACGGCAGCGACGCCCGCAAGGAGGACGGCCCGCCGCGCTTCAGCGCCGATGCGACCGAGATGCTGGTCGCGGTCGCGTCGCTCGCTCCCGGTTACTACAGCGTGGCCTGGACGACCGTCTCCGCGGTCGATGGACATCGCTGGCAGGGCACGTACCCGTTCGTGGTGCTGGAGCCGGACGGCACGCTGCCCGCCGGTGCGCCGGCGGCCCAGGTAGCGGCGCAGGCGAGCGGGGGCAGCGTGCAGCCGTTCGATGCCGCCCTGCGCTGGCTGCTGTTGCTCGGGCTGATGAGCGTTGCCGGCGGCTTCGGCTTCGCGGCGCTGGTGACGCTGCCGGCGGCGCGACGGTTGGCGGGAGCGCCCCGCCTTGCCGCCGAACGCTGCGCGTTTGGGCTCGTGGGCGCGATCGCGCCGGCCGGAGCGCTGGCCGCGGCGATCGTCAACCCCGCGGCGCTGCTGCGCGAGGCGGCACAGAACGGCTCGTTCGGCACGCTGCCGGATCTGCTTGCCGGACAGAGCGGCCTCTTCTGGCTCCTGCGCGAGCTGTTTGCGCTGGTTGCGCTGGTGCTCGGGCTGTACGTGGGCCGTCGCGCACGAGCGGATTGCCTGCGTCCGCCCTCCCGCCTGCTCGCGGCCGGTCTCGCGCTCGCCGCCGCCGCCCTGCTCACCATGTCGCTCACGTCGCACGCGGCCGCCGGCGCTGGAGCGGGCTGGGCCGTGCCGGCCGATTTCCTGCACCTCTCGGCCGCGGCGCTCTGGCTCGGCGGCCTCGTCCAACTGCCGTTGGTTCTCACCCGCGCCGCGGCGGCCACGCCCAGGGATGAAGCGCTGCGCGGCGCCGGCTTCCGCGCCGATGTGCTGCACCGCTTCTCTTCGCTCGCCCTGGCCTGCGTCGCCGTCGTCCTGTTCAGCGGCGCCTTCAACGCGCTGGTGCAGCTTCCATCGTGGCAGGCGCTGATCGACACGACCTATGGCCAGGTCCTGCTGGTCAAGCTCGCGCTGGTGACCGTGCTGCTGGCGCTGGGCGCCCTCAACGCGCTGCGCCTCGGCCGCCGCTTCGCGTGCCTCGCCGGCGTCGATCCCGCGCCAACGCGCGCGGCACAGCGGCTCGCGCGCGGCGCGGCGATCGAGAGCGCGGCCGGCGCCGCCGTGATCGCGGTCACGGCCGTCCTGGTCTTTTTGGTGCCGGCGCGGGACGTGGCCGCCCAAAACCGCGCGGCCAGTGCGGTCGCACAGCCCGCCAGCACCCCGTTCGAGCGTACGGTCGCCGCAGCCGACCTGCGCGCCACGCTTTCCGTGACGCCGAACCAGCCCGGGGAGAACCGTTTTACCGTCCAACTCAGCGGCCCGGACGCCGACCGGGCGCAGCGGGTGCAACTGCGGTTCGGCACGAACGGCAGCGATCTCGGCGGCTCCGCCGTGACGCTTGCGCCGCAGCAGGGCGCAGCGGGCACGTATGCGGGGATGGCCGCGAATCTGACGCAGCCGGGGCGCTGGCCCGTGACGATCAACGTCCGCCGCGCGGGGCACGACGACGTCAACCTCGCCTTCAGCGACGATGTTACCAGCGCCGGTTCGGCAGGGGCAGGCGAGGGTGTTTGGCAGTTCCCCGCGCACGGCATCAGCCCGCTGTAGCTAATCACCGCGGCGATCGCGGTCATCGCCTTGCTGCCGCTCGCCGCGTGGTTCACCGCTGGCCGCGTCCGGCTCCCTCGGCGTACAGGGGCAGGCCTCGCGGCGGTGGGCTCGCTTGCCGCGGTGGTGGCGCTCGCAGCCGCCTTCACCGGCGGCTCCGGCCAGGCTGCCCCCGGCGTGACGGTGCCATCCACCGTGACCACCGTCACGCCCGCCCGCGCCGGTCAGGTCACCGCCTGGCACATCCCCACGCCCGCAAGCGGCCTGATGGTGCCCGCCGTTGGTCCGGAGGGCCGCGTCTGGATCGCGGAGATGAACGCGAATAAGCTCGCCGCGCTGGACCCGGCCAGCGGACGCATCACCGAGTACGCCTTCAGCCCGAGCCGGGTGTTGAGCGCGATGGGGCTGGTTGTCGATCGCGGCGGCCGCGTCTGGATGGCCGATGGTTCGGTGGCGGCGCTGGGCATGCTGGACCCGGCACGCGGCGTCTATCAGGAATATCGGACACCGACGGCCAATTCCAGCCCGTCCGGCGTCGCACTGGATAACCAGGGCCGCATCTGGCTGACGGAGCTCGGCGCCGGCAAGCTGGCGGTCTTCGACCCGGACACCCAGACCTTCAGTGAGTATGCGATTCCCGGCGGCATCGTGCCCTACTGGCTGACCGTTGCGCCGAACGGCGACGTCTGGTTCACCGACATCTCCCATGGCCAGATCGGTGTGCTGCATTCGGACACGGGCAACGTCGAGCTGATCCCGGTGGCTGGGGTGGCCGGCACGACGGGCACCGCCGCCGGTGGGGACGGCACGATCTGGTTCGGCGGCCGCGGGGGAAACTGGGACAGTTCGATCCGGCGACGCGGGCGCTGCACCTGACGCCGCTGCCGGGCGGCGACGTATACGGCGTCTCTATCGACCACAGCGGCACGGTTTGGGTCGGCACCACCGGCGACACCGTCTACGGTGTCGATCCCGGATCGGGCCAGGTGCAGAGCGTGGCCGCTGGCCCCGGCGCCTGGTGGACCGCGGTCGCGCCGGACGGCTCGGTCTGGGTCGCGGCCGGCGCGGATGAAGGCAATGCGCTCGGCCGGGTGACGCCCGGCCAGGCGGCGGCTGGCGAGCCATGAGCGGCGCCGCGCGAGGTTGCGCCGTCAGCGGCCCACCGTACCGCTCAGCGCCTGCCCGCTGCGCTCCGGCTCGCAATCGACGGCGCAGCAGTCGGCGGCGTGGCTCGCAACCTCCGGCTGAATCGTGACATGGTCGATCGTGAAGCGCTCCGTCAGCATCCGCGTGATCGCGTCCAGCACGTCGTGCTGATCGCGGCTGCCGTCGACCACGGCGTGGCTGCTCATCGCGACGAAGCCCGAGGTCACGGTCCAGACGTGCATGTCATGCACGGCGGTCACGCCGGGCACCGCGGTCAGCGCCCGCTCCAACTCCGGCAGATCGATCCGCGCCGGTGTGCCTTCCAGCAAGACATCGACCGATTCGCGCAGCAGCCGCCAGCTGCTCAGCAGAATCAGCGCCGCGATCAGCAGCGAGACCAGCGGGTCCGCCTGCTGCCAGTCCACCGCCAGGATGATCGCGCCGGCGATCACAGCGCCGGCGGCGCCGGCGGCGTCGCCGGCAACGTGCAGCAGCGCGCCGCGCACGTTGAGGTTCTCATGGCCCGTGCGCAGCAAGATCGAAGCCGAAACCAGGTTGGCGAGCAGCCCGGCCAGCCCAACGAGTACCATCGGCCAGCCAGCGACGTGCGTGTTGGCGGCGAGGCGGTGCGCCGCCTCCCAGACGATCCAGCCGGCGATGGCGACGAGCGCGGCCCCGTTGGCAAGCGCCGCCAGAATCTCCGCGCGGTAGAAGCCGTAGGTTTTGCGCGGTGTGCTCGGCCGGCCCGCCGCCCAGGCGGCAAACAGACTCAAGCTCAGCGCCAGTACGTCGGTCGCCATGTGCCCGGCGTCGGCAAGCAGCGCCAGCGAGCCGGCAAGCAGACCGCCGGCCAGCTCGACCAGCGCGAACGTGGCCGTGATCGCGAGCGCGATCGTCAAGGCCCGCCGGTTGCCCTGCCCATGCTGCCTTGACATGCGCATCCTTTCCCGTTTCCCGCCCGGCCGCGCCCGATCGACCCGCTACAGATAGTATAGGAGCGTCGCGGCGGCACGCATGGCCCGGCCGGCAACTGCCGGGGCTTTTCAATGTAATCCGAGCAGCCGGTTGGCGCGTTTCGGCCTGCGGTCGCAGATCCGCGGATCCGTAGACGCCGCGTGTAGTGGTTCAGGCCAGGTGAGCCAGGGACGGGGCACGCCGGCTGGGTGCGGTGGTGCGCAGCGTACCGGGCGGGCGTGGTGGCGCCCCGCTGCGCTGTGCCGCCCCGCCCGCCTGGCGGCACCGGCCGTGCCCCACGCGCCGCCGGTGCCGCTCGGCAACCCCGGCAGCGGCAAGCGGCGGCGGGCCACGCTGCTGGCACGACCGGCCGGCGTCTCCGCGGTGCGCACGGCCTGGCCGCCGGGGGGCGGGGGCACCCCTTGACCCTGCCGGCGCGCCCGTTCTCGGCGCACGCCGGCGCTGTCTCACCGCTCCTGACACACGACACCGGTTGTTGCCACGGTGCGGGCGGGTGTACGTTGGCCCCGCAGCAGGAGGGATGCGATGACGACGGCAATGAGTCTGCGCGCAGGACTACCCGAAGCCGAACCGGCGGCGCTGGGCTTTTCGGCCGAGCGGTTGGGGCGCATCGACCAGGCGATCGAGCGCCGCGTCGAGCGGCGCGAGATTCCGGGCGCGGTCACGCTGGTGGCGCGGCGCGGCCGGGTCGCGCAATTCGCGGCGCACGGCTACGCCGATATCGTGAAAAAGACGCCGCTGCGGCCGGACGCCATCTTCCGCATCGCCTCGATGACCAAGCCGATCGCCAGCCTGGCGACGCTGATGCTCTACGAGGAGGGGCACTTCTTCCTCGACGACCCGATCTCGAAATTCCTGCCGGCGTTCAAGCAGATGCGTGTGCTGGCGGGCGCGCCGCCGCCGGGCGTGCATACGCCCTTCTCCGGCGCAGCCACCGTGCCCGCCGTGCGCGAGATCACCGTGCGCGACTGCCTGACGCACACGGCGGGCTTCGCGGGCAACCCCGCCACGCCCGCGCCCGACGGCGCCGTACGCAGCGTCGCCGATCAGGTGGCCGAGCTGGCGACGAAGCCGCTGGTGTTCCAGCCGGGCACGGGCTGGCTCTACGGGCCGGGGCACAACGTCGCAGGCGTACTGGTGGAGACGATCAGCGGCCGGACGCCCGAAGCGTTCATGCGTGAGCGCATCTTCGCGCCGCTGGGCATGAACGATTCCTCGTTCTACCTGCCGGAGGAGAAGCTGGAGCGCTTCCCGCCGCTCTATCAGTCGCTTCCCCTTGATGCAGCGACTGGCTGGCAGCTATGGGAGATGGACCGGCCGGACACGAGCGCCAAAGTGCGCGGGCCGAGGATCCAGTTCGCTGGCGGCGGCGGGCTGCTCTCCACCGCGGCGGACTACGCCCGCTTCGCCCAGCTCCTGCTCAACGGCGGTGAGTTGGACGGCGTGCGGCTGCTCGGCCGCAAGACGGTCGAGCTGATGACGACGAACCACACCGGCGACCTGTTTATCTACGTGCGCGGCCGGGGCTACGGCTACGGCCTGGGCGTTGGCGTGCGGCTGGATCTGGTCGGCTCGCCGGCGGTCGGCACGCCCGGCACGTACGGCTGGGGCGGCGCCTACAGCACCTACTATTTCGCCGACCCGGCCGAGCAACTGCTGGGCCTGATCTTCTTGCAGGTGAACCCAGCCGTGGCGGCAACCGACGTGCAGGCCGAGGCGACGCAGCAGCCCGAGCACATGCGCCGCGCCGGCCAGGAGTTCGAGCGGCTCGCCTATCAGGCGCTGGTGGACTGAGCAGCAGGGCGAGCCAAACGCGCGCCTTCGCGAAGCGGTTGATTGAGCGCGAGCCGGTTGGTGCCGTCCGCGTCGGGAGAGCTGCGCGTGATGGCGCAGCAGTCGTGCACTTCGGCCGAATGTCCGCAACCCGCGGGTGCTGCCACGCCCGCCGGCCGACGCGGCCGTGCCGGCGAGAGCGGAGAGGAAGAGCCGTGATCCTGATTACCGGCGGCATGGGCTTTATCGGGCTGCACACGGCGCGGGCGTTGCTGGACCGGGGCGAGGAGGCCGTGCTCACCCAGTTCAGCGCCCGGCGCGAGCCATCCTTTCTCAAGGACGAGATGGGCAGGCGTGTCAACGTCGCGAGCCTGAACGTCGTGGATGGTGCGGCGGTGCGCGAAGCCGTACTCAATTGTCGGGCCACCGGTATCGTCCATCTGGCGTTTCCCGGCCTCGAATCACGCTCGCCGGGCGACGATTACCGCGTGGCCATGCTGGGCTGGCTGAACGTGCTCGAAGCCGCGACGGCGGCCGGCGTGCGGCGTGTCACCCTGGCGAGCTCGAACGCCGTCTACGGCGGCGTACCGGCCGGGCCGTTCGAGGAGGAGATGACATTGCCCGTGGGGTCGCGCAACGTGATCGAGGCGTTCAAGAAAGCCAAGGAAACCACCGGCCTGCACTACGCCGACCGCACGGGCCTCGATGTGGTCTGCATGCGCATCTCGGCCGTGTTCGGCCCCGCCTATCACTCGATGCGCAACCTGCCCAGCCGCCTGACGCATGCGGCTGTGCGCGGCACCCGGCCGGACCTCGGCAGCGTCTTCGGGGCGGCGCCGCTCGCCGACGACGCCTCGGATCTGTGCTACGTGAAGGACTGTGCGGCCGCGATCGCGCTGCTGCAAACGGCGGAAACACTGCCGGGGCGGATCTACAACGTCGGCTCCGGCCAGGCCACATCGAACGCCGAGCTGGCCGCCGCGGTCAACGCGGCGGTGCCCGGCGCGCGGCTGGGTCTGCCGCCGGGCCGCAACGCGCAGGCTAAAGCAAACAACTACATGGACCTCAGCCGCATCAGGCACGACGTGGGCTACGAGCCGCGCTACGACATCGAGCGCGGCATCGCCGAGTACGCCGAATGGCTGCGGCACAATTCCGAGTAGCGCGGCCGGCGCCGTGCGCAGCGCTGCTCACGCTGAGCGCAGGGCGCACCGGCGATCTTCACTTCCGCGACAGCCCCGCGCCGTGCCGGGATCACATCTCGACGACCTGTCGCAGGCGGATCGCCGCGGCCGCCGGATCCTCCGCGGCGACGCAGTCGTGGGCGGCCTTCGCGGCGTCGCATAGCCTCTGCAACTGGTGCACCTGATGCGTGTCGGAGCCGTGCTGTTGCGCCGAGCGCAGCTCGAGCTCCAGCAGGCTCCAGAGCGCGTCCAGCTCCGACTCGCGGTAGATGAGGTGATCGACGGAGGTCGAACCCTCGAGCTGCACGACGACGGCGCGCAAGGTGGCCGGCGAGTAATCCTGCACATGAATGATTCGGGTTGGATCCATTATCGGGCGCTCCTTGCCAGATGACTCCAGGGCTTGCGTCTCGGGCACCGCGCACGCTCGCGTTCAGGCCGCGGCAGGTGCAGCCATCGCTCAGCCCTGCAACCAGAGCTGTGCCCAGGTTCCTGTGCCGACACCATAGCTGTCGCCGGTCGTGTAGTTGGCGACACGCGACTGCACGAAGGTATAGTCGAAACCGCTCGGCGTCCCGGCGGCCGCGTACAACTTTGCCGCCAGATACTTTTGCGCATCCAGAGCAGCCTGAACCCGCTGATCCTCGTTCAGGAGGCCGCGTGCCCGATCGATCAACCCGTCCAGCGTGCTGTCCGCGACGTGCGAGATGGTCGAGGTGCTTTTAGAATGCCACCAGCCGTACAGGTACTCATCGACATCCGTGCGACCCTCAATCCCCGTCATCACGATGGAATCGCCGGGAAAATTGCCGTAGCGCACGCCTTTGCCGCCGCCAACCCAGTCTTTGTTGTAGTCGATGTAGACGAGATTGACCTGCCATGGCAGCGCCGAGAGCATGCCACGGATCGTCTCGGCGGCCGCCTTGAAATAGGGATCGCGCGGATGCGGGGTGGGCATCAGCAGCTTGAGCGACATGGTGCCCGCGCCGGCGGCGGCAAGCAACTGCTTCGCACGCGGAAGATCGAGTTTATACCACTGCGCGGTATCTGCCGGCAGATCCTTGAGCGTGACCGCCCATTTCCCCATGTTCAACGGCACATTGAACGACGGCTGCCACCGATCGATCGCATAGACCTTCGCGAAGGCATCCCGATCGATCGCCAGCGACACGGCCTGGCGCAGCCGGATATCCTGCCACGGTGACGCGGGATCGCCGAGCTGGAAATAGATCAGCGGCCCGCCCTGATCGCGGATGGCGATCTGCTGCGCCTTCGGGTTCTGCTGCCGCATCGACGCCACGTTCTCGCGGGCGACGCTCACCTCGTCCAGGTTGCCCGCGGTGAACTGTGCCAGCTGCTGCGCCGCGTCCGGCACCACCGCGCGGCGCGCACCGTCGAGGTAGGGCCGGCCCGTTTCGAACCAGGCGGGGTTCTTCTTGTAGGTCAGCGCGACATCCGGCGTATAGCTGTCGAACAGGAACGGCCCGCTGCCGATCAGCGTCTTCGCCGGATCGTAGGTGCCGGCGAGCGCCTCGCGCGGGAAGATCCAGCCGTAGACGCCGGAGGCCACCAGCTTGGGAAACGGCGCATAGGGAAACGCCAGCTTGAACACAACGGTGTCGTTCGCCGGCGTTTGAATCTGGGTTGGGTCGATGAACGTCAGCGAACCGCGATTGGGGTTCTTTGCATCCAGCGCCCGCGTGAAGCTCGCCTTGACGTCCTCGGCCTCCAGCGCATGCCCGTTCACCGGCGCAACGTTGTGAAAGGTAACGCCGGGCCGCAGTTTTACGGTCCAGGTCAGCGCATCGGGCGACTCGACCGAAGACGCGAGGTCCGGCTCCGTCTCGCGGTTGTAGCCAGCCTCGACATCTGCCCGGCTTTTGAACCGCAGCAGGCGGCTCATGACGGGGCTGACGGTCGTCATCGTCGTGACGGCTGAGGTGCGATGCGGGTCCAGCACCGGCGGGTTGGCGTTGACGTACCACGTGTACGTCCCTCCGGGCCGTGGTGTGCCGGCCGGCGCCTGTGTGCTGGTGCGGCCCGCCGTCCTCGTGGTGGGTGAGGTGGGCCTCGTGGTGCTGTTGCCGGAGCAGGCGAGCAGCGTCGCACCGCTCCAGGCGACACCCGCGATTCCGGCCCCACGCAAAACCGCCCGGCGAGGATACCGGCGGCGCTGTCCCGGCGAGCGGGTACGCTGGTCGTGCGATCCCATGGCGGCGCCCTCTTTCGAGCCCGCCGGCGAACCGATCACACGGTCGCCGCGAGCCGCTCCTTCGCGCCTTCATCGAACTCCTGATCCCGCCTGAGCACCACCGATGCGGAGCGCACGCGAAAGGCATCGGCAAGTTGCGCCACTGCCGGCTCCTGACCATGCTCCAGATTACGGGCGAGGCGCAGCAACAGCCGACGGTAGGCGATGATCGCCGTATCGCTGGTGCCGAGGTGCTCGCGCGTGCGATCGACGACCGGCCCCATCGCCTCCTGCACCGCCATATCCTGCTCACTGATGCCCTTGATCGCCGTGAACGTGCGTGTCTTCTGCGCCGCGCGGTCGATCTGGTATTCGTTGTCGCTGTTGCGGATCGGCCGGAACCTGGCGTCCACCTCGGTGTGAATGCCGAAGCCGGCGTGCATCTCCTCCAGCTCCTGCGGCGTGAAGGGGCGCTCGGCGTTCCAGGTCACGCTGAAGGTCCAGCAGGTCTCGTCGTCGATCGGCACCCAGGCATGTCCGCTGATGCTCTGACCGCGCTCGATCGAGCCTGGAATCATCGTGTACCACGGCAGGAGGAACTGGGTGATGCGCCAGTAATACGTATCGTCTTCGGCGTTGCGGCGGGCGCCGATCAGCAGGCCGTAGTCGGTCGTCTTGACGGTGAAGCGCGGTGAGGTGTCGCGGGCCATGTAGAGCGCCTGCGTCGGCGCCCGCAGCAGCGCGGGCACGGAGGTAATGCGGTCCTCGTGCCGGAGCGTGCGGTGCAGGAAGGAGACGTGGCTGGAGTCGATGCCGCCCTCGACGGCCTGCGCCCAGTTCGTCTCCTGGCGGCGCTTCGAGATCAGGCGGTGGCTCGGCGGCACACGCGCCCATTCGAGCTGCGGCGGATCGGCAGGCAGCGTGTCTTTCGGCCCCATGTAGACCCAGATCAGCCCGCCGAACTCCCGCGCGGGATATGCGGTCGTATAGACGCGCTCCTTGAAGCGATACTCCGGCGGCTCGTTGGGCATATCGACGCAGTTGCCCTCCACGTCGAACTTCCAGCCATGGTAGACGCAGCGCAGGCCGCACTCCTCGTTGCGCCCCCAGTAGAGGTGCGCGCGGCGGTGCGGGCAGTACGCGTCGAGCACGCCGACCCGTCCCAGCGTGTCCTTAAAGACCACCAGGTCCTCGGACATGATCGTGACCCGCACCGGCGGGCAGTCCGCTTCCGGCAGCTCACTCGCCAGCAGGATCGGCGCCCAGAAGCGGCGCAACAGATCGCCCATGGGCGTTCTCGGTCCTGTGCAGGTCAGCAGCTCGTTCTCTTCGCTCGTCAGCATGCTGCACCTCGCTTCTCTGGTTCCTCTGCATCCACCCGCCCCTCAGAGTTTGGCGAGCGACGGGAAGAGCTTTGCCGGGTTGTTGCGGAAGATGTCGAGCTTGTCCGCCTCGCTCAGGAAGTCGAAGCCGCTGATCACCGGGATGAGGTCGTCGCAGGTGCGGCCCGTCTCCGGGCGCACGGCGCGGCCCGAGCCCGGCGCCTCCGTGCCGAAGACCATCTGCGGCACGCCGCGCTGCTTGATCGCGGCCTCAAGGAAGATGAGGTCGTAGCCGCACGAGTCGTAGAACAGGTTCTTGCTCAGATCCTTCTGGGCGATGTGCGGGTCGGTGGGAATGAAGCGGTTCAGCGCACCGCCGCAGTGGCAGATCACCACCTTCAGCTCCGGGTAGCGCGCAAAGACGTCGCCGTGCGAAAGGAACTGGCCGGCCAGATACTGCTCGGTCAGAAAGGCGAGCTGATAGTTCTGCGGCACGACGCGGTAGCGGGGGTCGAGCCCGTTGGTGCCGTGCACGATCAACGGAATGCCCAGCGCCTGCGCCTTCTCGTACAGCGGGAACCAGTACGGCTCGTGCATGCCGGGCGTCGTGCGCCGCCCGCCGGGGTCGGGGCTGGCGTAGGCCGCGACGAAGCCGTACTCCTTCACACAGCGCTCCAGCTCCGGAATGACGTGGCTCAGATCCTCGGCGTTGCTGTTCTGCGGCAACTGCGCCGCGCCGGCGAAGCGCGTGGGGAAGGCCTGCACCTGCTTGTGAATCGTGTCGTTGACGTACATCGTCCAGTGCGGCAGCAGGTGGTCTTCCATCCAGCCCATCATCATGAAGGGGCGCGGGCCGATGATCTGCACGTCGATGTTGCGCTCGTCCATGTAGCGGGCATGCTCTGCCGCCGAGCGCTGAAAGTCCTCGTCCGACATGCCGGGCCGTGGTCGCCCGCCCGGACCGGGGCGCCCCGCGCCGGCCGAGAGCGGGCTGGGCGTCGCCGTGTTGGAGGCGAGCATGCTGAGCAGGTAGCCCTGCCCGCCCGCGGGCGCTGAAACATGGCCGTGGACGTCCAGGACTTTCACGCCGTTGTACATCGTCGCTTCCTTCTCGTCTGCTTGTCTGCTCGTCTGCTGGATAACGGCCGCGGAGCCTCCCGCTGCGCCGGGCTACACCTCTGGCCAGTAGGCGAAGCCGGCGCCGATCGGCGAGGCGTACACCGGCACGTAATCCACCACCGTGCCCGGCTTGCCGTCAGCGACGGCGGCGGCGGCGATCCAGTTGCAGATCTCGCGTGTGCCGCCCTGCGGGCCGCCGAAGCCGGGCATGCCCGTGACCTGGCGGCCGCGCTCGCGCACGGCCTGGCTCGTGTCTCCCGCCGGAATCCGGTAGCTGTCGAAGTGCTGCGCCATGCCGCAGATGTCGCCGGCCGCCATGAACCCGAGCTGGGCGCGGTCGAACTCCTCGTCGAGGTAGGCGTCTTTGGCGCCGGGCGTGTGCCAGAGCCCGCCCGAGCCCAGCACCGCAACCCGCAGGTCGCTCGGATCGTCCTCGATGATCGCGCGTACCGCCGTGCCGAGCTGGTAGCAACGCATCGCCGTGGGCTGCGGGGCGTAGTAGCAGTTGAGCAGCACGGGCAGCACCGGCAGCGAGAGATCGGTCAGCGACTCGGCCGGCCGCAAGAAGGCATGACCGACGCCGCGCTCCGGTTTGGGCATCTCCATGCAGAAGGCCGGGTCGAAGCCGCGCTGCATCAGGCCGCGCAGCACGGCGACGCCCAGCTCGGGATGCCCCTGCAGCGTTGCACGCGCGGCGGGCGGACGCTCGGCGCCGGGCGCCGCGGGCCGGCCGAAGCTTGCGTCGCGGTTTGAAAGGGCGCCTTCGAACTGCTCACCCACGTACACCGCCATCGCGGGAAAGTTGGCAAAGTCGAAACATTCGAGCTGATCGTCGCCGAAGATCAGCAGCACGTCCGGCGCGGCCTGCGCCAGCTTCGCTCGCAGGGCGGCGAATGCGGACTGGATCCGCCCGGCCTTCTGCTGGTTCGTTTCGAGATCGTCCATGGGCACGTCTGCACGGAGCGAACGGCTCGCCCGCACCTCGTTCCAGCGTTCCGCCGGCATGTAACAGAAGGGGGTGTGCGCCGTGTTGAATACGCCGACGAGCTTCGCCATCGTCTCCTCCTCGCCGATCGCTTGCACGCCCGCCGCATCGCTGCGCGTCGGGCAACGGCTTGGGCTGCAGCGGCAGCGCTGACGGGCCAGCCTCGCCTAGAGTAAGAGCGAATGCAGCGGCCAAATCAATGCACACTCCTGAAGCGAAGACTCACGGATCGTGATTCCCCCACGCGTCTGGATAGGTGTTCGCCGGCCCACGCTCGCGGCGCGGCACCCTGCGCCTACGCTGAACGCAGAATTAGCTGATCGATGCCGGCGGCGCTGGCAATGAGAAACTGCAAAAACGTGCGCGCCTGCTCGCTCATGCTGCTTTCCGCGGGATGGCACACGCAGATATGCCCGGTAAACGACGCTGTGACTCCCTCGACGTGCTTGAGCTGGCCGGCCTGCAGCTCCAGCAGCGCCGCGCGTCGCGGCAGCAAGGCGTATCCCAGCCCGGCCGCGCAGGCGCCCTTGACCGCGTCCGTCGATGGCAGCGATCGCAGCTCACAGGCGCCGATGCCGGCCTCGCCCAGGTACTGCTCGACGCCCTGCAGGAGCTGCGGGTCGCGCGGCAGGATGTATACGCCCACGGGCGTGCCCGGTGCCGGCGAAAAGCCGGGCGCTTGCAGCAGCAGGTACGCATCTTCGAGCAGCGGCAACAGCGTAAGCCGGGCCGGGATCGCCAGCCGCTGGATACCGCCCGAGATCGCCAGATCGGCGGCGCCGGCCGCGACCTGATCCATCACCTCTTCGGCGGGCGCGGTGATCAGCTCGACCCCGATCGCCGGCTGCTGGCGGGCGAAGGCGTGGATCAGCGCGGGCAGCAGGTAGGAGCCCGTGGCGATGCCCGCGGCGATGATGACGTGCCGCGGCCGCGCGAGACGCCCGCGGGCGCTCTCGATCCGCTCGAACTCCGCCAGGGTCTCACGGCAGGTGTCGAGCAGCGCCTGGCCTGCCGCCGCCAGGCGGACGCCGCGCCCGTTGCGCTCGAACAGCTTGCAGCCCAGCAACTCTTCGAGCCGTTTGACCCTGGCGAAGACGCCCGGCTCCGTGTAGTGCAGGATCGCCGCCGCCTCGACGTAGGAGAGGGTGTCGGCCACGGTGACGAAGGCACGGAGCTGGCGCGCCGAAAGGTCGATCAATAGCGATTCGTGAGTCTTCGATTCGGAGATCTGCATTGTTTTCTCCTCGCAAATCTCTCTTACTCTAGGCGAAGCGGAGGCGCGGCAGACAGCCCTTGCGCCTGGGTTCCTGCGGGCCGCGGGCGCCGGGAGCCGGATTACCTCTCCCCGGGTGCCCGGACGGCGATGAACTGCCGGTCCGGGCGCCGGCCGAGCAGCCGGGTGTTCGCGCGAACGCGGCGCTCACGCCGGCCCGGTGGCGAGCCGGCAGCCACTTCCGCGGCTGCGCACCCCGCCGGCCCGCCGATCCGGGTGTGAAACGATGGGACAGTACCTGGTTCGGCGTCTGGTTCTGCTGGTCATTACGCTGGTGGGCGTGACCTTCCTGATCTTCGCCATTTTGCGGCTCGTTCCTGGCGGCGTCGAGAACGCGATTCTTGGCGACCAGGCCTCCCCGGCCGATTTCGCCAACCTGCGCCATACGCTCGGGCTCGACAAGCCCATCCCGGTCCAGTATGCGACCTGGCTCTCGCACCTGCTGCACGGCGACCTCGGCAGCTCGCTGGTGAGCCACCGGGTGATCGGCAGCGACATCCGGGCGCGCTTGCCGGTGACGCTGGAACTGGCGGGCATGGCGCTCGTAATCTCGATCCTGATCGCCGTGCCGGTCGGGCTGCTGGCGGCGATTCGCCAGGACACGATCATCGACTACGGCATGCGATCACTGGCGATCGCGGTGCTCTCCTTCCCCGATTTCTGGGTCGCCACGCTCGTGATCACCTTCGGAGCGCGCTTTTTCGGGTATGCGCCGCCGCTCACGTACATCGCCCCATGGGAGAACCCGGTCAAGAACCTGCAAATCATGGTGCCTCCCGCGATCATCCTTGGCGCGCTGCTGTCCGGCACGGTCATGCGGCTGACCCGCACCCAGATGCTGGATGTCTTACGCCAGGACTACATTCGCACCGCTTGGGCCAAGGGGCTGCGGGAGCGCACGCTGGTCTGGCGCCATGCGCTGCGCAACGCGGCCATCCCGATCGTCACGATCTTCGGCATCCAGATCCCGTTCCTGTTTGGCGGCTCCGTGATTTTAGAGCAGATCTTCTCGGTGCCCGGTATCGGCCGTTACCTGATCACGGCGGTGAATTCGCGTGACTTCCCGGTGATTCAGGCGGTCGCCCTGATGATCGCGACGGCCGTCATCGTTGCCAATCTCGTCGTGGATCTCGCGTACGCTGTGCTCGATCCGCGCATTCGACTCGGCTGACGCCGCGGCGCACCGGCGCCGCGCGCCCGCTCAGGAACGCAGGCATGGCAGTCACAACACGGGCAGATCTGGCGGAGAGCGCGCGTTACGACGAAGAGATCGTGCGCTCGTTCGCTGTGCGCTGGGGCAGCGGTCTGTTGCACTTCGTGCAACACAAGCCGCTGGGCGCAGCGGGCGGGGCCATCATCGTCGTCTTGCTGGCAGTAGCCGTCTTCGCCAACTTCATCGCTCCCTACGGCTACGACAGCCGCGATTACAACGCCCTGCTGGCGGGGCCGTCGCACGCGCATCTGCTCGGCACCGACGAGTCCGGGCGCGATCTGCTCAGCCGCATCGTCTACGGCGCCCGCGTGAGCGTGATCGTCTCGATCGGCACGGTGACGGTGGCAACGCTGATCGCCCTGCTCGTCGGGGTTACATCGGGCTACTTCGGCGGCGTGGTCGACCTAGTGGTCCAGCGCGTCGTCGATGTATGGCAGTCGCTGCCGGGGCTCGTGCTGTTGCTGGTGTTCGCCGCCATGTTCGGCACGCCGAAGACGCCACGCACGATTCTGACGGTGCCCGTCCGCATTGAATTGATCCCGGCAGAGATCCGCGCTGTGCAGATCATCTTCCTGCTGGGAGTCGTGCTCTCCGGCGGCACATCGCGTCTCTACCGCAGCGCCACGATCGCCATGCGTCACAACCAGTTCATTGAAGCGGGCCGCGCGGTGGGCGCGGGCCACGTGCGCATCATTCTCAAATATGTTCTGCCGAACATCATGCCGGTGGTGCTCGTCGTCGCCACGGTGCAACTGGGCGCCGCCATCCTGATCGAAGCCGCGCTCAGCTTCTTGCAGTTCGGCATTCCCCCGCCGATTCCGGATTGGGGCTCGATGCTCAGCGGCAGCGCGGCGCAGTACATCAACCGTGCACCGATGCTCGCGGTATGGCCTGGGCTGGCGATCGCGCTGGCCGTCTTCGGGTTCAACATGCTCGGCGACGGCCTGCGCGACGTCCTCGACCCGCGGCTGCGCGGCAGGAACTGAGCCCCGCGCCGGCGCACCGCACCGCCGGCAGCCGGCTTGCGGCCGGCGAAGCAGGAGGAGAGCGGCATGTCGGACGAGACAGACAGCTACTGGTCGCAGGTGCTGCGCCGGCCATATCGGCGGCGCGTGCTGCTGCGCGGAGTCGCGTTGGGAAGCGCCGGGCTGGCGGGCGCGGCGATCGTGGGCTGCAGCTCCAGCAACAACAGCAACGGAAAGCGGGCAAACGCGCCTTCGGCGGCGGCCACGCAGGCGGGCGGCGCCAGGGCCGGCGGCACTGCCACCGCGGCTGTTAGTGCTGGCAGCGCCGCCGGAACCTCGCCAATCGCTGCGCTCGTGCGGCGCAGCGCCAGCCAGCCGTCGGGCGAGGCACCGGTGCGAGGCGGCGCCTATACCGCCGCTTCGGGCGGCAATCCGCCCACGCTCGACCCGCACAAGACGTCTTCCGTTACCACCATGACCTCGGTCAGCCCGGTGATGAGCCGCCTGCTGGCGTTCAAATCGGTATGGGACGTGAACACCAGCAACAACCGCGAAGTGACGCCCGACCTGGCGCAGAGCGTCGAATCGCCGGACGGCGCTACCTGGACGGTGAAGCTGCGTGCGGATGCCGCGTTCCACAACGTTGCGCCGATCAACGGCCACCCCGTCGAGGCCGAAGACATCAAAGTCACCTTCACCCGCGCCGTGGCGCCGACCAGCGCCAACCGCGGCAACCTCTCCGCCATCGATCCCAATCAGATCCAGACGCCGGACAAGAATACCGTCATCTTCAAGTTGAACTATCCGTTTGCGCAGTTCGCCACGCTGGTAGCGTCCGGCATTTACGGCTGGATCTTTCCGCGTGAGATCGCGAACGATGCCTACGATCCGACGAAGACGATTGTTGGCAGTGGACCCTTCCTGTTCGACAGCTATACACCGGACGTGGCCATTACCTACAAGCGCAATGCGAACTGGTACGATAAGGATCGCCCCTACATCGATTCGATCAAGTATGCCATCGTCCCCGACCCGAACCAGCAGGCGGCGCAGTTCACGGCCGGCAACCTGGACGTGCTGGGCAACATCGCCCAGGACAACGTCCCGACGCTGACGAAGCAGAACCAAAACGCCGACCTGATCGCCAACTGGGGGCCTGGCGACGGCCAGATGTACTTCCAGTGGGGCGAGGCGAACTCACCGATGAAGGACATCCGGCTGCGGCAGGCGTTATCGCTGGCGCTCGATCGCAACGCGCTCGCCAAAGTCGCCTTCGACGGCAAGGCGATCCCGACGTTCTACGCCCCGCAGAGCTTCGGCAAATGGGCCTTGAAGCTTGAGCAGTTGCCAGCCGACACCGCCCAGTACTACAAGGCCGACCTGGGCAAGGCGAAGCAACTCGCGGACGCTGCCGGCGCGAGCAGCCTGACGATCAAGATGCTCTCGCCAACACCGTTTCCGCCATCGGGCGAGGCGCCGTGGTTCAAGACGATGCGCGAGACGGTCTACAACATGCTCCAGGCCCTGCCGTGGAAGATCAATCTCGTCTTGATCGACTACAACAAGGACTGGGTCGGCGGCGGCAAAGGGGTGCGCTACGGCAGCTTCGACGTGAACTCGATCGTCTTCGCCGGGCTCGAAGGCCGCAACGACGTCGACGAGTACATCTTCAGCTGGTACGACTCGCAGAGCACCGCCAACGTCGAGCATTTGAAGGACGATATGCTCGACTCGATGATCAGCAAGGGCCGCACGATTCTCAACGAGGACGAGCGCGTCAAGGCCTATCTGGGTATCCAGCGGTATATGGCCGGCCAACTCTTCAGCGTGGCCGGGAACCCCAATGGCCTCGCCTACACGATGGTGGCCCCGCGCGTGCGGAACTACCTGATCGGGGACACTTACGGCGTGGGAATAGGCACCTGGGCGAACCTCTGGCTGAAGAAGTAGCGGCCCCCTATCCCCTTCCCCTTTCCCCCAATAATAGGGGAAAGGGGCGATCCCGGGTTGGAGCGATCCGATCGGCGCCGGGTTAACCGTTTGGTGCTCGGAACGCTTCAGGCTGGACCGCCCCTCGCCCAGGATTGGGCGAGGGGACGGGGGTGAGGGCCGATGATCGCCGCCCCGGCACAGCGGCGTTACCGGCGGCCACAGGCGCCCCGTTGCTCGTGCTTGCGCCGCGCACGGAACTGCGTGAGCGCGACTGCCTCGCCCGCGTCCAGAAAGCAACGCGCGGTGTGCAGCCCGATACAGCCCATGCCGCCGGTGATCAGGATCATCGCCCCGCGCGCACCCTTCCGCCATGCACGGCTGATCGCGCCGGCCGGCGGCTCAGCCGATACGGGGCGGCGCCGCGTCCGGTTCGCGACTCTGAAGGCTACCGGAGGCGGAGAACTCCTGCAAGAAGTCGAGGAAGCGTTGCACCGCGACGGACACGTGCCCATCGGCGCGCCGGCAGATCCAGACGTGCCCGGTGAGGGAGTCACCGAACCCTTCGACCTCGTGCATCAGCCCCAGGCGCTGCTCGAGCTGCACCGCGCGCCGCGGCAGCAGCGCATAGCCGAGGCCGGCGCTGCAGGCGCCCTTCACCGCCTCGATTGAGGGCCGGACGACGATCTCGAAGTCGTCGATTTGTGCCTGCTGCAGCCACTGGTGCACCACGTTCAGCGGTCCCACCGCGGTGCTCAGGGCATAGATCACGGCCGGCGCCGTGAGCCGCGCGGGCAACGCCGCGCTGACGAACAGCGCGTGCGGTTCAGCGAACCAGTGTGACAACGCCAGATTCTCGGGCATCGGAAAGCGGTCCAGCGTGCCGGCGATGCCGAGATCGGCCTTGCCGCCGGCGACGAGATCGATCACCTCACGGCCGCTGGCGATCGCCAGTTCGACGGTGATCGCCGGTTCGCGATCCGTGAACGCCTTGATCACCGCGGGCAGCAGGTAGGAGCCGGTAACCGCTCCCGTGGCGACCACGGCGCGGGCCGATTGTGCGATGCGGTTGCGGATGCTCTCAATGCGCTCAACGCCGCGCATCACCGCACGGCAGGCCGGCAGAATCGCCGTGCCTTCGGGCGTCAGGCGCAGGCCGCGGCCGTGGCGCACCACCAACCGGCAGCCAACCGCCTGCTCCAGGCGCTTGACCTGCGCAAAGATGCCCGGCTCGGTGTAGTGCAGAATATTGGCGGCTTCGACATACGAAAGGGTTTCGGCGACGGTGGCAAAGGCGCGGAGCTGGCGGACGGAGAGATCGACCGATAACGATTCGTGAGTGCTCGCTTCGGGAGTCTGCATTGATTCTGACCCCGGCATCGACCGTACTCTAAGCGAGGCGACGCAGGGCCGGCAAGCAGCGACGCGCTTTGCGCCGCCCCGCGACCGAGAGAAGCGGAACCGCGAGGCGCGGCACAGGCAAGGTTCGCCATCCGTGCGGCCGTTGCCTGGCGGCGCAGTTCTGGAGCGCTCAGGGGGCAGAACCGTGACGCTCAGCGATACGCATCCAGCCAGTGAGCCGCGGCCGATCGCGGCGCCGTCGGTCGGCCGCGCACACGCCGCGGAGTTCAAGCGCGCCGCGGCGCGCTTCGCCAGCGGCGTCACCGTCGTCACGGCCCGCCATGACGGGTTGGCGCACGGCATCACGGTGTCGGCCTTCGCCTCGTTTTGCCTCGATCCGCTGCAGGTGCTGGTGTCGATCTACCGCGAGAACCGCCTGCACAGCATGATCACCGGCGCGCGGAGCTTTGCCGTCAGCATCCTGCGCGAGGATCAACGCGCGATCTCCGAGTACTTCGCCACGCCTGGACGGGCGCCGTGTGACGCGTTTCCCGGGGTGGCCTGCCATTCGGAGGTCACCGGTGCACCGCTGATCTCGGGCAGCCTCGCGCACTTCGACTGCGTGCTGACCGCGGCGTTTCCCGGCAGCGACCACACGATCTTCATCGGCGATGTGGTGGCCGTGAGCGCGGGCGACGGCGCGCCGCTCGTGTACTTTGATCGCGATTACCGCGGCGTGCGGGAGCATCAGGCGGCGTGCGCCGCCGGCTGAGGCGGGAAATGCAGGCTGCTCAACGGCCGGCGACTGCCAGATGGGTTCAAAACCGGCGATCGGGTGACGTTGAATCCACATGCTGTGGCCACCGAGCCGGTTTTGAACCCATGCCTTAAGGAGACGATCATGGTTCTGGAGACGCAGCAGTTCCGCGGCGCCATGACGGGTGAGCGCTACCTCGAGAGCCTGCGCGACGGGCGCGAGGTCTGGCTCGACGGCCAGAAGGTCGCCGATGTGCCCTCCCATCCCGCCTTCAAGGACTTCGTGCAGAATCTTGCCCGCATCTACGACCTCCAGCATTGCGATGCGTTCCGCGAGCAGATGACGTACGTCTCGCCCGCCACCGGCAACCGCGTCAGCCTCTCCTGGCTGGTGCCGCGCTCGCGCGACGACCTGCGGCGCAAGCGGCGCAACAGCGAACTCTGGAGCCAGCAGACCTGGGGCCAGCTCGGCCGCAGCCCCGACATCCTCGCGCCCTACATCACGTCGCTGGCCGTGCGCCGCGCCACCCTCAGCACGGTGCAGAACCCGCACTGCGACTTCGGCGAAAACGCCGTCGCCTACGCGCACTACTGCCGCGAGCACGACCTGTTTCTCACGCATGCCCTGGGCGACCCGCAGGTCGACCGCAGCGAGCAGCCGCAGAACGAGCAGCGCCAGGTGCCGGAGAGCGAGGAGATCGCGCTGCACGTCGTGCGCGAGACAGCCGACGGCGTGATCGTGCGCGGCGGCAAGCAGCTGGCCACCGCCGCCGCCGTCAGCAACGAGACCTACGTCTCGCTCTCACAGACCTTCATGCGCCGGGCCGACCCGCGCTTCGTGCTGGCGTTTTCGATTCCCACCAACGCGCCCGGCCTCAAGATTCTGTGCCGCGAGCCGATCTCGCGCTGGGTGGGCTCGTGGGGCCATCCGTTTCTCGCCCTGGACGAGCAGGACTGCATGCTGTTCTTCGAGGACGTGCTGGTGCCCTGGCAGCGGCTGTTCATGCTCTACGAAGCGACGCCGATCGTGCAGACGGCGGCGACGGCCGGCCTCAACGCCTTCGGCTACGCCAACGTCTGCCGGGCGCAGGTGCGCATGCGGCTGTTCACGGCCGTCGCCACGCTGATCGCCCAGGCGATCGGGGTCTACGAGTACCGCGAAGTGGCGGCCAAGCTGGGCGAGATGGCGACCAACTGCGCCATGTGGGACCTGGCGATCGAGGGCATGGAGAACCGCGCCTACGAGAACGCCGAGGGCGAATGGGCGCTGGGGCCGGGACCGGGCATGAATGTCTGGTTCGCGCAGACGTCGGCGCGCATGGCCGAACTGCTCAAGCAGATCGCCGGCTCGGGGCTGATCATGCAGCCCAGCGAACACGACCTGGCCAACGCGGAACTGCGGCCGTACCTGGACCAGTACATGCGCGGCAAGGGGGTGGACGTGGCCTCAAAGGCGCGGCTGTTCCGCCTGGCGCACGAGCTGGTGGCGTCGTCGTTCGGGCTGCGCCAGGAGATCTACGAGTACTGGCACGGCGGCGACCCCAACCGCAACCGCATCAACCTGCTGCGCAGCTACGACCAATCCGAACTGATGGACCGAATTAAGGCGCTCTGCGCCCAGCCCCTGCCCCACGGCGAGGCGCCGTAGCTGGCTCGTGGCCGGGCCGGATGCGCGGCAATTTCGCGGTCGGGCGGGGTTTCTCTGTGGCCGCAGGAGGCGATCGTGCAGCGAACCGTTTCCGCCGAGTCCACCGCCGACGCGTACATCGAGCTGCTGGCCGCGCGCGGCATCGACTATCTGTTCGGCAACGGCGGCACCGACTTCGGCCCCATCATCGATGCCTACGCCCGCCGTCTCGCCAGCGAGCTGCCGGTGCCGACGCCCGTGACCGTGCCGCACGAGATCACCGCCGTGGCGATGGCACACGGCTTCACGATGGTCAGCGGACGGCCGCAGGCGGTGATGGTGCACACGATCGCGGGAACGGCCAACGCCACCGGCGGGCTGATCAACGCTGCGCGTACGCAGATCCCCATGCTCTTCTCCGCCGGCCGCACGCCGATCACCGAGGGGTCGCTCAAGGGTTCGCGCGACGGCGGCATCCACTGGGCGCAGGAGTCGTTCGACCAGGGCAGCATGGTGCGCGAGTGGGTGAAGTGGGACTACGAGCTGCGCTTCGGCTCCGACCTCGAGGGCGTGGTCGACCGGGCGCTGGCGCTCGCGCAGACCGGGCCGCAGGGCCCCGTCTACCTCACCCTCCCGCGCGAGGTGCTGGCCGAGGAGCGCGAGACGCTGACCTACGATGAGCGGCCGCGCATGGCGCCAAACGACACCGTGGCGCCCGCCGCCGCCGTGCGCGAGGCCGCGCACCTGCTGGCAACCGCGAAGAGCCCGATCGCGCTGGTGCGCTCGCTGGGCAGGGACGCCGCCTCGGTGCACGCTCTGGTGCGGCTGGCCGAAGCGCTGAGCCTGCCGGTGTTCGAGACGCAGTCCACGACGTACATGAACTTCCCCGTCGACCATCCACTGCACCAGGGCGGCGATCCCGAGCAGGCGCTCGCCGCTGCGGACGTGGTGCTGGTGCTGGAGAACGATGTGCCGTGGCGACCGAAGGGTCGCACGCCGGACCTCGACGCCACGATCATCGCGCTGGGGCAGGATCCGCTGTTCTCCCGCTATCCGGTACGCGGCTTCCGGGTCGACCTCGCCCTGGCCGGCGCCCCGCGCCTGACGCTGGCGGCGCTGGCAGACGCCGTTGCCGCCGAGCCGTGCGACCTCACCGCCGTGCGCGCCCGCGCCGAGCGTTGCGCCGTGCGGCATGGCGAGATCCGCGACGCGGTGCGCGCCCGTGCCCGGGCGGGCAGCGATCGCCGGCCGCTGGACAAGGCGTGGGTCTCGTCCTGCCTCGAACAGCTACGCACCGAGGACACGATCATCGTCAACGAGCTGGGCCTGGACACCACGCAGTTCGCCTTCAGCCGGCCGGGCAGCTTCTTCGGCGTCTCGGTCGCCGGCGTCCTGGGCTGGAGCCTGGGCGCCGCGCTGGGCGCGAAGCTGGCCGCGCCGGAGCGCACGGTGATCGCCTGCATGGGCGACGGCTCGTACATGTTCGGCGTGCCCGCCGCCACGCACTGGGTGGCGCGGCGCATGAATCTGCCGGTGCTGTTCCTCGTCTGGAACAATGCGCAGTGGGGCGCCGTGGCCGGCGCGACGCGCGGCGTCTATCCGCAGGGCTGGGCGGTGAAAACCAACTCGTTCCCCTTCAGCGACCTCTCGCCCAGCCTCGACTTCGAGCTGATCTGCCAGGCCGGCGGCGGCTACGGCGAACGCGTCGACGATCCGGCCGAGGTACCGGCCGCGCTGGCCCGCGCCCTGCACGCCGTCCAGGTAGAGAAGCGCCAGGCGCTGCTCAACTTCGTGGGCGCGCCGCGCTGAGGCGATCGTGCCCGCGATGGTGTCAGGGCGGCGCAGAGCAGCCTTAATGCCGGGCCAGCACAGGGATCAGCCGGCGTGATCGCGGCTCCATGCCAGGCAGATCAGCTGAGCCGCGGGAGGAGTCGATGCTGGAACCGACCGATAGCTACTGGCGGCGCACGTTGCAGCGGCGCAGCGCTCGCCGGACCGTGCTGCGCGGCGCCGCCATGACGGGCGTCGGGCTGTTCGGCGCCGCGATCGCCGGCTGCAGCTCCGGCAACAACAACAAGACGTCCAGCACGAGCGCCACGCGCGCGAGCACGGGCGGCACAGCGCCGGCCAACGCTGCCGCGCCGGCGAAATCTCCGGGCGCGGCGTCGGGTGCGGCGGCGCTGATCGGCCGCAGCGGCCAACCGACGCCGGCCGGCGAGGAGCCGGTGCGTGGCGGCAGCTACACGCTGGCGATCGGCGGCAACCCGCAGGGCACCTCGTCGGTGAACACGTTCATCGCCGACAGCGGCATCATGAGCCGGCTGATGGTCGTGAAGACGATGTTCGACATCAACGAGGCCAACAATCGCGTCGTCGGCCCCGATCTGGCCGCCAGCGTCGAATCACCGGACGCCCAGACCTGGACGGTCAAGCTGCGCCCGGATGCCCGTTTCCACAACGTGGCGCCCGTGAACAGCCATCCGGTCGAGGCGGACGATGTGATCGCGACGTTTCAGCGCGGCGTCACGCCGAAGTTCCCCAGCGCGGCCGGCCTGAGCATGATCGACCCGGCGCAGATCACCAGCCCGGCCAAAGACACGGTCGTCTTCAAGCTGAAGTTTCCTTTCGCCAGCTTCACCGACACGCTGTCCTCGGGCGCCTTCGGCCTGATCTTCCCGCGTGAGATTGCGAACGATAGCTATGATCCGAACAAAGTCGTGATCGGCAGCGGGCCGTTCATGTTCGACTCCTACACGCCGGACGTTGCCTTCACCATGAAGCGCAACCCCGACTACTACGATAAGCAGCGTCCGTACCTGGACGCCGTGAAGATCGCGATCGTGCCGGACCCCAACCAGCAGTTCGCGCAGTTCGCGGCCGGCAATCTCGACGTGCTCGGCAACATCTCGCAGAGCAACCTGCCCACGTTTCAGAAGCAGGTGCCGGCGGCCGAAACGATCACGAACTGGGGGCCGGGCGACGGCCACATCTACTACAACATGACCGACCCCGCGTCGCCGTTTAAGGACATCCGCCTGCGGCAGGCGATGTCGCTCGCGCTCGACCGCAACGCCCTGTCGAAGGTGGCCTACGAGGGGAAATCGATCCCCAACTTTTACTCATCGCAAAGCCTGGGCAAGTGGGCGCTGAAGCTGGAGCAGCTGCCGCCGGAGACAGCGCAGTGGTACAAGTTCGATCTGCAACAGGCGAAGCAGCTCGCCTCGGCGGCGGGCGCCGCCAGCCTCAACGTCAAATACCTCTCGCCCTCGCCGTACCCGTCGAGCGGCGAATCGCCCGCGTTCAAGGCCGAGCGCGAGGCCACGTACAATATGCTCCAGGCGCTGCCCTGGAAGATTAACCTCGTGCTGCTGGACAGCCAGAAGGAGTGGATCAACGGCGGCAAAGGCGTGCGCTACGGCAATTACACGCCCGATTCGGCCGTGTGGGCGGGGCTCGAAGGGCACACGGATATCGATGAGTACATCTACACCTGGTACGGCTCGCAGAGCGTCGCCAACATCGGCCACCTGAAGGACGATACACTGGACCAGATGCTGCTCAAGGGCCGTTCGCTGGTGAACGAGGACGAGCGGCTGAAGCAGTACATCGACTTGCAGAAGTACATGGCGGCGCAGTTCTTCAGCGTAGCCGGCAACCCCAACGGCCTGCGCTTCACGCTTGTGGCGCAGCATGTCCGCAACTACCTGGTCGAGGATCTGTACGGCATCGGTACGGGAACCTGGTCGTATCTCTGGCTCAAGAGATAGGCAGCAGGGTCTTGCCGCGGGGAGAGCGGACGAGAGACGCACCCCGCGGCAAGGCCGGCGAGCGCAACGGAACGTTGCAGGAGAGGTGAACGTGATGGCGAAGCAGTTGTGCATTTCGGCCGATTCGCACGTGGTTGAGCCGCCGGAGCTGTTCCTGCCGCTGGCGAAGCGCTTCGGCGAGCGGGCGCCGCGCGTGGTGGAAACCGACGACCGCGGCCCGGTGCTCAACCTGGGCAACGGCAAGTTCGGCCTCGGCATCTCCGGCTTCTTCATGGCTGGCGTCGATTTCACGCAGACCGATACGCGCGAGTTGATCAAGAAGGGCTACGGCCTGGCCCGGCCCGGCGTCTACGACGTGCAGCAGCGGGTGGCGGACCAGGTGCTCGACGGCATCGACGCCGAAGTGCTCTATCCCAGCGTGCTGTTCAACGTCTACCAGATCGAGGATCTGGAGATCGTCAAGGCGGCGTTTGCCACCTACAACGACTGGACGGCCGACTACTGCGCGGCCGCGTCCGGCCGGCTCTTCCCGCTGGCCTGCATCCAACTCTTCGACCTCGACGCCGCGATCGCGG
>Ga0102924_1000504_pt1 | contig 49072 bp, 45 predicted proteins | sample PaiPotPPM11metaG_FD_80116 | JGI IMG/M metagenome (GOLD analysis project Ga0102924, IMG submission 80116) | Iron sulfur acid spring bacterial and archeal communities from Banff, Canada, to study Microbial Dark Matter (Phase II) - Paint Pots PPM... ... | reverse complement strand
CTGTTGCGTGGGCTTATGCTCGACGAGCAACGGCATTACGACCATCCCCAGCTCAGCGAGGAGCAGATCGAGCACGACATCGCGACCGCACCCGGACCGCGGTTCACGGGCGAGAACATCATCCTGGCGGCCCGGGCGGCGGGGAAAGTCGTGGGGCTGTGCTGGTGCGTCCTCTTCAATCCCGGCACCGGTCTCGAGGCCGAGGTCGCCGAGGTTTACGTCGAGGCCGCCTTCCGATCCCAGGGGATCGGCGGGCGCCTCCTTCGAGAGGCCGTGCAACTGTTTCGTCAGCGAAACGTCACGTTCGCCGCCGTCTGGACGCGCGAGAACAACCCACAAGCCGTGCGCCTCTACGAGGAGGCAGGATTCCGACGGACCGAGCAGTTGGTTCTTACGTGGCTTCCGCTGCCCGGTCGCTGAAACATTCGGGCGTAGAATTGAGCTGAGTTCGATGGCGAGCGAACCTCAATTCTTCCCACCCGCACCCGAACCGGCGCCCCTATCGCCGGTGCCGGTGGAGAAGCCTGCGCCGCCGCGCCGCCGGCCGGGCATGATCGCGGTGGTCCTGGTGAGCGCGATTCTCGGCGGCCTGGTGGGCTCGGCGGCGACCATCCTGCTGGCTCCGCGGCTGATCAAGGTGACGCCCTCGGGCACCGCCGTGGTGGCACCACTGGCACCCATCACCAATAACCTGACCGAGGAATCGGCCGTGATCAGCGTCGCCGCCCAGGCGGGAAAGGCCGTCGTCGAGATCAAGACCACGATTACCTCGCCCGATATGTTCATCCAGCAAGAGCAGCACGGCATCGGATCCGGCTTCATCGTCCGCTCGGATGGTTACATCGTGACCAACAACCACGTCGTCGAAAATGCCCGCCAGCTTCAGGTCATCCTGCGCGACCAGGCGAAGAAGTACGACGCGCGGGTCATTGGCACCAGTCCCGAAGACGACGTCGCGGTGATCAAAATCGATGCGCAGGACTTGCCTGTGCTGAGCTGGGCCGACTCGAGCGCGCTCAAGGTGGGGCAACTCGCCATCGCGATCGGGAGCCCGCTCGGGCAGCAGAACAGCGTGACCAAGGGAGTCATCAGCGCGCTCCACCGCTTCATCTCGATACCGAACTCGTCGACCGGCGTGGCGGAAAACATCCTAAACGCTATTCAGACGGACGCCCAGATCAACCCGGGCAACAGCGGAGGTCCCCTGTTGAATTCCGCCGGCCAGGTGGTCGGCGTGAACTTTGCGATTGAGCAGGCGCAGGCCGGCCCCGGCCTCGGCTTCGCCCTCGACGGGAATGCCGCGCGTGATATCGGGAACCAGCTGATCCAGACCGGGCATGTCAACCGGCCGTTCCTTGGCGTGACCTACAACCAGCTGGACGAGACGACCGCCGCAGCGAATGGGTTGGTGGTCGGCGCGGTAGTCACGGCGGTGACGCCCGGGTCGCCGGCTGATCGAGCGGGTATCAAGGTCCAGGACGTCATCACCAAGGTGAATGACCAGTCCATCGACGATACCCATCCGCTGATTGACGTGCTGCGCCAGTACGCGCCCGGCACCAAGGTCAGCGTCACCATCTCCCGCGGCGGGAAGAACCAGACGCTCCAGGTCACGCTCGGAACGCACCCCTGATCGCGTCGCCGCCGAAGTCGCCGTCGTCCATCATCGACCAGGCGGTCCGGCAGGCCGTCACGTCGATCAGCGGCTGGCCGGCCGGGACCACCCTGCCGGCGGTGCTGGTTGAGCGGGCCCAGAACCGGGCCCACGGCGATTACTCGGTCACCCTGCCCCTGAAACTCGCCCGGACGCTCCACCGGCCGCCGCTGGCGATCGCCATCGAGCTGTCATCCGCGATGGCCCTTCCGCCGTCGCTGGGCCGCACCGCCGTGGCGGCGCCGGGGTTCATCAACATCACCCTGGAGCCGGCCTGGCTGCAAGCTCAGCTAAACCTAATCGTGGACGCAGGGGATGCATGGGGCAGAAATGACCTTGGTCGCCGCCAGCGGGTCCAGGTCGAATTTGTGAGTGCGAATCCCACTGGCCCACTGCTATTTAGCCACGCCCGGGGTGCGGTGGTCGGCGACGTTTCTGCGCGAATTCTCGAAGCGTCGGGGTTCGATGTCCAACGCGAGTACTACCTGAACGACAAGGGGAAGCAGATTCGATTATTCGGTGAGTCAATTCAAGCGCGAATGCTAAATGGACCCATACCTGAGGGCGGGTACAGCGGCGAATATGTCGCGGAAATCGCGGCGCGGGCCGCTGCTGAGGGTGTCTCCCCAGAGCCCTCGACGTTGTCGGAGCTCGGTATCGAGTGGGTCCAACGAAGCGTAAGAAAAGACTTGGGTCGGCTACGCATTAGCCACGACCACCTGTTCCTCGAGAGCAGCCTCTACGCCGGTTGGGACCAGGAGACGATGCGCAAGCTGCGCGAACTGGGACGCATCGAGGAGAAAGACGGCGCGACGTGGTTCAAAACGGACGGCGACAAGGATGAGGTGCTGATCAAGCGCGACGGCTATCCAACCTACTTCTGGTCGGACATTCTTTATCATCGCGACAAGTTCGAGAAGCGGGGCTTCGATCGCGTCGTTGACGTCTGGGGCGCCGATCACCAGGGTCAGGTCGGACGGGTCAAGGAAGCGCTCGCCGTGCTGGGTATCGATCCTGCCCGACTCTCGGTCTTGCTGATCCAGCTCGTGTCGGTGAACCGCGGAGAGGAAACGGTGCGGATGTCGCGCCGCGCCGGCGTCGGCATCTCCCTGAAGGAAATGCTCGACGAGGTCGGCCCCGACGCGGTGCGCTACTTCTTTCTCTTGCGCTCGGCCGACGCCCAGATGGAGTTCGACGTTGAGCTGGCGCGACGGCAATCGAGTGAGAACCCTGTCTTTTACGCGCAGTACGCTCATGCCCGGCTGGCCAACGTGCTCACGTTTGGCGCCGGGGTGGGCGCAGAGCCCGCGCTGGCACGGCTCGACTCCGAGTGGGAGCTCGAACTGATGCGGGTCATGCTGCGCTGGCCGGACGTGGTCCGCGAGTCGGCGGCGGCACTCGAGCCGCACCGCCTCGCCTTCTTCACCGATGAGCTGGCGGCGGCGATCCACCGCTTCTACAAGAACTGTCGGGTGGTGACCGAGGATGCATCGCTGACCGCGGCGCGATTGCTGCTATCCCGTGCGGCTCGCGTCACGATCGCCAACGCCTTGAGGCTGATGGGCGTTTCCTCGCCCGACCGCATGTAGACTACGGGCCGATGGAAATCACGTATTTTGGTCTGAACGCCGTGCGGCTGCGCGGCCGCGAGGCCACCGTGATGATCGATCCCTACGAGCCCAAGCTCGGCCTTTCGCCCGTTCGGCTGAACGTGCAAATCGTCATCTTCACCCACGAAGATCCGACCCACTTCAGCCTCCAGGGACTGTCCGGCGAGCCCCACCTGGTGACCGGCGCCGGCGAGTTCGAGATCAAGGGGGTCGCGATGACCGGCACCCAGACCTACCACGACGCCAAGAAGGGGGCGGAGCGGGGGAAGAACTTCGCCTACACCGTCGAGCTCGACGACCTTCGAATCTGTCACCTCGGTCACCTCGGGCATGGGCTCAGCGAAGACCAGCTGGAGGGGATCGGCAGCAAGATCGACGTGCTGTTCGTGCCGATCGGTGGCGGCAGTCACATCAACTCCGCGCAAGCCACCGAGATCGTCAACCAGATCGAGCCGAAGCTCGTGATTCCGATCTCCTACAAGCTGCCCGGCCTCACGCTGCTGGCGCAGAACCTCGAAGGTCTCGACAAGTTCGCGAAAGAGATGGGCGCGACCGACCTCACGCCGCAGCCGAAGCTACAAATCTCGACCACGCCGTCGGTCGAAGAGACCAAACTCGTCATCCTCGAACCGCGTGGCGCGACGGCCAATGCCGCCATCGACTAGCCGGCGGCTTCCTGCGGCTCGCGAGCTTGCGCTTCGGACGGTTGCGCCGCGCGAGCCCGCTCCAGGCGCACCGCGCTGTCGATCAGGCCGAGGTGGCTGTAGGCCTGGGGGAAATTGCCCCGGGGCGCGCCGGACGCCGGGTCATTGCCCTCGGCCAGCAAGCCCAGCGGTGAGGAGAGCGCGATGAGCTCACCGAGCTGGCGCTCCGCGGCGTCGAGGTGGTTCAGGCCGATCAGCCCATCCACGTACCAGAAGCTGCAGAGCAGGAACGCCGCGCTCAGGTAGCCCTGATCGTCCTTGCAGTCGTAGCGGCGGACGTAGGGGCCGTTCAACAGCCGCTGGCTCAGGGTTTCGATGGTGGCGCGCATGCGGGGGTCGGTCGCCGGCAAAAACCCGAGCACCGGCATCTGCAGCACGGCCGCGTCCAGGCATTCGTCGTCGTAGGCTTGCGTGAAGGCGCCGATCTTCGGATTCCAGGCCCGCACTTCGATCTCGTTCCTCAAGTCCTCGGCCTGCCGCTCCCAAACGGCCAGGTGGTCGGTGTTGCCGGTGCCCTTCGCCAGGGTGATCGCCCGGTCCAATGCCACCCAGCACCACAGCTTGCTATGGGTGTGATGCTTGCGCTCCCCCTGGAATTCCCAGATGCCATTGTCGGGCTCGCGGCTCAAATCCCAGATGCCGTCCGCCAGGCGCTCGATCACGTGCCAGAGCTTGGTCGAGATGAAGCCGCCCTTTCGCTGATAGACCGCCATGCAGTCGATCACCGCCCCGAAGACGTCGAGCTGCCGCTGGCCGGCCGCGCGGTTACCGATGCGAACCGGTCGAGCGCCTTCGTAGCCCGCCAGGTGCTCGAGGTATTGCTCGGGCAGGTGAGGGTCGCCATCCACGCGATAGAGGATCTGCATCGCGAAGTCATGGTCGTAGGCACGGTCGCGGATCCAGTTGATGAAGTCGACGGCTTCCTGCTCGAAGCCGGTGCGGAAGAGTGCTGCGATGCCATAGGACGCATCACGGAGCCAGCAATAGCGGTAATCCCAGTTGCGATCGCCACCCGGATCTTCCGGGATCGACGTCGTCGGTGCGGCGCACAGCGCACCAGTCGGCGCGTAGGTGAGCAGCTTGATGACGAGCGCGGAGCGACGGACGGCGTCTTGAAATGGTCCTTGATAGAGACACTGCTCGAGCCATCCGACCCAGAAGGCGCGCGTGCGCTCGGCGAGCTCGGTGGCGTCGCTGCTGCTGGGGAATTTCCGACCGAGGGCGAAGTAGCGCTCGCCGAACCCCAGCGTCAGCCAGACCTGGGGCCCGGGCTCAATGGTGAAACGGAAGACGTAGCGCGGGCGGCCGTCGATCACTTCCACGCTGCCGTGCAGTGGCACGGTGGAGGAGAGGATCACCTCCTGCGCACCACCGGAGGCGATCACGATGCCCTCGCGCTCGGCAAAGCTGGTGCGCGCGCGACCGTAGGCCGGCGCCGGGTCGAGCACGCACTCGACCTCCACGGGACCGCCGCGCGCCTCGAGGCCACGGCAGATGCGCTTCAGTGAGAGGAAACGCTCGCCCTCGTTGAAGCAGGGCATGAAATCGGTCACGACCAGCGTTCCTTCCGCGCGATGGAAGGTGGTGGTCAGCATGTTGGTGTCGTGGATGTAGGCCTGCTCCCCGGTGGGCACGGGGTTGAGCGGCGCAATCCGGAAACTTCCGCCGCGCTGCCGGTCGAGGATCGCCGCGAAGATCGAGGGCGAGTCGAAGCGTGGGTAGCAGAACCAGTCGATGGCGCCGCTGGTCGAAACCAGGGCGGCGGTTTCACAATTACCGATCAGTCCGTAGGGATACACTGCTTTACCCAGATTAGAACGTCGAGGACGCTTCGCACGTACGAGAACGGCGAGTCTAACCGAACCAACGTTACGCGCCACTAAAACCGTCTCGCGGAACGCGCCGTTCCGGCGTAGAATAAAGCCCCGGTGCCGAAGTACGTCTTCGTGACCGGTGGCGTGGTTTCCTCGATCGGCAAGGGGATCACGGCGGCGTCGATAGGAACCATCCTTAAGGCGCGCGGGCTGAACGTCTCCCTCCAAAAGCTGGATCCCTACATCAACATCGATCCAGGCACGATGTCGCCCTACCAGCACGGCGAGGTCTTCGTGACCGACGACGGGGCCGAGACCGACCTCGACCTCGGCCACTACGAGCGGTTCATCGACGCCAACCTCAGCAAGGCGAGCAATGTCACCACCGGCAAGATCTACGCCGAGGTCATCGCCAAGGAGCGTCGCGGCGACTACCTGGGCGGGACGGTGCAGGTCATCCCTCACGTGACGAACGAGATCAAGGAACGGATCACGCGCGTCACCTGGGAGGACAATCCCGACGTTGTCATCGTCGAGGTCGGCGGCACGGTCGGCGACATCGAGTCGCTGCCCTTCCTGGAAGCGATCCGGCAGTTGAAGAACGACCTCGGCCGCAAGAACGTCTTCTATGTGCACCTCACGTTGGTGCCGTTCATCGAAGCCTCCGAGGAGTTCAAGAGCAAGCCGACCCAGCACAGCGTCGCGGCCCTACGCAGCATCGGCATCCAGCCCGACGCCATCGTCTGTCGCTCGGCGAGGGAGATCAGCGTCGCGCTCAAAGACAAGATCGCCTTGTTCTGCGACGTCGACCGCCGCGCCGTGATCTCGGTTCCGGACGCGGACTCGATCTACGAAGTGCCGCTGATGCTCGAGGACTCAGGTCTTGGGAACGTAATCGTCGAGGCGCTGGACGCGCCGGCGTCGCCGCCCGACCTGAGCGACTGGAAGGAGTTGGTCCATCGCATCGAGCACCCGGCCGGGAGCGTCCGCATCGGCGTGGTCGGAAAGTATCTCCCGGCGCCCGATGCCTACATCAGCGTCACTGAAGCCTTGCGCCACGCGGGCGTGCACCACAACCTGCGGGTCGACATCAAATGGATCGCCTCGGAAACCCTCGAGGCCGGCGACTTGCGTGCGCTCGACGACGTCGACGGCGTCGTGGTTCCGGGCGGGTTCGGTCATCGCGGCATCGAGGGGAAGATTGCCGCGGCCCGGTTCGCCCGGACCTCGCTGACGCCCTACCTCGGGCTCTGTCTCGGCATGCAATGCGCCGTCATCGAGTTTGGCCGCGACAAGCTCGGTGACCCGGACGCCAACAGTACGGAGTTCAACGCCTTCACCAGCCATCCGGTCATCGACCTCCTGCCCGAGCAGCGCGACGTCGCCGACAAGGGCGGCACGATGCGGCTCGGCCTCTACCCCTGCAAGCTGCAGCCCGGCACCCTGGCGGCGGAGGCCTACGGCGAGCCGGTCGTGTACGAACGCCACCGGCATCGCTTCGAGTTCAACAATGCCTACCGTGAGGCGATGTGGGAGGCGGGGATGATCTTCTCCGGCACCTCGCCCAATGACCGGCTGGTGGAAATCATCGAGCTGCGCGACCACCCGTGGTTCGTGGCCTCGCAATTCCACCCGGAATTCCGCTCCCGGCCGAACCGTCCGCATCCACTCTTTCGGGACTTCGTCGCGGCCGCCGCGGTCAAAGCCGGCGCGCTGCCGGCCGATGGGGCGGCGGCGAAGCCGGCGGTCTCCACGGATAAAACCTCCCAGACCGCGTGAGATCTGACGTCTCGACGCCCTCCTCAGGCGGCATCGCGGCGCCGCGAACGGTCCAGCCGAACCTCGGGCTCGAGCTGGTCCGTGCCACCGAGGCGGCGGCCCTCTCGGCGGGGCGCTGGATGGGCAACCTCGATCGGGAGGGCATCCGGGCAACCGCCGGGAAGGCGATGCGCGAGGCGCTCCAGGGGGTGCACATGAAGGGGACCATCGTCATCGGCGAGGAGCCGGCGTCGGCGCCCCTGGCCGTCGGTCAGTCGGCCGGCGATGGCATCGGTGATCCCTGCGATGTCGCGCTGAAACCGATCGACGGCTCGACCCTGGTGGCAAAAGGTCTTCCCAACGCGGTCTCCGTAATCGCCACCGCTGAGCGCGGCTCCCTGTTGCGCGCCCCCGTCGGCATGTATGCCGAGAAGATCGCGGTCGGCCCTGACGCCCGGGGCTCGGTGGACGTGACGGATTCGGTCGAGAACAACCTGCAACGGGTTGCGTTCGCCAAGAAGGTCCAGGTCTCCGACCTGACCGTGGTCATGCTCGACCGTCCTCGCCACGAAGCCCTGATGGACCAGGTGCGGCAGGTTGGCGCCCGCATCACCCTGTTGAGTGACGGCGATATCGCCGCGGCGATCATGGCGACGCTCGAAGGCACCGGGATCGACGTGATGCTGGGTGTGGGTGGCCTGCCGGAGGCGGTGCTGGCCGCCTGTGCGCTGAAGTGTCTTGGCGGTGACCTGCAATGCCGTCTCTGGCTGCGCTCACGCGATGACGAAGAGAAGGCACGGGCCGCAGGCTTTACGGACCTGCGACGCGTGTACGGCGTGGACGACCTCGTGCGCGGTGAAGACGTGGCGTTTGCGGCAACCGGCGTGACCGACGGCGAGTTCCTCCACGGCGCCATCTACCACCACTTCTGGGCCGAGACCGAGTCGATGGTCTTCCGCAGCAAGAGCGGGACGGTTAGGCACCTGAATACGAAGCATCACTACGCGCTCAAGTCGGTCGAGGGCGCACACCGGAAAGTTCGCTAGCCGGCTGCACGAAGTGTGCAAATGGTGGTGTTTCGGTTGACGGCCAGACCAAAAATCGGCTAGACTGCGCGAGTTTTGGCAAGGGGAATCCCAAGACTGGCCGCCCACGGCTGGGCGCTTGGCCTGGCGGGCCTCGTCCTCCTCCTGGCGCCGCTGGTGTTCAAGCACCCGGTCGCCGAGGTCCAGGCCACCGCCGGCAGCCCGCCCATCACGGCAACCAGGCTGGGCGAGCCGGCGCTTCGCTACCCGGCGACGGCCGCGCAGGCGAGTATCGTTGCGCCGCCGGCCCATCACCAGGGCGGCACACTCGACGGCCTTTCGGCGCAGGGTGACATCAATGTCGACCCCCTGACACTGCCGGCTACGGCCGCGGATCCTGGCGGCAGCCGTCAGCAGGTCGTCCGGTTCGTCTGGCCGACCCACGGCGTCATCACCCAGTACTTCTGGCAGTACCACCCGGGCATCGATATCGCGGCCGACGTCGGCACCCAGGAGTTCGCTACCGACGGGGGACAGGTGGTCTTCGCCGGCTGGGGTTCGTACGGGATCTACGTCGAGATCGACCACGGCAACGGCTTCCATTCGATCTACGGCCACATGTCGGCGGTGCTGGTGAAGACCGGCGAGGCCGTGACGCAGGGCCAGCTCATCGGACTGATGGGCGCGACGGGACGCGCCACCGGCCCGCACCTCCACTTCGAGATTCGCTTTCAGGGGGTCCCCCAAAACCCGATCGACCTTCTTCCGACGTAGATTTCTCATCTCGGCCGGATAAGCGCGCTCCGGTGTGGGAAAGCGCGCGTGTCGATAAGGTAGACAGCGTGCAGCGCCTCCTTTATGCGTCCGCCACGGGGCGGTTGCGCGTCCATCGCTCACTGGAGCCGGTCGCCCGCAGCGGCTGGGACATCGCCGCCGCCGATCGCCTCATCCCGATGCCGCCCGGCACCACCCTGATGCACCTGCCAGGTCGGTTCGCACTCGGACGGACGGCCGCGGGGTCGACCGTGCGTGCCGAAGAGGAGGGCGCGCTGGCCGTCGCCGCCGTCCTGCCGCCGGGATACCTGCGGACGTGGCTGCCCGCCTACGAGGACGATGGCCGGCCGCCGGTACTGCCGCTCTATGGATACGCGGCGGTCGCCGCCGTCGACGGCGAGCCGCACGTTGCGGCCATGCGGACCGATCGCTGGAGCGCATGGGATCCACAGGCCGAGGACCGGCAGCACGTCGACCGGGGGATCCGCGCCGGACAGCATGCCCTTCCGGACAGCCGGCTGCTCCGCCACCTCGAGACCTGCGCCACCGACTACCGCTGCCTCACGGCCCAGAACGTCTTCCTGCGGCGGGGTGAAGGGGCGATCCCGGTCTCGCCGGCATGCAACGCGGCCTGTCTGGGCTGCATCTCGGAGCAATGGGGCGACGTCGCCTCGCCGCAGACCCGGCTCGGCTTCGCGCCCACCGCGACCGAAATCGCCGAGCTCGCCGCCTGGCATCTGAGCGCGGCTACGGCAAACTTCGTGAGCTTTGGCCAGGGGTGCGAAGGCGAGCCCTTGACGCGAGGCGCCGCCCTGGTGGACGCAACCCGCCGCATCCGGTCGGCCTGGCCGACCGCCACCATCCATATCAATACCAATGGGTCGCGTCCTGCCGTGCTCCGCCGCCTGGTCGAGGCCGGACTGAATTCGGTCCGGATCAGCATCTTCAGCCTCGACGACAAGCGATTCCGCGCCTACTACCGACCGGTGGGTTACGGGCTGGAGCAGGTCGCGCAGTGCGCGGAGCTGGTGGCGGCGGCCGGCGGCCAGGTCACGATCAACCTGCTGACCTTCCCCGGGATCAGCGACGCTCCGTCAGAGCTCGAGGCGCTGGTCGCGTTCGTGCGGGAGCACGGCGTGCACCAGGTGCAGCTGCGCAGCCTGAACGTCGACCCCCACTGGCTGCTGGCACAGATTCCGGACCCGACCCGGGGCATCGGCATGCGAGCCTTCGTTCGCGAACTCACCGCCCGTTGCCCTGGTTTGTCGCTCGGCAATTTCACCCGGCCGTGGCAGCGCCCAGATGTTCCCACCGAGGGAGGTCGGGGCGGGGGCCGATTAAAAGCGGCGTCCGCTGGGCATGCTTTTAGCTAGTGGCTGACCTTTATTCGCCCAACGACCCCCACATGGGAACCGCGGACTACGGCCACGGCACCGATCGGCCGGTGCAGGCCGACATCCCGGCACAGCCCGGCAGCAACCGTGGCCGCCGGAATGGGCTGGCGGCGGGCATTCTCGCCTTCCTCGGGCTCGTCCTCAGCAAGCTGTCCTACATCGGGCTGTTCGCCCTCAAGTTCAAGGGCCTGTTATTCACCGTCGTTTCGACCGGAGTGACGGCGTTGATCTACGCGCAGCTCTTTGGCTGGGCCTTCGGCGTGGGCATCGTGCTCCTGATCCTGATCCATGAAAGCGGCCACGTGGTGGTCGCACGCATCCTTGGCATGCCGGTCTCGCTTCCGGTCATGATCCCCTTCCTTGGGGCTTTCGTCAGCATGAAGCAACAGCCGCGCACCGTCGCCCAGGAGTCGATCATGGCGATTGGCGGTCCCGTGCTGGGGTCGATCGCCGCCGGCCTGTGCTACGTGGGCTACCTGGCGATGCCCACCACGAGCACCGGTCAGCTGCTCCGGGCGCTGGCCTACTTCGGTTTCCTGATCAACCTCTTCAACCTGATCCCGCTGACGCCGCTCGACGGCGGCCGCGTCACGTCGTTGCTTTCGAAATGGTTCAACGTCGCCGGGCTGGTGATCGCGGCGGGGCTGCTGCTCTTCGAGATGCAGTCGGGGACCAACGTAAGCCCGGTTCTCTTCCTGGTGCTGATCTTCGGGGCCTTCGCCACCTGGCAGCGGTTTCGCTCGACTCAGCTTAACCCTGCGTATTACGCGGTCGACGCCCAGACCAAGATCATCGTCGGGTCGCTTTACCTTGCGTTACTGTTCGCCCTCGGTCTGGGTATGCTCCAGACCTCGGCAATCTTGAGATAGAATAGAGGGCCCCATGAAAGCCACCATCCATCCCACCTACTACCATGACGCGGTCGTGACCTGCCTGTGCGGCAATAAATTCACGACCGGCTCGACGCAGAAAGAGCTCAAGACCGAGGTCTGCTCGGTATGCCACCCCTTCTTCAGCGGCCAGCAGCGGATCGTCGATACCCAGGGCCGCGTCGACCGGTTCCAGCAGCGCCAGCAGCGGAAGAGATAAGCCGCGCTGTCGTTGGGTCCTCTGTGGCCCACCGGATCGCGCAGGGACTAGCATGAGCGCGGCTGTGAGCCAGGACAAGTTCTTCTACGGCGGCCAGGCCGTGCTCGAGGGCGTGATGATGCGCGGCCGGACGACCTATGCGGTCGCGGTGCGCAAGCCCGATGGCGAGATCCAGGTCCTGCGCGAGCGCCTGCTGTCCATCATCTACACGCACCCGATCTGGAAGTTGCCGCTGCTTCGCGGCCTTGCCGGGCTGTGGGAGCAGCTCCACCTGGGCATGAAGGCCCTGATGTGGTCGGCGAACATCCAGGCCGCCGCCGAGCAGGTCGAGCTCAGCGCGAACGCGATGCGGCTCACGATTGGAATTGCCGTCGTCGGCGCGCTGCTCTTTTTCCTCGGCGTTCCGCTGGTCGCCGCCGGATTCCTGAGTCGCGGCCATAGCAACCTCTTCTTTGGGATCGTCGATGGCCTGGTGCGCATCGGGCTGCTCTTGATTTATCTCTACGCGATCTCATTCAAGTCCGAGATCGCTCGCCTCTTCGCCTACCACGGCGCCGAGCACAAGACGATCAATGCCTACGAGGCCGGGCTGCCGCTCGACGTGCCCAACGTGCGGACGCAGAGCACGCTGCACCCACGCTGCGGCACGGGATTCCTCCTGGCGGTGATGGTCGTCAGCGCCTTCGTCTTCGGCCTTGTCGGGCGGCCGGCGTTGCCCGTGTTGCTTCTCTCTCGGATCGTGCTGATCCCCGTCATCGCCATGCTCGCTTATGAGTTCATTCGCTTTGCCGGCCGGCATCGGCACAATCCAGTCATCAAAGTCCTGATCCTTCCCTTCTTGCTGACGCAGAAGCTGACGACTCGGGAACCGGACGACCGTCAGATCGAGGTGGCGCTGGCGGCGTTCGAGGCTGCCCGGCAAGAGGAGAAAGAGGCCGCGGCCTGATGTTCGAACAGCTCGAAGCCGTTCGGGCGCGATACGAGGCGATCACCGAGCGACTGGCCGATCCCGCGGTTCACGCCGACCTCAAGGAGCTCCAGCGACTGGGCAAAGAACAGGCCCAGCTCCGGGACCTGGTGGCGCTCTATGACGCGTACCGGCGTGCCGAGCGTGGCATGGCGGAGGCCCGTGAGCTGTCGGAGCACGAGCGAGATCCCGAGATGCAAGCCTATGCGCGGCAGGAGTTCGAGAAGCAACAGGCCGAGCGCGACCGCCTCGAAGGCGAGCTCAACCTCGCACTGGTGCCCAAGGATCCTACCGACGACAAAGACGTCATCGTCGAGATTCGGCAGGGGACCGGTGGGGATGAGGCGGGACTGTTTGCCGCCGACCTCTTTAAGATGTACAGCCGCTATGCCGAGTCGCGGCGGTGGAAGGTCGACCTGCTCTCTGAGAACGTAACCGAGCGTGGCGGCTTCAAAGAGGTGGTCTTCGAAATTCGCGGTCGAGGCGCCTACTCGCGGCTGAAATTCGAAAACGGGGTCCACCGCGTGCAGCGTGTGCCGGAGACGGAGGCGCAGGGTCGCATTCACACCTCGACGGCCACCGTCGTGGTCCTGCCGGAGGCCGAAGAGGTCGACGTTGCGATCAACCCGGAGCGGCTCAAGGTCGACGTCTACCGCTCCGGCGGTCACGGTGGGCAGAGCGTCAACACCACGGACTCGGCGGTCCGTCTCACCTATACGCCGGAGGATGGCTCTCCGCCAATCGTCGTCACGTGCCAGGACGAGCGCTCGCAGCTCAAGAACAAGGCGAAGGCCGAGAAGGTGCTGTTGGCCCGCTTGCTCGACCGCCAGATGTCGCAGCAGCATGCCGCCCTCACCGAGGTGCGGCGCTCGGCGGTCGGTTCCGGCGATCGCAGCGAAAAGGTCCGCACCTATAACTATCCCGAGGGACGGATCACCGACCACCGAATCGACTTCAAGTACTACAAGCTCCCCCAGTTCGTCGAGGCGGGCGATCTCGACCCGGTGATCGATCGTTTGATCGCCTGGGACCAGAGCAACCGCCTGAGCGAACCGCCCAATGGCGCCGCCCGCAACTGACGCCAGCCGGGTCAAGGCGCAGCTCGCGACGACACGGGCCACGCTGGCTGTAGCCGGGATCCCATTACCCTGGCTCGATGCCGAGATCCTGGTGGCGCACGTCCTCCAGAGTTCGCGCGAGCGGCTTCACAGTCATCCCGAGCGGCGGCTGACGGTCGCGCAGCGCGCTCGGCTGCGCCGGTTGACCAGTCGCCGAGCCGCCCGCGTTCCGGTGCCCTACCTGGTCGGGGAGCGCGAGTTCTACGGTCACATGTTCCGAGTAACCCCGGCGGTGTTGGTTCCACGGCCGTCGAGCGAGCTGCTCGTCGAGCTCGCCATCGACTGGCTGAAGACGCACCCAAAGGCGCGGCGCGTCATCGACCTCGGGACCGGTAGCGGCGCGGTCGCGATTTCTGTCGCCAAGGCCATCCCCGAGGTTCGCATCGAGGCACGGGATGTCAGTGCCCGCGCGCTGCGGGTGGCGGCCGACAATATCGCGCGCCACCGGCTCCGCCGTCGGATCACCACCATCAAGGGCGACTTGCTGCGCGGCGCCAAACCAGCCGATGTGATCCTCGCCAACCTTCCCTATATCCCCGAGGCGCTGCGGAAGGTGCGGCCGAAGGAGCTCAAGTACGAACCGGCGCTCGCCCTGGACGGCGGCAAGGACGGCCTGTCGCTGATCCGCACGGCGCTGGCGCAAGCGCCCGCCGTCGTGAAGCCCGGCGGCCTCGTGCTCTTCGAGTGCGACCCGGCGCAAACGCGCCGCATTGTGCGATTGGCGCAGGGACACTGGCCCGCGGCCGACGTCAGCGTGCACAAGGACCTGGCCGGACTCGACCGGGTGGTGCGCATCCAGACGTGACGGCTCGGTGGCCGGCGGATCCAGCGCACATCGCGCAGGCCGCGGAGCAACTTCGCGCCGGCGCCGTGATCGCGTTTCCAACCGACACGCTCTATGCCGTCGCCGCGCGGGCTGCGGACCCGGTCGCGGTGGCGCGTCTCTACGAGGTCAAGGAGCGCCCGTCCAGACAGCCAATGGTGTGGCTGGTCCTGGACCTGGCACAGGTCGAACGGTTCGCGGTCGTGAGCGCCGCCGCCGCCGAGCTGATGGCGCGCTTCTGGCCGGGTCCGCTGACGCTGGTGCTGCCGGCTCGCACGCTTACCGACGGACCGACCATTGCCGTGCGCGCCCCCGACCACGACGTCGCGCTCGCGCTGCTGAGGGCGCTGGGCGAACCGATCGCGAGCAGCAGTGCCAACCCCGCGGGACGGCCGCCACCGGTCGATGCCGACCAGGTCATCGCCGGCCTCGGCGACCGTTTAGACGTCGTGCTCGATGGCGGGCCATGTCGCATCGGTCAGCCCTCGACCATCCTCGACCTGGCTGGCGCGACGCCTCGCATCCTGCGCGAGGGCGCGATTCCGGCCTCGGAACTGATTCGGGGATAATGAGCCGGTGTTGCAGGCCCGTACTGACCTCACCAGCCGGATCGACCTGGTCGATCCCGAGGTCGGTGCCGCGATCCGCGATGAGTTCGAACGTCAGCAGTACACGCTAGAGCTGATTCCTTCCGAGAACATCGCCAGCCCGGCCGTCTTACAGGCGCTCGGCTCCTTGCTCAACAACAAATATGCCGAGGGCTACCCGGGCAAGCGCTACTACGGCGGCTGCGAGAACGTCGACCGGATCGAGACGCTCGCCATCGAGCGCGCCAAGGCGCTCTTCGGCGCGGAGCACGCCAATGTGCAATCCCATTGCGGCACGACCGCCAACTACGCGGTCTACGCGGCCGTCCTCAGCGTCGGCGACACCGTCATGGGGATGGACCTCAGCCAGGGCGGGCACCTGAGCCACGGCAGCCCGGTCAACTTTTCCGGCAAGCTCTATCACTTCGTGCCTTATGGCGTCGACGCCACCACCGAGCGGATCGATTACGACGCGCTCGAACGGCAGGCGAAAGAGGTCCGGCCGAAGATGCTGCTCGCCGGCTACAGCGCCTACCCGCGGGTCCTGGACTTCGAGCGGATGGCGGCGATTGCCCGGGCGGTCGACGCCTACTTCTTCGTCGACATGGCACATTTCGCCGGACTCGTCGCCGGCGGCGCACACCCGAGCCCGGTCCGGTATGCAGACTTTGTCAGCTTCACCACACACAAGACGATGCGCGGACCATGGGGCGCGATGATCCTCTGCAAGGCGAAGTACGCCGCCGACATCGACAAGAGCGTCTTCCCCGGCAGCCAGGGCGGACCGCACAACCACGCGGTCGCCGGCAAGGCCGTGATGCTGGCTCAGTGGAAGACGCCGGAGTTCAAGTCTTACGCGCAGGCGGTCGTCAACAACGCGCGGGTCCTCGCCGAGGGCCTGAGCCAGCGGAAGCTCCGGCTCGTCAGCGGCGGCACCGACAACCACCTGATGTTGATCGACCTTCGACCGTTAAATCTGACGGGGAAGAAAGTCCAGGAGACCTTCGACACCGTTGGCATCACGGTCAACCGCAACTCGATCCCCTTCGACACCGCGAGCAAGTTCAACCCGAGTGGCATTCGCCTGGGGTCGCCGTCGGTCACGACGCGCGGCATGGGCCCGCAGGAGATGACCCAGATTGCCGAGATGGTCGCCGAGTTGCTCTTCAACCTCGAGGACCGGACCGTGCATGAGCAGGTGCGCGCCCGCAGCCGGTCGCTGTGCGAACGATTTCCACTGCCCTACTAGGCGGCACCAGCGTCTTCAGCGACCCGACCTTCTGGTCTGATTTCTCACCCGCGCGCTTTAGCCCGGCAGTGGTGCCATTTCTCGCGGCGCTGGTCTGCACCGCGATCGTGGTGCTTCCCGTTCGATGGCTGGCATTCCGGCTGGGTGCCGTCGCCAAACCCGGCGACCGTTTTATCCACCAGCACCCGACGGCCCGACTTGGCGGGCTGGCAATGTACCTCGGATTCGGCCTATCGGCCGCACTGTTTTCCACCGAACCGACCACCCTCGGCTTACTCCTGTCCGCGGCGGTCATCACGACGCTCATGGTCTTTGATGACATTGGTGGCGTCCGGCCGCTCTTTAAGCTTGGCTTTCAGGTCGCCGCCTCGTTGCTGGCGATCGTCGGCTTCGACATTTCCATCCATTTCGTCGGACTTCCCGGAGGCATCGTCACACTGGCGCCCCTCGCGTCGGTCTTGCTGACGCTGGCCTGGTTCGTCAGCTTGCAGAACACCATCAACTTTCTGGATGGGGTTGACGGCCTGGCGGCCGGCGTGGTGGCGATCGTGGCGGCGACCTTACTGCTGGCTGCCATCAATCACGGCGAAACCGGCATTGTCATCCTTGCCGGTGCCCTGATCGGCGCGTGCATCGGCTTCCTATTCTTCAACTGGCACCCCGCCCGGATCTTCATGGGGGACAGCGGCAGCAACTTCCTCGGCTTCGCCCTGGCCGCCCTCTCGGTCCTGTCGGTCGCCAAAGGGACGGTCGTGCTGGCCTTGATCGTGCCGGTAGCCGCGCTTGCCATCCCGATCGTCGACACCGCGTGGGCGATCGTGCGCCGGCGGCTGCGCGGCAAATCGATTGCCACGCCAGACACGGAGCACCTGCATCACCGCCTGCTCGATTTCGGCCTGAGCCCACGCGAGACGGTGCTCGTCTTCTACTTCGGCACGGCTATCTTCGCCGCGGTCGGCCTGGCCATCTATGGGCACAAGAAGGTGCTGCTCGGCGCCATCCTCCTGATGCTGCTGGGGATCGCCATCATCGTGATCCGCCGGTTCCGGCGGACCAGTCGGGGTTGAGCTCGGTTCGGGCCTTCGCCGATAGCGGCGCCAATTCGGCCCCTGATAAGCTTGGAACGGTTGAGGCCTAATTCTGGGAGGCAGTGATGGCCCCGACGGAAAAGCGCAAGGACCCCAGCATGCTGGCGGCTTTGGGCCTCGCGTCCGGCATCGGCCTCCAACTCGCCGCTTCGGTGTTGGTTGGATTGGGTCTCGGCTACCTTGCCGACCGGGCCTTTCACACGTCGCCCTGGTTCCTACTGGTGGGGTTGCTGCTCGGGATTCTCGCGGGGGGCTATAGCGTCGTGCGATTGGTGATGAAGGAGATGCGTCGAAGTGAGTGACCTGCGCCGGTTCGAGGTGACAGCGTCGCTGGTATTGGTCGCCTTCCTCCTGGTTGTCGGAGGCGGCCTCATCGCCGCCGGCCACCCCCGCGCCGTCGCTGGCCTGGTCGCGGGTGGGCTGCTCGGCCTCGCCAACATGGTCTGGATGGTGGGAACGGCCAAGCGATTCGTCGGATTCACCCCGACCGCCCGAATGCTTCAGGTCGCGGCTGCCGTCCGGTTTCTCACCATCGCCGTCTTGCTGGGCGTTGTACTCATCGTCAGCCGCGTCGACCCGGTCGGTGCCGTCATCGGCTACGGCTGCTTCCCGATCGCGGCCGCGGTCGCCGGCTGGCGCATTTTGCGCGCCCAGCCAGGGGTCACCGGATGATCGCTTTACCTCGGCTTCAAATCGAGGTCACCCACCCGACGATCAACATCGCCGGTCTCGATTTCAACGTCGATACGATCCGCAACACGCTGATCGTCTGCGGGCTCCTGCTCGTCCTCGGGGCGATCCTGCGCAGCCAACTGCGAGTCGGCGTGCCCACCCAGCTGCAGAACGCCACGGAGGCCGTCGTCGAATACATCAACAACCTCACCGAGGAGACGCTGCAGGGTCGAAACGTCACGCTCGGCCCGCTGGCGATCACGCTCATCACCTTTCTTCTGATCGCCAACTGGCTGGGGCTGGTGCCGGGGCTCAAGTCACCGACCAACGACTGGAATACGACGCTCGGGCTTGCCTTGATGTCCTTCGTGCTGGTGCAGTACTACAGCATCCGCAGCCGGCGCCTCGGCGGGTACCTCAAGCACCTGCTCCTGGTGCCGCCCTATTTTCCGCTGACGGTCATCGATGAGCTCGCCAAGCCCATCACGCTCTCGTTCCGGCTCTACTTCAATATTTTCGTCGGCGAACTTTTGCTGACCTTGATCATCGTGCTGATCCCGACCTGGATTTCGTGGCTGCCGGGAGCGCTCTGGACGCTGTTCAGCCTCTTCATCGGCGCGGTACAGGCCTTTATCTTTACCGTCTTGACGGTCTCGTACGTCGCGATCGCTACCGAAGTCGAAGAAGGACATGGATAACCACTAAGGGAGGATTGGATTGGAACGCGCAATTGTTTTAGGTGCCACCGTCATTGCCTTCGGCCTGCTGCTGGGACTGAGTGCCCTGGGGGCGGGAATCGGTGATGGGCTGGTGTCGAGTCGCACCGTTGAAGGGACCGCCCGGCAGCCTGAGATGCAGGGACGGCTGTTCACGCTGATGGTCATCGGCATCGGGTTCATCGAGGCCTTGCCCATCATCGGACTGGGACTCGGCCTGTTCCTGATCTTCGCCAACCCGCTCCTGGCCCAGATCACCGGGAAATGACCCGTCTCGACGCCGGCCTACTCACGATCAACGGCACGCTGATCGCGCAGCTGTTGATCTTTCTCGTCATGCTGGGGGTTCTCTACCGGCTCGCCTGGGGCCCGCTCTTGCGGATCCTCAACGAGCGTCGGGCGCGGATAGCCCAGGGCGTCGAGGCAACCCAAAAGGCGATGCAGGAGCTGGAAGCAGCCGAGCGCGAACGCCAGGTGAAGCTCGAGGAAACGCGTCGGGAGGCGCAGGCCATGCTCGACCGGATCACCAAGCAGGCCGAGGACCTGCGCAAAGAGCTCGAGGCCAAGGCGCGCGAACAGGCCGAGGCGTTGACCGCGAAAGCCCGCGCCGAGATCCAGCAGGAGCGCCAGAAGGCGGTACAGGACTTGCGGTTGCAGGTCGCGGACCTGGCGGTGATGGCCGCCGGCCGGATCATCGGCGAGAGCCTCGATGCCAGGAAGCATCGCGAGCTGATCGAGCGTGCCATCGAGGAGGCGGAGATTCGTGCCTGAAGCGGGCAACGTTGCGCGCCGCTATGCGGCCGGCATCTTCCAGCTAGCCCAGGAGGAGAAGGCGATCGACACCTGGCGGGCCGAGCTCTCGAAGCTCGATGAGTTGCTCCAGGACGACGTCCTGGTCGCCGCCTTTCAGAACCCGGCGGTCGGGGTCAAGCGCCGGATGGAGCTAGCGAAACTTCTGGCTCCGGAACTGCGGCCCGAGACCGAAAACCTCCTTCGCCTCTTGGTCGAACATCATCGCACCAGGTCCATCCACGAGATCCGGGAGGCGTTCGAGCGGCTCGCTGACGAGGCGTCGGGCATCGTGCACGCCACCGTCGCGACCGCGATCGACCTGGACGAGGACGACCGCCGGCGCTACCAGCAGGAACTGGCGCGCAAGCTGGGCCGCAAGGTCAACGTGAGGTTCCTGACCGATCCGGCGATTGTTGGGGGCGCGACGATCCAGATCGGGGATCATCTTGTTGACGGCACGGTGCGGACGCAACTCGCACGGTTGCGGCAGGAATTATTGAGCTAAAGGGCGAGGGAGCACATTGGGCATCAAGTCGGACGAGATCAGCAGCCTGATCAAGCAGCGCATCAAGGAGTTCGATGTCCCCATCCTCTCGGCGGACGTGGGCATCGTCACCGAGATCGGTGACGGGATCGCACGGATCTATGGACTTCGGAACGCCCAGTCGCTCGAGTTGCTCGAGTTCAAGGGCGGGGTCAAAGGTATGGCGCTCAACCTCGAGGAGGACTCGGTCGGCGCCGTCATCCTGGGGCCCTACGAGGAAATTCGTGAGGGCGATGAGGTGCGCACCACGGGCAGCGTCATCCAGGTACCGGTCGGCGAGGCGCTCATCGGCCGCGTGGTCAACGCGCTCGGGGAGCCGATCGATGGGAAAGGACCGATCCAGACAAAAGAGACGGCCCCGGTAGAGAAGGTCGCTCCCGGTGTCATCACGCGGCAACCTGTCGATACGCCGTTGCAGACCGGGCTCAAGGCGGTCGATGCGATGACCGCCATCGGCCGGGGTCAGCGTGAGCTGATCATCGGGGACCGCCAGACGGGGAAAACGGCGATTGCGCTCGACACCATCATCAACCAGAAAGGGCAGGATGTCATCTGCATCTACGTGGCGATCGGCCAGCGGGCCGCAACCGTGGCGCAGGTGGCAGCCGTGCTCGAGGAGCACGGTGCGCTGGAGTACACGATCATCGTCTCCGCGACCGCTAGCGAGCCGGCGCCGCTTTGGTACATCGCCCCCTATGCCGCCACCTCGATGGGCGAGTACTTCATGAACAAGGGCAAAGACGTGCTGGTGGTCTACGACGACCTCTCGAAGCACGCCTGGGCGTACCGGCAGATCTCGCTTCTGCTGCGCCGTCCGCCCGGGCGCGAGGCCTATCCCGGCGACGTCTTCTACTTGCACTCGCGGCTGCTGGAGCGGTCGGCGCGCATGAACAAAGAGAACGGCGGCGGCTCCCTGACGGCGCTGCCGATTATCGAGACGCTGGCGGGCGACATCTCCGCCTACATCCCCACCAACGTCATCTCCATCACGGACGGCCAGATCTACCTCTTGACCGATCTGTTCTACGCGGGCATCCGGCCAGCGATCTCGACCGGCTTGTCCGTCTCCCGCGTCGGTGGCGCCGCCCAGATCAAGGCGATGCGGCAGGTCGCCGGCCGGCTTCGCCTCGACCTCTCGCAGTATCGAGACATGGCGGCCTTCGCGCAGTTCGCCTCCGATCTCGACAAGCGCACGCGGGATCAGCTGGAACGCGGCAAGCGGATGGAAGAGCTGCTCAAGCAGGACCAGTATCAACCGATGCCGGTGGCCCAGCAGGTGGTTGTCCTGTTTGCCGGTGGGACCGGCTACCTCGACGACGTCCCGGTCGATAAGGTGCGGCAGTTCGAAAAAGAGTTGCTTCGATTTTTAAGCAGCTCGCACCCGGGTATCGAGCAGACGATCGCCAAGGAGAAGGCGCTCTCCGCGGATGCGGAAAAGCTGTTGCGCGGAGCGATCGACGAGTTCAAGCAGTCGAGCCCGTTGGTTGCGAAGCCTGAAGGGAAGCCAGCCGCGAAAGCCGAGGAGCCGCCGAAGGGAAAGGGTCCGTTGCAGGCTGCCCGCCGCGCGACCGAGCGCGAGACCACAAAGGAACGCTAGCGCCAGATGGCTACGCTCGCCGAAATCCGCCGCCGGATCGCCAGCGTGAAGAACACACAGCAGATCACGCGCGCGATGCAGGCGGTCGCGGCCTCCAAGCTGCGCCGGGTGCAGGCACGGGCGGAGGCGGCCCGGCCCTATGCCGACCGCATGGCCGACGTCCTGGTCGAGGTGGCCAGCCGGGTCACCGCGTACGAACATCCCTTCCTCACCGAGCGGCCGATCAAGAAACGATTGTTGATCCTGGTCTCGTCCGATCGTGGCCTCGCGGGCGGCCTGAATGTCAACGCCTTTCGGGTGGCGCTCGGCTACATCCGGCAGGGCGACACCGTGCTCGACACCATTGGCCGAAAAGGGCGCGACTACTTCCGCAGGCTTGGGGTGCCGATCCTGGCCGAGGTGTCGCAGACCGGCGACCGGCCGCAGTTGAGGGACATCCTGCCGGCGATCACGGTAGCGCGCGATGAGTATTTGCAGGGCAATGTCGACGAGGTGGCGCTGCTCTATACCCACTTTGCATCGGTCAGCCGGTTGGAACCCACCGTCAAGGTCCTGATCCCGGTCCGCGTCCCCGAGCGGAAGGAGGGGCTCCGGATCGACTACCTTTACGAACCGGAAGCTGAAGAGGTGCTCTCGCAGCTGCTGCCACGCTACGTCGAGGCACAGGTCTACGCCGCGGTTCTGGACAACCTGGCCAGCTTCTACGCGGCCCAGATGGTCGCGATGCGGAACGCGACCGACAACGCCGGTGAGCTGATCGAAGACCTGACCCTGCTGCGCAACAAGGTGCGGCAGGCGACGATCACGAAAGAACTGAGTGAAATTGTGGGTGGCGCCGAGGCGCTCACAGCCGGCTAGCAGGAGGCATCAATGGCAATCGCAGAGAAGGCAGAGAAAAAGCAAGCGAAACCAAAGAAGGTACGGACCGGGCGCGTCGACCAGATCATCGGTCCGGTCGTCGACGTCGTCTTCGAGGGGCAAGATCTTCCGGAGATCTATCACGCGCTCGAGATTGATCGCGGCAAGCAGGGCCGCCTCGTGCTCGAAGTCCAGCAACATCGCGGCAACGATGTCGTCCGAACCATCGCGATGGACTCGACCGACGGGCTGGTTCGAGGCACGGAGGTCAAAGACACGGGCGGTCCGATTACGGTGCCGGTCGGCAAGGGGACACTGGGCCGGATGATGAACGTCATCGGCGACCCGATCGACGGCAAGGGCAAGATCGAGTCGGACGTCCGCCTACCGATCCACCGTCAGGCGCCGCCGGTCAGCGAGCAGGCCACGGACACCGAGGTGCTGGAGACCGGGATCAAGGTCATCGACCTCGTGACCACCTTCGCCAAGGGCAGCAAAATCGGACTGTTCGGTGGGGCCGGCGTCGGTAAGACCGTCATCGTGATGGAGCTGATCCGCAATATCGCGACCGAGCACAGCGGCTTCTCCGTGTTTGCCGGGGTCGGCGAGCGAACGCGCGAGGGCAACTCGCTCTGGCTCGAGATGAACGAGTCGGGCGTTATCGACAAGACAGCACTGGTGTTCGGCCAGATGAACGAGCCGCCCGGGGCGCGCGCCCGGGTCGGGTTGACCGGTCTGACGCTGGCGGAGTATTTCCGCGACGAGTTCGGGCAGGACGTGCTGCTCTTCATCGACAACGTCTTCCGCTACATGCTGGCGGGCAGCGAAGTCTCGGCGCTGCTCGGTCGCCTGCCGTCCGCGGTCGGTTACCAGCCCACGCTGGCCACGGAGATGGGCGACCTCGAGGAGCGGATCACGTCCACCAAGAAGGGCTCGATCACCTCGGTGCAGGCGGTCTTCGTCCCCGCCGACGACTACACGGACCCGGCGATCGCGACGACGTTCGCTCACCTGGGGGCCACGGTGAGCCTCTCCCGCGCCATCGTCGAGCGCGGCATCTACCCCGCGGTCGATCCCCTCGATTCCTTCTCGCGATTCCTCACCCCCGAGATCGTCGGGGAGGAGCACTATCGGGTGGCCCGCGGTGTGCAGCAGGTGCTGCAGCGCAACAAGGAGCTGCAGGACATCATCGCCATTCTCGGTCCGGACGAACTGTCTGAAGACGACAAGCTGCTGGTGGCGAGGGCCCGCAAGATCGAGCGCTTCCTGTCGCAGCCGTTCTTCGTGGCCGAGATCTTCACCAACCGGCCCGGCAAGTATGTGCCGCTGAAAGAAACGATCCGCGGCTTCAGCGAGATCCTCGAAGGCAAGCACGACGATCTGCCGGAGCAGGCGTTCTACATGGTCGGCACCATCGACGAGGCGGTCGCGGCCGCCAAGGGTGAGGCTGCGCCCACGGAAGAGAAGAAGCCCGAGCCGGAGAAAGCAAAAGCGGACGCACCCGCGAAGCGTTAGGGACACCTTGGCCGATAACAAGCTGCACGTCGACATCGTGACGGTCGAAGGCCGGCGCTTCAAAGGCGATGCGGACTTCGTCGTTGCCCCGGGGTCGGAGGGGGAGCTCGGCATCCTGCCGCGGCACATTCCCCTGCTGACGCCGCTCAAGCCGGGGGTAGTGAAGGTGCGCAACGAAAACGAGGAGCAGTTCTTCTTCGTCTCCGGTGGATTCCTGGAAGTACGGCCCGACGAGGTCACCGTACTGGCTGATGCCGCGGAGCGGGCCGAGGACATCGACGAATCGCGAGCCGAGGAAGCCCGCCGCCGAGCGGCGGAGCTACTGCAGCAGAAGCTCTCTGATGCCGACCAGGCCGCCGCTTCGGTCGCCCTGGCGCGAGCTGAGGCGCGACTTCGGCTCGCCGAACTCAGGCGCAGACGACGCACTTAGGACGCGGCGCGGCTGCTACCCTAGGGGGTCAGTGGCCCAACTCCTGATCGAGGGGGGAACTCGATTGGTCGGGCGGGTCCCGATCAGTGGCTCCAAGAACGCGGTTCTCCCGATCCTGGCTGCCTGCCTGCTGACCGACGAGGAATGCCGGCTCAAGAACGTGCCGCGGCTCGAGGACGTCTCGACCATGAAGAGCCTGCTGGAAGGCATGGGGGTCCAGATCCGCTGGCTGGATCCACAGCAGCTCCAGGTCAGCGCCGCTCGGCTGGCCCGAAGCGAGGTGCTGGCGGGGATGGCGAGCAAGATGCGGGCCTCGTTCCTGCTGATCGGTCCGCTGCTGGCCCGGCGAGGCGAGGCGAGGGTGCCAAAGCCAGGTGGGGACGACATCGGCATGCGACGGGTCGAGCAGCACCTCCACGGTCTGCGTCTGATGGGCGCCCACGTGGACCTGGTCGAGGGTGAGTATGTCGCTAGGGCGAATCGCCTGAAAGGCGCCACGATCCATCTCGACATGCCAACCGTGACGGGGACCGAGAACCTGATGATGGCCGCCGCCACCGCCGACGGCATCACCACCATCCACAACGCGGCCCGTGAGCCACATGTCGTCGACCTGGCGATGTTCCTCGGCAAGATGGGCGCCCAGATCAACGGGATCGGGACCGATGTGCTGCAGATCGAGGGTGTGTCCGAGCTGAGCGGCGCGACCCATCGCGTCATCCCCGACAACATCGAGGCCGGCACCTACGCGTTCGCGATCGCGGCCACCGGCGGGGAGGCGGTGCTCGAAGACGTCGCGACGGCGGACTTGCGGGCGGTGATGCTGAAGCTGCGCGAGGCTGGCGTCGAGGTGGAGGATCAAACGCACAGTCTCTGGCTGCAGGCCAACAGTCGGTTGCAGCCGGTTGACGTCACGACTTGGCCGCACCCCGGATTCCCAACCGATCTGCAAGCGCCATTCGTCAGCCTGATGACGCAGGCCCATGGGAAGTGCGTCATCTCGGAGGCGGTCTTCGAGAATCGCTTCCAGCATGTACCGGAGTTGCGAAAGCTGGGCGCGGACATTTACGTCGAGGGTCGCAGCGCCATGGTTTCGGGCCCCAGCAAGTTGCACGGCGCATCCGCCAGCGTGCCCGACATTCGTTCGGGGGCCGCGCTGGTAGTCGCGGCACTCTGCGCCACCGGCACGACGACGCTCGACAACATCTATCACCTCGATCGCGGTTACCAGGACATCGTGGCCAAGCTCGAGCACCTGGGTGCGCATATCTCCCGGGTCGGCGACACGGGCGACGTTCACCCGGACCTCTCCCGGGTCGTAGGGGATTGAGGCCGAGTGCTCTCCAAAAAGATTGGGATCGACCTGGGTACCTCGACCGTCCTCGTCTACGTCAAGGGTGAAGGCGTCGTCGTCAACGAGCCGGCCTTGATGGCGACCGACGGCAAGGGTGGACGCGTGCTGGCGATCGGGCGGGCCGCATCCCAGCTGGTGGGCCGCGGTGGCAAGGCGCGCTCCGTGCGGCCGGTTCGTGACGGCAACGGGGTCGACTACGGCGTAGCGGGCGCCATGCTCCAGCACCTGATCGGTCGCATCGTCGGCCGGCAACGGTTCTTCCGGCCCGATGTCATGCTCTCGGTGGGGCCGATGGTGACCGGCGTCGAGCGTCGCGCCGTGCTCGAGGCCACCATGCAGGCGGGCGCCAAGACGGCCTACCTGATCGACAAGCCGATGGCCGCTGCCATCGGCGCGAAGGTCGCGGTCTCCAGCACCGACGGCATCGTCGTGGTCAACCTCGGCGCCGGCTCGACCGAAATGGCCGTGATCGCGCTTGGCGAAATCGTTGCCATGCAGTCGATCCCGACCGGGGGCGAGGCCCTCGACCGGGCCATCGAGGCGTCGATCGCACGGACCCGCGGCACCCAGCTCGGGCCGGGCGATGCCGAGCGCCTCAAGCTCGAGGTCGGGTCGGCGATCACCCCCACCAATGAGACCTCGATCGAGGTCAACGGCGATCGCGCGGCGAGCAGCGCCCCGCTACGCGTATCGAGCACCGAAGTCCAGGCCGCGATGCGCGAGCCGCTCGAGGCGATCGTTGCCGGTCTGCAACGCCTGCTGACCCAGGTCCCCGAGGCGCGGCGCGCCGCGGTCAAACGCAACGGTCTCGTGCTTTCCGGAGGCGGCGCGCAGTTGCCGGGCATGGCGGAGTTTCTGGCCGCCCGCGTCGGCATCGCGGCCCGCGTGGCGCGTGATCCGCAGAGCTGTGTGGCCGTCGGGACAGGCATGGCACTCGACAACATGCAGGTCGTGCGTCGAGGCCAGCACTACATCACATGAGCACCGAACGGCCCGCACTGTCCGACGTCGCGATCCTGCTCGGTGGTGGGGTGCGCGAGGCGCTGATGGCGCAATCAGTGCTGCGGGCCTGCGAGGGCGCGACCGTGTTCGCCTCGGCGGACGCCATCGGCACTGTGCTCGGACTCCCATCGGTCGGCCGTGCTTCCGTCTTCGACGATTCGCCACGGGAACTCCTTCGAGTCTTCCGGCGATTGCGGGCGGGTGCGCTCGGGACGGTCGTCACTCCATACCCGGCTCGCTACCTGCATCTGGCGCTGGCCTACTTTGCCGCGGTGCCACGTCGCCTGGTGGCGGCCGGTGGCCACGATTGGGTGGCGACGGAGCGGGTGTCGACCACCAAGGATCTGCACCCCGTGGAGGCCAACTGGCGACTGGCAGCGGTCGCCAGCCAGCGGCCGATGCTGGCCCCAGGCGATGCGCCCAGCCTGCGGCCTCCGGAGGCGGTGCGAGCGCAGGCCATGGCGCGCTGGCCTGGGTTCATCGGCAGCGGCCACCATCCCCTGATCCTGATTCCCGGTGGCGGCGGATGGTCATCCGAGCGGCGCAGGCCGACCTGGCCGGCCGAACGCTTTGCCGTGGTGGCGAACCAATCGATCGCGGAACGCATCGTCATCCTCAGCGGCGCCGGCGATCAACAAGCCGTCCGGGAGACACGGGCGAGCATTGCCAAGCCAACCCTCACGCTCAAGCTCGCCGACATGACGGTCGACGAGGTCGCGCTGCTCAGCGAGCTCAGCCTTGGCGTGGTCGGGCACGATGGCGATGCGCTCCACGTCGCGGCGGCCGCCGGAGCCCTTGTGCTCGCGACGGCGCGCAAGCCCGATATCCCGCCCATGGGCGATCGCGTCGTTGCTTTGTGGGCGGAGGACTTCGAACGGTTTCCCGCCCGACAGGTGCTGGAGGTTCTCTCGAAACAGGCGCGGATCGATACCTACGCCTGAACCAGCCGGCTCCGGCCGCACACCGCTGCGCGTGGCCCTGGACACACGGGCCCTCGGCGAGGGCGACGCGACGGGCGTCGGCCGCTACATTCAGGCACTGATCGGCGCATTCCGCGCGGGTCATGGCGTCGATCTGGCCCTCTACCCCGACCGCGGGCCTCGCCTGGTTGGGCCCCAGGTCGTGATGCCCCTGCGCATGCGTGGCGACGGTGTGCAACTCGTCCATGGTCCGGCGAATTCGCTACCGCTGTTCGGCTTCGGTCTGCCCGGTGTGGTGACGATTCACGATCTCGCCATCTACGACCACCCGGAATGGTTTCCCGCCGGCCAGTGGTTTGCCACCAGGGTGGTCGTGCCGCAGTCGGTCCGCCGGGCCCGCGCGATCATCTGCCCGTCGACGGCGACCCGCCAGGCGGTCGTTCGTCACTTTGAAGTCGATCCGCAGCGATGCCGGGTGATCCCGCACGGGGTCGAGACCGAGTTCAGCCTTCCGGTATCGAGCGTGGTCCGAGCCGAGCTGACGGCGCGCTACGCGCTCCCCGATCGCTACCTCTTGCAGGTCGGCACGGTGCAGCCGCGCAAGAACTATGCGACCAGCCTGCGCGCGCTGGCGCGCATCCCGGCCGAGCAGCGCATTCCGCTGCTCGTCGTCGGCGGGTTTGGCTGGAAATATGACGACGTGGTCGACGCGGTACGCGAGCTCGGCCTCGACCCGTGGGTGCGATTCGTGGGCTACGCGGGGATCGGGGAGTTGCCCGGGCTCTACCAAATGGCGCAGGCCGTTCTCTTTCCATCGCTGGACGAGGGATTCGGGCTGCCCGTGCTGGAGGCGTTTGCCGCCGGAACGCCGGTCGTGGCGTCGAACGCCGGTGCGATCCCCGAAGTCGCCGGCGACGCCGCGCTCCTCGGCGCGCCTGGCGATGATGAAACGCTGGCGCGAAATCTTCTCCGCCTCCTGACCGACGGCGCACTTCGCGAGCGTCAGGTCGCGGCCGGCCGTGCGCGCGCCGCGCTGTACACGTGGTCGGCGAGCGCCGCCGCGCATCGTGGCGTCTACGAGTCGGTCGTCAGCGGCTGACCCTGGCGGGCCACTCCGTCGAGCACGCCCCAGGTCTTGGCGGCGGCAGCCTCCCAGGTGAAGTCGGCGCTGCGGGCGGCGCCGGCCGCGATCAAGCGGCGCTGGAGTGCGGGGTCGTGCGCCAGCTCGAGCATGGCCTGGCTCCAGGCGCCCGCATCGTCGGGGCTCAACAGGATGCCCGCGGTGCCGATAATTTCCGGCAATGCGCCGGCGGTCGATCCGATCACGGCCGTACCGCAGCGCATCGCTTCGAGCGCGGGAAAGCCGAAGCCTTCGAAGCGGGAGGGCAAGGTCAAGGCGATGGCGCCGGCGTAGAGCGCCGGCAGGTCATCGGGCGGCACGTAGGGCAGCATCCGGACCGCGCCCGCCGAACCTTCTTCGTGGCCCGGTCCCGCGATGATCAGCTCAGCCTCGAGGCCGCGACGACGCGCCTCGTCGAAGGCGCGGCGCAACATGGCCAGGTTCTTCCGTGGGTGATTGCGGCCAACAAAGAGAAAGTACGCACCGCCGATTCCGAGGCGCCCTAGCACCTCCTCGACTTTCGATGGGTCCTGCGGCCGCATCCGCGGGTCGACGCCGGAGTGCACGATGCTGATGCGCCCACCCGGCACGTTGTAGAACCGAACCAGATCATCGGCTGTCGATTTGGACACGGCGATCAGCCGGTTGGCGCGGCGTGCCGCATATCGCGTCGTGGCTTCGAGGTACCAGCGGGCGGTGCGTGAGTAGGCGTGCGGTTCACGACGGTGCCCGATGTCGTGGATGGTGACCACGGATCTCAGACCGAGCGCGATGGGCAAGACATGGCTCGGGATAAATGTCACGTCGGGCCGCTCGCGACGAAGGGCCTGCCGCAGCCGCCAGTGGGTCCACACTCGAGGAAACGGAATGCCGCGCCACTCGATGCCGGCCGGCAGCCACGGGGGTGCCTCGATCGCATTGGCGTAGACCCGCATCGAACGCGGACCTCGCGATGCGGCCAGCGCCTCGATGATGCTGCGGGCGTAAATTTCGGTTCCCGTCGCGACGCGACGGATGGCGGGAGTACCGTCTATTCCCACTAGCACGGTTGGCCTGCGCTGGCGCGCCCGCCCTGATACGCGCGAAAGGGCGGCGGCCCGAGGGCCGCTGCGCGGCTCGGCCTGCGGCCTCGCGGTTCTGCTAACTTGCGGCAGTGGCTGGCAGTAATGCAGTGCCGGATGGTATCGCGGTTGATCTCCTGTTTGCAGCGAAGCCATTCACCGGACTCGAGCATCATGCGCTCCACATCCTTCGGGGCCTGCACAAGGTCGGCGCGTCGGTCGATGTGCTCGTGTCCGCGGATGTGATTGCCGACCTTGGCGATGCCTCTATCGGGCACCACATCGTCCCGTTTCCGCGCGTTCCGCGCGGGCTTCGATTGGGCCGCGAACAATGGGCCCTGCCCTGGCGCTTCGGGGCCTTTCCACGCGCGCTCCACCTGCTGCACTCGGTCATGGGTGTGGCGCCGGTGTTCAGCGCGGTCCCGCTGGCGCTGACGGTGCCCGACCTCGCTTATCGGATCCGCCCTGAGGACATGCATCCGCGCGCGCGCTGGTACTTCGGGATGCTCGGCCCACGCAGTATTCGAAAGGCACGGCGAATCATGGTCTCATCGCAAGCCGTGAGCCGCGAGGTCATCGATCTGTACCATATCGCGCCGGAGCGGGTGGCCTACGTTCCGCTCGCCGCCGATCCGATCTTCAGCCCACGGCCTTCGATCGAGGTGGCTGACGTACGAAAGAGCTTCGGGCTGCCCGAACGCTACGTCCTCTATGTTGGAACCATCGATCCCCGCAAGGACCTGGGGCGGCTGCGGGCCGCGTACGAGCGGCTTCCTCCCGACCTCACCGATGACTCGGCCCTCGTTTTTGTCGGGCGCACCAACCGCGGGGCGGACCGGCTCGCCCGCGAGCTGCGTAAGGCGGGACCCCGTGTCCACGTCATCGGACTCGATTACGTCCCGCGCGAGATGCTGCCGGCGATCTACAGTGGCGCCGCGATCTTCGTGTATCCCTCACGCTACGAAGGCTTTGGACTGCCGGTGCTGGAAGCGATGTCATGCGGCGCGCCAGTGATCGTCTCCTCGGCCGACGCGCTGGCCGAGCTGGTCGACGATGCGGGCATCGTGCTGCGCACCGAGAGCGTGGAGGAGCTGACCCAGGCGATGGAGCGGCTGCTTCGCTTCGACGCGGAGCAGCTGCGGCTGCGGAATGCCGGACTTACGCGATCGAAGACGTTCAGCGTCGAGCGGCTCGGCCGCGAGACCGCGGAGGTCTACCGGCAGGCGCTCGCCGCGTGACGCGCTTCACCCTCCTGGGGGTACCGCTCGATGCCCTGACCGAGGCGGAGGCCGTGGACTGGGTGGCGCGTGCCATCGAGGAGGGGCGTCCGCGCCTGGTGATCAGCGTCAACCCGGAGCGGATCATGCATGCGGGGCGCGACCCCGCGTTTGCGGCGGTGCTCCGCCGGGCCGATCTGGCGCTCGCGGATGGGGCAGGGGTGCTCTGGGCCGCGCGCCGGCTCGGACATCCATTGCCGGGTCGGGTCGCGGGTGTCGATTTCGTCAAGGCGCTCGCCGAGCGCGGTGCCAGTGCCGGCTGGCGGTTCTTCTTTTTGGGTGGCGCCCCGGGGGTAGCCGAGGCGGCCGGCCGCGTGCTGCGCGACGCCTACCCCGGGTTCATCCTGGCGGGCGCGCAGCCCGGCTCGCCCGAGCCCGAGGCGGACGCTAGCAGCACTGAAGCGGTCCGCTCGAGCCGCGCCCAGGTCCTGCTCCTGGCCTACGGCGCCGCGGCCGAGGAGGCCTGGCTGGCCCGTAACTTGGAGCGATCGGGCGCGATCATCGGCCTCGGTGTGGGCGGCGCGTTCGACTTCATCTCCGGCCGGGCCCGGCGGGCGCCTCGCTGGATGCGCGAGCACGGGCTGGAATGGCTCCACCGGCTGAGCCGCCAGCCCTGGAGATGGCGCCGCATGCTGGCGCTACCACGCTTCGTGGTCCGCGTGCTTGCTCAGCGCAGGCGCGACGGTCCGGTCGAAGGAAGTCCGTGACGGGGCCGTTACTCTCCTGACCGTGACCGCCGCCTGGCTTCGCCGTGTTAGCAGCACGGTCGTCCTCCGTTGGCTCCTCTTCGCGGCCGTCTTCAGCCTGGCCGCGGTGCCGCCCCTTGACCCGGATTTGTGGTGGCACCTCGCCAACGGACGGCTGATCCTGACGACCGCGTCGATCCCCCACGTGGATGTCTACTCGTTCAGTGCCGCCGGCCAACCCTGGGTGATGCACGAATGGCTCGCCGACCTTGCCATGTACCTCCTCTACCAGCTGGGCGGCTTGCCCTCGCTGGTTGCCATCTTCGCCGCGATTGTCACGGCGTCCGCCGTTTGCCTTTACCTTCTCCTGCGGCAGACCGGTCTGGCGGCAAGCGCGGCCGCGGCCCTGACCCTGGTGGGCGTCCTCGCCGGCTCGACGGCCTGGGGGGCTCGGCCCCAGCTGCTCAACGTGCTCTTGTGCGGCCTGTTGATGCTTGGTCTCGTACGCTACCGCGCCGGCCGGCTGTCCGCATTCGTGCTCCCGCCATTCATCTGGTTATGGGCGAACCTGCACTCCGCGTTCCTGGTGGCTGTCATCATCAGCCTGCTCTTTCTCGCCGGTGAAGTCGTCGACACCTGGCGATCGCGACCGGACGCGATGCTGAGACGCCGCTTGACGGCGCTGGGATGGGCGATCTTAGCCGGCGCCGGGCTGGCGTTCGTCAATCCGTTCGGCATTCAGACCGTCCTCTTTTCGCTTGGGACGCTGACCTCGCCGTTGATCCAGAACAACATCCAGGAATGGGCCTCGCCCGACTTTCATTCGTTGGCCGGTATGATGTTCGAGGGGCTGGTCTTCCTTCTCCTGGTCGGCCTCGCGACGGGCCGGGTCAAGGCCCGCACCAGTGAGTGGTTGATCGCCTTCGCCCTCCTCTATCTGGCGCTCTCCTCGCAGCGGCATATGCCGCTCTTTGTGCTGGGGGCCGCACCGCTGATGGGGCGATGCGCCCAGGCGGTGCTCGGCGTGGTGGCGGCCATGCTGCCGCCGGTGCATGACCGGCCCGCGGCTCAGGCCGCGCTGCGGTGGGCCCCCTCGCGGCCCACCAGCCCCGGGCTCGTACTCGGTGCCATCAACCTGGTCCTGCTGGTTGTGGTCGGGGCCGGCATGGTGGGCTACCGGGCGCTTCCCAACCTCCAGTCTGGCCGCGAGGCGCAGGCGATCCGCGCCGCCCTCCCGGTCGAGGCGACCGATGCCCTGCAGGCGCTCGGCCGACCGGTACGGGTGTTCAACTACTACGACTACGGCGGTTACCTGGTTTGGCGCCTGTTTCCGCACGGAGGGCGGGTCTTCATCGATGGCCGGGTCGAGGTCTACGGCTCGCAGGTCTTCAGCCGCTATCTGCAGGTCAGTTACATGACGCCGGCCTGGTCCGACGTGATCGCGCAGGCCCGTCCAGACGCGATCATCCTGCCCAACGCCCATCCGCTGACGGGCATCCTTCGGCAGGATGCGGGCTGGCAGGTTCTTCGCCAGGACCGGGTGGCCACGGTCTTCATCCGAGTAGGCTTCGCACCATGATCCTGGCGTCGTCGGTCGAGATCAGCGCCGTGATGCCGGCCTTCAACGAAGAGGCCAACCTGGAGCAGTCGGTGGGACGGATGGCCGCCGCGCTTGCCGGCCAGGCCCGGACCTTTGAGGTCATCGTCGTCGACGACGGCAGCCGGGACGGAACGGCCGCCGTGCTGGAACGGCTCAAGGCGATCCATCCGAGCCTGCGGGTCGTCCGCCATCCCATCAACCGCGGCTATGGCGCCGCCCTGCGATCCGGCTTTGCCGCGGCTCACTATCCCTGGGTCTTCCTGATGGATGCCGACAACCAGTTCGATCCGTCCGACATCGCGGCGCTGCTGGCCCGGGCGGCCGATGCCGACATCGTCGCCGGTTATCGCAAGCAGCGTCGGGACCCGCTGCCCCGGCGGCTGAACGCCTGGGCATTCTTCACGCTGGTGACCATCTTGTTCGGTCGCCTGGCCCGGGATGTGAACTGCGCCTTCAAGCTGATGCGCCGCGACCTGCTGGAACGCATGGAGCTGCACTCCGAGGGAGCACTGATCAACACGGAGGTCTTTGTCCTGGCGCGCCAGCTCCACGCGCGGGTGGTGGAGGTGCCGATCCAGCATTACCCCCGGACCTCGGGTCGCCAGACCGGGGCCAACCTGCGCGTCGTCGTGCGGGCCTTCAGCGAGTTGCTCGCCTTCAAGGCCGAGATGCGGAAGGTGGAGAAGGCGGCGTGAGCCCCGAGATCTCGATCATCATCCCGGCCTTCAACGAGGCGCTGCGCCTCCCCGCCACGCTCGACCGGGTCGAGGGTTTCCTCAGGACCTCGGGCCTCAGCGCCGAGGTGATCGTGGTCGACGACGGCAGCCGGGATGCCACCGCCGAAGTGGTGCGGCAGCGGGCGGCGACCTGGCCGCAGCTGCAACTGGTCGCGTCCCGTCATAACGCCGGGAAGGGCGCCGCGGTGCAGCTCGGGATGGCGCAGGCGCATGGTCGCTATCGGATCTTCAGCGATGCCGACTTGAGCGTGCCCATCGACGACCTGGAAAAGCTCTTGCGACCGCTGCGCAGCGGGGCGGGGGTCGCCATCGCGTCCCGCGGGCTCAAGGATTCACAGGTCGAGCTCCATCAGCCCTGGTACCGGGAGACGATGGGGAAGATCTTCAACCGCTTGGTTCGGGTCTTCGTCCTCGGCGGCGTCCACGATACCCAATGCGGCTTCAAGGCGTTCACCGCGGAGGTCGCGGACCGCGTCTTCCCGGCGCTACAGACCCGCGGCTTCGGCTTCGACGTCGAGGTGCTCTATCGTGCCCAGCGTGCCGGCTACCGGATCGTCGAGGTGCCGACCCGCTGGATCAATTCACCGCAGAGCCGCGTGCATCCGATCCGACATTCGACCATGATGTTCCTCGAGCTGCTCGCCATCCCGGGGCGCGTCCGCAAGCATCCGACTAAGGGCATCGATCGTCAGGACGCAAACCGGGCGTCAGCCTGAGCAGCTGATAGGGGCCGACCTGCGACCGAGCGACGGTGCGGGCCGCCAGCCACTGGTCGAGAAACTGTGATCCTGGCACCAAGCTGAGGTTCCACGGCTCCCCCTCGGGGTTGGGGCCGAGGACCGCCAGGGTGACGCCGGAGCGCGCCAGCTGGCAGGCAATGATTCGCTCCATCGGCTCGGTGTTGGTCAGCCCGGGAAAGGCCTCGTAGTAGACCGTGCCCGGCTTCCGGTCGCTGAGAAAGTAGAGCGTGGTGTCGTTGAACATCACCAGGTCGTTGCGTTGGAGTCCCACCCAGATCGGACGGCCGTCCGGGGTGGCGGCATCGATCTCGCGGATGACCTCGGCCAGGTCCGGCGTCGGCATCCAGGCCCGCTCCCCGCTGAATCCGCTGCGTGGAACCCCGGCCGCCGCGGCCGGCAGCGCGAGGTCGCGAAAGGCCGTCCCTCCCGCGGCCACACTCAATAAGAGGATGCCGGCGATCGGCACCAGCGCCTGAAAGGCGCCGCCCGCCTGCCGGGCGAGCCGGCCACGGCGTTCCAGCAGCAGTGCGAGCAGGATGGCGGTCAGCGGCCAGGCGTCCAGGGCATGAATCCCATCGGCCCGGGTGCGGACCCAGGTGAAGACCAGCAGGCCGCTGAGCACCAGGGCTGTCAGTCGCGCCCGCTCGTCGGCGACAGACCGCCGGCGGTAGGCGCGCACGGCGCCCCACACCCAGATCAAGGCGAAGGCGATCCCAAGGACGATGACGACGGCCCCCTCGTGGCCGCGGCCGATGGGGATGCTGCGAGCCCGTGGATAGAGGCTGACGGCATAGGTGACAATGTCGGACCACACCGGTGCGACCCCGGCGATCAGGATGGTGCTTCCCCAGAGGACGGTCGCGACGCCGGCGGCGCCCAGCAGGTAGGGCAGCAGCCGGGCGCGCAGGGCAAGGCGGGTAACTCCCAACGCCAGGTACCCGGCGCCCAGCCCGATCCCGAGCGCGAGCGCGAATTCGGGGCGCGAGAAGGATGCCAGGCCGACCAGGGCACCGGTCAACAGCGGCCATCGCGGCCGGTCGCGGTCCAGGCTGCAGAGGAACGCCAGCACCGCCGACACGCCGATCAGGTTCGCAAGGAACGCGGAGTTGAACGCGGGAACGGCGATCGGCACCACGCTGATGAGCCCGGTGAGCATGAGACGAATGCCGCCGCGTAATCCGAGCCGCCCCGTCAGCAGATACGCCACCACGGCGAGCAGGGCGAGCACGAGAACCCCGAGCGCTCGTTCAACCATCACGTTGACCGCGAACAATTTGAAGGCGGTGGCGAGCACGTAGGTGTCGAGCGGTCCATAGGTCGCCCAGTAGTCGCGGAATGGCACGAGTCCTGCCGCGCTGAGCGCCGCATTGGTCAGGGTGACGCCTTCGTCATGGCGGTCCAGCGGCGCGACCATGAAGCGGAGCGTGGCCAGCGCGAAAAGGATGGCGATCGCGAGCACCTGGGCGATCACGACCGGCGATGGGCCGCGCCGCGTGGCCGCGGCGGCGGGCCGGGTGGGAACCGGCTCGAAGAGGGCCATCGTCGCCTAGCCCCCGCTCACCCGGTAGATCGCGACCGCGCCGTGTCGATAGACCGCATGGAGGTAGGCATGGTTATCCGGGTGGAAGCCTGTCGCTACCTCATCGGGTCCCCAGTAGAGCAGGGTCAGACGATTGGTGGCCAAAAAGGTTTGCACCGCGCTGTCCGGCTCATCGGGGCCGAGGATGGCCGAGACGTTGCGGATCTTCTGGAAGTAGTCGAGGGTCTCGCTGTAGTGGCCGACGTAGACGGAGACACCGGCCCAGGCGGGGAGCAGCTGGCCCGCCGCGGGAGCAGAGAGGGCGCGGTCATCAACCTGGTGATGCGACGACAGCCACTGCATCGCCTGCCAGGCGTCGTCGTTGATATAGGCCTCCGCGAACGCTCCGGACGCAAATCGCAGGGCGATCGCCAGCACGATGGCCGAAGAGACGCAGCACACGGTGACGAGGATCGCCTGGATGCGTCGCGCGCGAGCCCGGCGCAGACGCGCGGTCAGGCTCGTGAGTCCGACCGTCGCCAGGATGCCGATCGGAACGAAGAGCGCGTCCAGCAGCCGGCGCTGGATATTCGCCACGTTCGGGAGGTAGAGCAGCGCCGCCACCAGCGGCGGCCACACCAGCAGTAACGCGAGGCCCTGGTCGCGGCGCCGCCAGGCGACCGACATCCCCACGATGGCGAGAACCAGGGGCAGGCCGAGGCTAAGGGCGAGGCTGACCGGCCCGGGCGCCTGGTGTCGCCACTGGTGCGCCCATTCCGCAATCGTTGGATCGCGGAACAGGATCCAGGCGTTGTAGACGAGCAACGGCAGCGTGGCGGCAAACGCCGCCGCCTCCGTGGCGAGCGCCCGCCACGATGGGCGGTGCCCCCACAGCATCAGCAACGCCCGGTACGCCACCCAGATGACCGCGAGCACTGGGATCATCTGCGGGTGAATCGCGGTGAGCGCGTTCAACGACAGGGCCGTCAGCGCCAGGGGCCGCCAGCCGGGCGCCTCCATGATCCCCAGCAATCCGAGCAGCGCGGCGATGATCAACGCCGTCGCCCAGGCGAAATGGGGGATGGCGAGGATCGAGTACCAGCCGCTGAGCTCGGGGAGGTGCAGGTCAAGCGCCTCGACGCGGCTGCCGAGAATCGCGGGATTGCCGGCGGCTTGCGCCAGGAAGCCGGCGCCGGAGCCGAGGACGACCAGGACGACGCCGAGGTTTACGCGGTCGGGTGGCAGCAGCCGGCGGCAGAGGCGCTCCGCGGCGAGCACGAGGGCGATGGCGCCGGTGATCCCAGCCAGGTGATAGGCGGCAATCATCGGCAGATGCAGCAGCGCGGCCAGGTGGCCAAACAGCAGGTAGAAGCCAAAGAGGAAGACGCCGCCATGCGGCTCACTCGTGTAGGGGTCGTTCCAGAGCCACGACCCATCCGCGCCCTCGCGCATCTTGGCCAGGTAGGTGGTGGCATCGTCGGCGATGAAGAAGAAGCCGGCGAAATGATGACCCGGCGGGGTCCAGAGGTAGGCGAGCAGATAGGGGAGGAGAGACAGGGCGGCGATCACCGCCGCGAAAACCAGCGCGAACCGGATTCGCCGTACGCGCGGCACGGGCGCCGGCGCCGGCCGGGTTAGCGGGAGCGCAGCAGCCATGGCGCGCTGAAGAAGAGGATCAGTGTGGCGAAGAAGAAGGTGTTAGCGGCGAGGAAGACCACCGGATCCATCGTTTGGGCCGCGCGGAAACCCGTCTGCCCGAACGCCGGACCCGCCGGCAGCCGGGAAACAATGCTGAAGAGCAGGAGGATCCCTGCGAGCGCCGCGGTCGGCAGTGGTGGCCAATCGCGCTGGCCGAGCGCGATCACGCTGAGCCAGATCAACGGCAGCACGATCACCAGGTGATGCGTCCACGTCACCGAAGAGAGCAGAGGGACCAGGGGAAGGAAGGCAACGCCGCGCGACGGCGCCGAATGCCGACGCGTTTGCCACCACCACCACGAAACCAGGATGACCTCGGCGGCGATGAGCAGCAGCGACACCCACGGCAGACTGATCCATGGTTGGGTGTAGGGGTTTGCGCTCAACGTTCGATCGAGCACGCCGGCGAGCGATTGGTTGGCATAAAAGGCGGTGCCCGACGCGAGCGCCGGCAGCACCTGCCCGAAGTACGCGACCGTGTCCTGGAGTCGGAGCAGCGCGCCGGCTAAGGTCAGGATCGTAAAGCCCCCGAGCACGAAGGCGGCGGCACGAAAGCGGCGATCGAGCAAGAGCCAGACGACCAGGATGAGTGGCGTCAACTTCAGCGCCGCGGCGACCCCGATCGGGGTACCGAAGGCCGCTCGGCCGCGCAGGACACCAAGAATTCCGACCGTGACCAGCAGCAGCACGAGCAGGTTTGCCTGCCCCTGGACCACGTCGACCCAGAGCGGATAGAAGCTCAGCGTGGCCACCAGCAACCCGACGACCGCCCACCGCGTCGGTCGCAGCCAGCGCAAGACGACGACGATCGCGACGGCCAGGGCTGCCTGCTGGAGCGCGACCCAGACGGCAGCGGCGGCGCCCTCGGGAAGCAGGCCGAGCGGTGCGATGAGAAGCGCGAAGCTCGGCGGGTAGATGTAGGCCGGGCGGAGCGTCGCGTCGGGAAACGGATGATGGAGAAAGGCCGCGTAGAGCGGCCGGCCCTGCACGATGTCGCGGGCGGCGTTGAGGTAGGCGCCGAAGTCCTGGTGATGGAGAACGCCCTGGCTGAGGACCAGGGCATAGATGATGACCGCGACTCCAACCAACACGGCCTGTGCCACGAACGCAGGGCGAACCCCGCCGATGGTGGTTAAGTCCGGGGTGGCCCGGGCCGCGGAGCGAGGGGTCGACACTGCCCACCTATAACGCCCGGGAGAAGGGGTTCCTCACACTCGGCGTTACACCGTCGTCATGGCTGGCGATCTGCCGCCGGCCGGCAGACCACGGGCCTCGCTGACCCGGGTCGCCGCCCGGTTGACCACCCCGTTTGCCTACCTCGCCGTGCTCGGCGGGGTGCAGATCATGCTGATGTGGACGCTGCGTGCACATGTTGGAACATGGGTCGCCGCGGTCAGCACCGCGGGGGTCGTGGCCTTGCTCGGGCTGCTCGTCCTGGTCGACGGGCGCTGGGGCCTCAAGCTCGGCGCGGTCGGCGCCCTGGGTGCGCTGACGTCGATCGGACCGACCCTTTACGCCGTGGTGGAGCGGCCCCGTATCGGCCTGACGATGGAGCACGACGGTCTGCTCCAAATCGAGTCGGCCATCGACCGTCTCCTCAGTGGACAGCCCATCTACGGGGTCGACTGGTCCAACACCCCGATGGCGAGGATTTCGTGGGACGTCACCCCGGGCCTCAACCCGGCGCTGCACCACCTCGCGTACTTCCCATTGACCGTGCTGGTCGGGGTGCCCTTCCGGTTCGTGACGCGCGCGCTTGGGTTGCCGTTCGATTACCGCATCGTGCTGATCGGCTTCGCGCTGGCCGGTCTGCTGGCGATCGTCGCCTTGCCGATTGCTCCCGAGCGACGCTTCATGGTGATCACCGCGCTCTTTGTGAGTCCGCTGATCACGCTCTACCTGTGGTCGGGGCGCACCGACATCGAGTTCCTGGCGGTCATGCTGCTCAGCCTCGTCCTGTTGTCGCGCGGGCATCCGATCGCGGCGGCGCTGGCGCTGGGGATCGCCGTCGCCCTCAAGCCGTTCGCGGCGCTTGCGGTTCCGTTTCTGCTGCTGGTGCTCCTCATCCGCTGGCGGACCCGACCGTCCCGCAAAGAAGTCGCGCTCAGCCTCGCGGCGCTCGTGCTCGCACCCGTCGTCACCATTCTCCCGTTCTTGATCGCGAACCCAGCGGCCTTCTGGACGGACGTTGTGCTCTATACCAGTGGCGGCGTGCCCGACGCCTATCCGATCGTCGGCTATGGCTTCGGCGAATTTCTGTACGCGGTGCACCTCGTTGCCCACCGCACCGACAGCGCGCCCTTCGGCGTGTTCCAGCTCCTTGCCCTCGCACCGGTGCTCTGGCTCACCGGGCGAGCCTTTTTGCGCCGCCCGTCTCTCGGCCGCTGGATGGCGGGCTACGCCCTGTGCCTGCTGGCGTTCACGTTCTTCGCGCGCTTCTTCAACGATAACTACGTCGCCGTCGTCATCACCCTCCTTCTCTGCATCCGGCCATTGGGGGACCAGCGCCTCGAGCCGGCGGCAGCCGGAAGGGCCGTACGGCTCGCCGCCTGATGGCCCTTGCCCGCCGGACATGGGAGCCGGGATCGATCGAGCGTCAGCCTGGGTCCCGTGCTGTCGGCTGGCGCTGGCCGGCGTTCGTCATCGCCGCGCTGGCCCTGCTGACCGTGCCGCCGATCCTGGTTGCTGCGCTCGCGACTCCGCCGGCCAGCGTCTTTAGCGGCTACGTCGTCATCGCCCGCGATGCCTTCGTCTACCAGGCGATGTGGCGGGACGGCTGGCATGGCGCATGGCTCTTCCATCCGGCCTTTACCTCGGAGTCGCTGCCCGGGATTCTGTTGTATCCCTGGTATCTCTGGCCGGCCCACGTTACTGGTTGGGCTGGCGGTCCGTGGCTCTATCACGTCGCGCGGCTGGCGGCCGCGGCCGCGCTGCTGGGCGCGGTGTGGCGGCTCGTCGCTGAGTTGTTCCGACCGCGGCTGTTGCGCCGCTGGGCCATCGTGCTCTGTGCGCTGGGTGGCGGCGTCGGCGCGCTACTGCCGCGCGATCTTCATCTCGGTCCATGGACCACGCACGCAACGGAGATGGCCTCGCCGGGGAGCAGCGTCGCCGATCTGATCTCGATGGCGCCGCACCTGCCGTGGGCGCTGGCGTTGATGTGCTGGACGATGCTGGTGGCACTCCGGCTGCGCCGACGAGCCGGACGGTGGCTGCCGGCGAGCGGCGTGCTGGCGCTGGTCGGGTTGCAGCTGATCTATCCGCAACTGGCCTTGCTGGCCGTCGCGACCATCGGTACGTGGTCGCTCGTCCGGCGTCACCGCCGCGCCTTCTGGTTTGCCACCGTATCGGCCCTGGTCCAGCTGCCCTACCTGGTCTATCTGCTGTGGGTCTGGCGGACGGCGCCCGCCGCCCTCGGCGTCATCCGGCCGGCGCTCGACGTGGGCGATCCGTTCGGCTTCCTCGTGCTGTCGCACCTGGTCGCCAGCGGCTTGATTGTCATCGCCCTCTGGCGGCGGCGGCTGCGCGGCGACCTCCTGCTGCCTGCGCTGTGGATCGCGGGGATGACGGTGTTCATGTTCACGCCCGGCATCAGCGGAACGCTCGGTCGTAGCTTCATGGCCAGCTCGGTGCCGTTTGGCCTGTGTGCGGCCCCGGGTCTGCTGGCATTGCTCCGGCTCGTTCGGCGACGACAATGGCGTCGCCGAGTGCTGATGGTCACGCTCGCGGCCTCGAGTCTCTTCGGACTCTTCAGCGTGGCCCAGCCCTACTGGATCGCGGCCTTCCGGCTCGACCCGTATGCCGAGTACGAGAGCGTCGACGAGGCCGCCCTGCTCGGCCGGCTGGCCCCTCACGTGTCCCGGCGCGACATCGTGCTCACGACCTACCTCGACGGCATCTTTGTTCCCGCGCAGACCGACGCGCGTGCCTTCGACGGCCACCCGGACATGACGATCGACGCCGCGCGCAAATCCGCGGAGGTACTCGCATTCTTTACGAGCTGGAACGCGGCCGATCGTGCGGAATTCCTCCGGATCAACAACATCGCCTACGTGCTGACAACGGGCGCGGTCTTCCGCGACCGGCTCGGTCACGACGCGCCGCTGCAGCTCGTCGACCGCCAGGGGTCAGCCGCGCTCTTTAAGGTCGTCCGATGAGGGCCCGCTGGCAGCGATTGACGGTCGCCGTGGTCGTCGCGTTTGTCATCGCGGGACTGCTCGTGGTCGGCCATCAATCGAGCCTCGCGCGGCGCAGTGCCGACTTCACCATCAACTATTCGGCGGCGCTGTTGATCCGCGAGGGTCATCCCGATGCGATCTATCAGCGCGACCAACTCGGGCCGCTGATGTTGCGTCTCTCGGATCGCGCCATCGACCCGCGCTTGCCATTCGATGCGCCGCTGGCCCTGGCGCTGCCCTGGGTGCCGCTCACGTTTCTTCCCCTCGAGCTTGCCTTCCACGTCTGGCAGATCCTAACGCTGTGCCTGCTGCTGCTCGCGCTGATGCTGTTGGCGCGGTGGCTACCCCTCGGTCGCCGCTCGCTCCCGCTCGCCATCGCGGCGCTGCTGGCATTCCCCGCGACCTGGGCGCTTATCAGTGAAGGGCAGTCGAGCGGGCTGCTCTTGCTCGGCGCCGTCCTGCTCATCGGCGCCTGGCGACATGACCGGTGGTGGATGGCGGCGGCGGGCGGGCTGCTGCTCGGGCTCAAACCGCAGTACCTGCCCGCCTACCTGATCCTGCTCGGCGCCGGGCGGCACTGGCGCACGCTGGCGGCCGCCGTGCTGGGCGCGGTGGCCGTGGGATTGAGTCCACTGCTGGCGGGTGGGCTGAACGGCCTGTTCGCGATGGTCTGGAGCGCGCTCGAGGCCGGGCAGGGCGTAGTTCGCTACAACGATAGCCTGATCGGGACCGTTTCGCCCCTTCTCCCCGGGCGGCTTCCTACCATCCTTGGCTTCAGCCTCTGGGCGCTCGCACTGGCGGCCCTTGCCGTCGCGGCCTGGCGTCGACCACGCGCCCACGGGATCGCGTTCGCCGCCCTGGCCACCGCGGTCGCCATCCTCTTTTCGCCGCACGCGCTGCCCTACGACACCGTCCTGCTCGCCGTGCCGGCCTGGTTGAGCTTCGTCCTTCACCGGGTGAAGGCGATTCCAACCCCGGCTCCGGTCTGGATGGCGATTGCCCTCGCCCTCGTCATCGACCTCGGCAGCCCGTTCGTCAGCCTCGCGCCCGTCGCGCTGCTCGCCGGCCTCATCTGGCACGGCCGCGTCTATCTCCGGCGGGCGCAGGACCCTCCGACGGCGATCGCGGCCTGAATCCCGGCCGTCAGGCGGCGGGCTGCGCCAGGGCGCCGGCCGCCGGGCGTTCCGGCACACGAAGCGCCAACCGTTGTTCGTGCCGCAGCATCCGCAGCAGCAGCAGCCACAGCAGCAGGAGACCGGCCAGCTTGACCGATGTGCCGGCGAGCACCAGCGCCGCCTGTCCGGGCGTGTGCACCTGGAGGTCGGCGGGCAAGGGGAAGGCGCGCCGGTCCACCCAGCACATCACGTAGGCCGCGGCCAGCCCCCACCCGTAGCGCGCCCCCGGACGGCGGACGGTGATCCAGGCGGTCGCGGTCGCGATCGGCAGGAGCAGGGTAACCAGGTGATGCTGCCAGGTCACGCTGCTCACGATCAACAGCGAGGTGATCAGGGCAGCGACGCCGAGGCGGAGCGTCCAGGTCTCCGCGCTCAGGTCGCGCGCGAACCACAGCGTGATGCCGATGACGATCACGACGGCGGCGACGATCGCGACTTTGGCCACGGTCTGGGTCACACCACCGAAGAGATTCGGGGCGAGCTCGACGATGCGACTCACCAATCCATCGATCGATCCGTTGTCCCAGTTTGCCGTCCCGAGACCGATGCGGGGCAGCACGACGGTGAAGAATTGCCAGCTGCCGGGGGCGGCCAGCATCGTGACCACGGTGACGGCGACCAGCGTCACGCTGCCGAACACTGCGATGCGCCAGCGGCCCAACCGGGCGAAGAGCGGGATGAGAAAGATCGGCGAGACCTTGAGGGAGGCGGCAGCCGCGATGAAAAGGCCGGCCAGGCCGGTCCGCCTCCGCATCGCGGCCCACAGGGTGGCGGTGAGCAGCAGCAGCCACACCGTCGCCACCTGCTGGAACTTCAGGTTGAGGTAGACGGGCATGAAGGTGAAGCTCGCGAGGAGGAACAGGCGACGGCCGCTACGCGAGAGCTCGGGGTGGATCCGAAGGATCAGCGCTAGCGCAATCAGGAACGCCGCATGGACCACAAGCAGCCAGATGCGCGCCGCCGCCACCAGCCCGAGCGAGGTCAGCGGTGCCAGCAGCAGCGCGAAGAAGGGAGGGTAGATGTAGGCGACGACCCACGATTCGGTCCCCCAGGACCGCTTGAAATCGGCATAGATGTCGGTCCCGTGCGCCGCCGCCTGCGCACCCCCGAAATAGTTGACGAAGTCGAAGCGAAGCGCGGCCGGCGTGAGGGTCACCCATTGCACGACCGACCAGGTGAGGTAGTAGCAGGCGGCGATCACGACCAGCATGAGCAGCACCCGCTCGCGAAAGCGGGCCTCGTAGAGTCGCCGAATCCCGTACCAGCGTCGAGGGTTCATGCCGCCCTGACCTCCGCCGGCACGGCCGTCGCGCGCAGCATCCGCCGGTGCCAGACGATGACGAGCAGCGAGAACGGGATCACGGTGAAGCCGTTGAAGTAGCCGAGCCGAGCCCCGAGGAAATAGAGGAGCGGGATCACGGCAAAGCCCCAGATGGTGAGCTCGACGAGCGGGTCCTCCCAGCCGTCGAGCCGCGGTCCGAGCAGCAGTGCCATCGCCGGGAGCAAGAGGACGAGGTCGTAGGACTGCACGAACGGCAGGGCGAAGAGCCAGATGATCAGCAGCGTGAGGCCGCGGGTGCGGGCGTCGGGGGCGCGACGGATCGCCCAAACCCCGTAGGCGACCGCCGCGAGCACGGTGACCAGCAGCGCCGCCGTCTTGACCCAGCCATGAAGTCCCGGGTAGAAAAAGCTCTCGACCGACGCGATGTCGGGCTGAAGACCCTGCACCGCCTGCCACATTCGCGGGACCTGGAGTGGCCACTCGAGAAAGCGCAGACCCATGATTGCCGCCATCAGGCCGAAGGCGCCGGCCGATGCGACGACGAAGCCCGACATCATGCGGCGAGCTACCGCGGGCTCGAGCAGCGCGAGCACCAGTGGGAGCGGCAGGCCGATGTTCGGCTTGACCCAGACCAGCGCGAGCACGGCGCCGGCGAGCCATGGCCGCCGCTCACGCGCAAGCCACCAGGCGGCGATGAAGGCGCCGAAGACGATAACCGAGACCTGGCCCATGAAGAGATTGATGAAGCCCACCGCGCAAAGGAGGGTGCATCCCGCGCCCAGCGCGGCCCGTCGACGAGACCAGCCGAGCATGGTGCAGGTCAAGAACGATGCCGCCAGGAGAATGAGACCGAGCAGCGTGGCGTACATGGCGTACGCAACCTGCCAGGGGAGGTTGGTGACCGGCGCCAGCGCATACGCCAGCCACGGTCCTTCGGGGAAGGCCAGGAATTCGTAGTAGGCCGGGTTGCCGGGCGCCAGCCCCTGCGGCGCGTCGTAGAGCTGGTACTCGGTGGCCGCGAGCGACGGCCAGTTGTACGGGTCACCGTGGTGCGCGACGACGGTGGCGGCGGCGAAGAAGGCGCGGAAGTCCTGCCCCACCGTCGACGACGTCACCAGCTGGCGGCCGTAGGGGATGAGCATCGCGAGCAGGAAGACCACCAGCAACCGTTGGCGGAATCGGCAGCGCGCCGCGGCGCGGGTCATCCCCGGGACTTCACGGCGTACGCGCGGTTGGCGGGCGTGTCGCGCATCATCAGGGTCGCCTTGTCGAAAGTGCCGAGCTCAAACCAGCCGGTCTGCCCCGGCGAATTGTGGATCTGCCGGAGCTCGGTGATGATCGGATCGTTCGCGTGGAAGATCACCCAATTGATCTGGTAGCGCTCGAGCAGTTGAGCCTGGTCCGGTCCGAGCGACTGCAGATGGTCGTAGTCGCGCAGCAGCTGATCGCCAGCCAAGGCCGCGTCTCCGAAGATGAACACGGGCTGCGGCGGGGTGTGTCCTTCGAGACGGAAGATCAGGTAGCCACCCCAGCCATAGACGTTGAGCATGTTCCCGGGCGGCGGATGCGCCACCAGGAAGTCGGCTGCCTTGATGGGAAAGTCGCGTGCGACCAACTTGCCGTCGACGCGCTGCCTCAGGCTGGGCACGCTGGCGACCGCCACGATCGCGAGAATCAGAACGATCATCACAACGTTCGCGGCGAAGGTGAGCGGTGTGGTCCGGGGGACGCGCCGTGGCCACTTAAGGGAGAGGCGCTCCCGTGCTTGCTGGGCGTAATCCGCCAGCGCCGGGACGGCGACCAGCATGAAGAAGGAAAGATTGCGGACGGAGTGCAGGGCGAGGCCGAGGCCGACCAATAACAGCAGCAACTGGCGCGGCTCGATCCGCCGTGACAGCCCAAGCCCGACGATGATCAGGAAGATCATCGCCGCGAAGGCCCACATCTGGGACATCTGGAAGTTCGGCGAGAACCACTCGACGATCAGCCGCTGCTGCTCCGGGCTGCCACCGGTCTGGAAGGGATAGAGGTAGATGTCCCAGCCGTTGGGGTTGAGGATGGCAACCGCGATCGATGTCGCAAGGACGATGGCCATCGCCCGCAGGCGAGGTAGGGCCATGGCACCCGGACGCCGGGTCAGGTATCGGAGCGCTTCCACCACCAGTGCCAGCCCCAGGATCCCGTAGCCGAGCACGAAGCCCGCATGAAGGTTGACCCAGACCAGCATCACGACGGGGAGGAGATACAGCGCGCGGCTGCGCCCCTCACAAAAGCGCTTCACCCATAGATAGGTCAGCGCACTCAGCGCAAAAGTGATCATCTGGATGCGCGGCCCCCAGATCGGATTGGCGGCCGCCACGCCGAGCGCGAGGGTGAGTCCGGCGATCACGAAGTTGACGCGCCGGTCGATCGAAAGGTACACGAGGAGAAAGCCGGCCGCGGTGACGGCCCCGAAGACCAAGCTGATCAGTGGGAGGCGCCCGGCGGCGTAGAGCACCGCCACGATGACCTCACTCAGCCACTCGTGCGTGATCCACCGATGGTTGCTGACGGTGAAGGTATAGAGGTCGTGCCGGGGCACCGCGTGGTGGCTGAGGATCCAGTTGCCGGTCGGCAGGTGCCACCAGAAATCGGGATCGGTGACGGGCTGGATGGCGGCGATCAGCATCGTCAAGAAGATGGCGATCGTGAAGAAGTGGGGGAGGTCGAGCCAGCGCATGGCCCGGGCGAGCGGGCCTGGCTCGAGCGGAAGCGGGGCGGCGGAACGGGCCAGGCTTGCCAATTTAACAGGGGTGTAACGAGGCTGCCGGAAGCGCCTTGCAGGGCGCGGGCGGGTCCCGCCTCGCAACTCGCCGTCGCGGGCCACGTTGCACCACCGCCCGCCATGGCTCTAGCGCAACCGAATCGCCTCCCTCGCACCGCTCCGATCCAGGTCGAACGGAGCCCCTTGGCCGGAGTCAGGTGGAGCCTGCTGGCGCCGCTCCCGCTCTACGCGCTCCTGGCGGCGGCGGTGTTCCGCACCGCCTGGCAGGCACCCGCGACCCTGGCCATTGGGTACGGACCGGACCCCCCCTTCTTTGTCTGGTCATTCGGGTGGTTTCCCTTCGCGCTGAGGCATGCGCTCGACCCGCTCGTCAGCACCTACCTCGATTACCCGGCGGGCATCAACCTGATGGGCTCCACGAGCGCACCGCTGCTCGGGCTCGTCCTCGGCCCGGTGACCGCGGGGTGGGGGCCGCTGGTCGCCTACAACCTCGCGATTACCGCGAGCCTTGCCCTTTCCGCGTGGTGCGCGTTCCTGCTGTGCTGCCGGCTGGTGCGGAGTCGCGTGGCCAGCGCCATCGCCGGACTCATCTACGGCTTCTCGCCATTCATGGTCGGCCATTCGCTCGGCCATCCCCACCTGGTCGCGGCGGTTTTTCCGCCGCTGCTGTTGCTCGCCCTCTACAGCCTGCTTACTCGTCCCCGGCATCCGGTGCGAATCGGTGTGATGCTCGGCCTGGTCGCGGCCGCGCAGTTCTATCTCAGTGAGGAGGTGCTCGCGATGGAGGCCGTGGCGGTCGTTCTTGGCGCCGCCGTCGGCGCCGCGCTGTTTCCGACCGAGTGGCGTCGACGTCTCACCGATTGCTATCGCCCGCTGGCAGTCGGCCTCGCGGTCGGCGCGGCGTTGATCGCGCTCCCGCTTGGCGTCCAGTTCTTCGGTGCACAGCACGTCGCCAGGGCGGTCAACCCCGGCGGTTTCTACGTCAGCGATCTGCTGGGTTTCATCATCCCGTCCCGCATCGAGTGGCTGTCGCCGCTCGCTGCCGCGCAGGTCAGCGATCGTTTCACTGGGAACCCGGCGGAGTGGGGTTCGTACGTCGGTCTGCCCCTTCTTGGGCTTTCGGTCTGGGTTTCGCTGCGCGAGTGGCGGCGGCCGCTCGTCCGCTTCGTCGCGTTACTCGGCCT
>Ga0102924_1000501_pt1 | contig 49232 bp, 41 predicted proteins | sample PaiPotPPM11metaG_FD_80116 | JGI IMG/M metagenome (GOLD analysis project Ga0102924, IMG submission 80116) | Iron sulfur acid spring bacterial and archeal communities from Banff, Canada, to study Microbial Dark Matter (Phase II) - Paint Pots PPM... ... | reverse complement strand
GTCTTCGGGTGGGGCGGCCTGCCGCGGGGGGGAAGAAGGCGACGCCCCATCTAGCGCGAGCTGCCCGGGGAGCAAATGCGCGTACTGACGGAGAATGAGGTCGATGCCCTCGCGGATGTACACGGCGACCGGAACCTTCGTGCGCTCGTGAAGCAAGCGAAGGCGGTCGCTTTGCTCTGGCGTAACGTAGATGGTCGTCGAGATCTTCTTGCGCGACATGGATCGAGGACGGGCCAGAGTCGGTATCCACGCCCTTGCAACGTGGACTGACAATACGTGAACATACCTACTGACTCCGGGCGTGAGCGCAAGGGCTTGCCGACGGAAGCGATGCTTCAGACGGTTCCGTTAGCCCTGCACGTCGTGAATCGCTCGTGAATTCCGGAGCCTATAGGCGCCTCGTGCGTTGTCGGCCTTGCTCGCACGCCCTGGACGCGCGTATTGTCGCGTGTGCGTGGGCACGGGACGGAAATTCCGCCGAATGATGGACGCGCGCAGCTTCGGATTGTCTTGGCTCGTGGTGGGGAGCGTCCTCGCGCTCGCCGTCGGTGTCGCTTGCGGCGGCAGCGAGAAGGCCGGCGGCGTCGGCGCGGCCAAGCTCCCCGAGGGCTCCCGCTCGGAGACGCTCGAGCACGAGGGCTGCAGCGAGACCGGCAATCGCGTCGAGGTGCTGGACACCAACGGCGACGGCAAGCCGGACATTCGCCGCATCTTCGACGCCAGCGGTCACGAGAGGTGCCGCGTCGCCGACCTGAACCACGACGGGAAGCCCGACCTCTACGAATACTTCGACGCGAGCGGCGCGATTCGCCGGCGCGAGTTCTGTTACGACGACACCGGCGTCGTGAACGCGATCGAACTCTACGACGCGGGCAAGCTGTCGATGCGAGAGTACGACACGAGCGGGCAGCACCGCATAGACACGTGGGAGTGGTTCGATCCGGGCACGCCGCTCGATTCGAAGACCGGGCGCCCCGCGCACCCCTCGCGCCGCGAGCGCGACACGACCGGCCACGGCATGGTCGACCAATGGTGGACGTGGGAGGGAAGCAAGGTGAGCATTGCGACCGACCACGACGGAGACGGCAAACCGGATCCGTCGAGCCTCATCGTCCTCGGTGGCGGCGACGACGACGCGGGCGCCCCAGGAGCGCCTGGGCGCGCTCCCGCCGGCGACGCCGGCAGCGCCGAGGGCGGCGCAGCTTCTACGGTCGCGAGCTCGGCCAGCGCGGCCCCGGAGGCCGGCGCCGACGCGAGCGCAGACGGGGGGCACCCGTGAGGCGCGCGGCGTACTCGGGGATCGCGGCGGGCGCCGCGCTCTGCGTGATCGGCGCGTGCGGGGGCGAGCCACCCAAGGCGGTCAGCACGGCCCCCGGGGGTAGCCACGACGAAAGTCGCTGGCCGGCGGACGACCGCTCCCTGTGCGAGACCTTCGACCACTGGAAGGAGAGCCCGCAGCTTGAGGTCAGCGAGACCGTCGGTCCGGGTTCGATCCGGCCGAACATCCGCCGCGTCTACAAGGCCGTCGGCGAGCGCGAAGACCGGCATACGGTCCTGCTCTGCCGCGAGATTGACAGCAACCTCGACGGGATCAAGGACGTCGTCCGCACGTTCAACGAGAAGGGCGAACCTCTCCACGAGGAGGCGGACACCAACTACGACGGCAAGATCGACGACTGGATCAACTTCGCCGACGGCCGCATCGAAGAGGAGGACATCGACACCACCCTGTCGACGGGACGCCCGAACGTGTGGAAGTTCTACCTGTCCGGGGAGCTTTCGCGCATTCGGCGCAACACGCACTGCCCCAGCGGCAAGCCGGACACGTGGGAGATCTACTTTCACAACCGGCTCGAGCGCGTCGGGAACGACGAGAGCTGCGACGGCCACGTCGACCGCTGGGACCGAGACGCGCAGCTCATGGCGCAAGAGGAGGCGCAGTCCGGGGTGGAGATCGTTGACGGCGGGAACTCGGCGCCGAGCGGCACGTCCCCCGTTACGGTCGGCACCGCTGGCCAGTTGATCGACGCCGGCCCCGGAGCGGACGCTGGCAAGTCGAAAAAAACGAAGAAAGCGCCGTAGGCGCCTTCTACGGTTCGCTCGTGCCTTCGCGCCCGTACGCGTCCTCGAGGCGAACGACGTCGTCGAGCTCGGGTGTGGAGACTTCGATGATGTCGACGTCGGTGACCGCGATCATGCGGTGAACCGTATGCGGCGGGCAGTGGTAGGCGTCGCGAGGCTGCATCCGGACGACGCGCAGCTCGGCGCCCTGACCGACTTCCAGGTCCATCTCGCCGCTCTGAACGAGGAACGTCTCGTCCTTCTTGCGATGGTACTGCCGCGAGAGCTTCTCTCCGGCCCGGATGTGCAAGAGCTTGCCGACGTAGCGCTCGGTCTCCGCCCAGACCATCTCGTAGCCCCAGGGCTTGTTCACGCGTCGCATCCGAGTCTTCCTTAGGCTATCACCCGCGGCCCGATGAGCATCGTTCGTCTTCAAAAAGTGCTGGCTCGCGCCGGAGTGGCGTCCCGCCGAGCGGCGGAGGAGCTTATAGCGGCCGGGCGGGTCCGTGTCGATGGGCGCATCGTTACCGAGCTCGGGACGAAAGTGGACGCCCGCCGCGCGCGCATCGAGGTCAACGGGCAGCGCATCGTGGCGGAGCCGTCGGCGTACGTCGTCTTGCACAAGCCGCGCGGGGTCGTGTCCACGATGCACGACCCACAGGGACGACCGAGCGTCCGGGAGCTGCTCGCCGACGCCGCGGTGCGCGTGTACCCAGTGGGCCGGCTGGATTTCGCGACGAGCGGGGTGATCCTCGCGACGAACGACGGCGATTTCGCCGAGGCGCTCATGCATCCACGGCGCGCGGTGCCGAAGACGTACGTCGTCAAAGCCCAGGGGGCGATGGAGCCGAAGGACCTCGACGTCTGGCGGCGCGGCGTCGAGCTCGAAGACGGCAGGACCCTCCCCGCCAAGGTGAAGCTCCTGCGGCACGAGGGGGACAAGACCTGGATCGAGCTGGTCATTACCGAGGGCCGCAACCAGCAGATAAGGCGCATGGGGGAGGCGACGGGCTTCCGCGTCATGCGCCTCGCGCGCGTCGCCTTCGCCGGGATCACGGCGGAAGGACTTCGCCCCGGCGAGTGGCGGTATCTCACCGCCGACGAGCAGGCGAAGCTCAAGACGGAGTACGGCGTCCCGCGTCGCGTCGTGTCCCCGCCGGCGCGGGAGCGGCGCGGCGCCCGCAAGGGGCCGCCTCGCGACGAGCACGCACGGGACGACCGCATGTCGCGCGACGACCGTACGCCGCGCGACGACCGCATGCCGCGCGGCGAGCTTGGCGGGCGCGGAGGTCGTTCGAGGACAACCGGTACCGGAGGCGGCATCGGCGCGGGGGAGGGCAACTTCCGCGTCCGCGGCCGTCGCGGATAGCGAAGGAATCAGAGCAGGAACGAGACCCCGACGGAGATGTCGGGGTAGCCGGCGCGCAACGTGAGGGCGATGCGCGGCGTGAAATGAAAGCGCGCGCCCGTGTAGAAGATGAACGGGTCGAAGTTGTTGGGCTCCGGCCCCGAGATGATGGCGAACCCCGGCTCGGCGAAGACCGACCAGCGCCTCGACAGCCAGAAGTTCCACTGAAAAACGATGGGTACGAGGACCCGGTTCTCGTCCGGAGCGAAATCGATGCCGAAGCCGACGCCGAAGCTGTCGTTGATGCTGCGGATGAACCCGTCGGCGATCCGGAAGCTCCCGCGGAAGCCGAAGCCGAGGGCGGCGCCGCCTGGACGGTCGAACGGCTGGCCGTAGCCGACGATGCCGTGCGGCTCGGCCTCGAAGATGTACGGCGCATGGTCGCCGTAATGCCGGATGATCGATTCGTCGGCCCGGGCTACGCCGTGCAACGCGAAGACAGCGGCCCCCGTCGCTGCCGCCCAGAGAGTCTTCATGCGGCCGTTATAAATCAGCGCGCGAGATCCTCGAACGAGAATCACACGCGCGGATCTCACCGCAGCGGGGGGAGCGACCAGTCCGTCCCGAAGAAGCCGGCGACGCGCAGCGACCCCGCGCCGAGGAGAAGGCCGCCGCGGGCCGGCGCGACCTCCTCGTCGTAGACGAGGAAGTCGGGGAGCATGTCCGGGAGGGCGAGCGAGCGCCACGTGCCCAGCGGTCCGACGCCCTCGACGACGACGACGTACCGGTCGGGCCGACGCGGGTTCGGTCGGATGAACGCGGCGCCCAGCTGCGAGCGGTCCGCCGGGGCGCCGTCCTTCGCCGCCACGTGCTTCTCGCCGACGACGACCTCGTCGCCCTCGATGCGGATGGGGAAGCTCGGTTCGAACTCGCGCACCAGTCGATTGGACTGCGCGTTGCCGATCAGGAAGAGCGCGCGATCGTTGTCGAGGGACTCCCCGCGGGCGGCGAACTCCTGGTCGCTCATGACGGGATAGTCGACGTGGATGCCGGGACGGACGTGCGCCCAGGCGCGGGCGACCTCCTCGTTCGCGCGCGCCTGCGCGGGATCGCTGGCGCCCCAAACGAAGAGGATGGGCTCGTGCAGGACGTCGCGAATGGGGCCGGTCACCCGGCCCTGCTTGTGGGCCCCCTCGTGAACGGCCGGGCCAGCCTTCCACGCACCGTCGCGGTGCACCTCGAGCGGCTCACCCGCCTGAAAGACGAACTTGCTCTGATCGACGACCACGGTGACCGGCGAGGCGTCGTCGATGAGCTCCGTGTCGCGGTCGAGCGCCAGCGCGTCGACGCCGTGCGTGGCGAGGACGAACGTGTTGTTGCGGTCGATGCGCGCCGTGATCTCCCCCCACGTGTCGCTCGCCGAGAGCTCGCGCACGTGAAGCCAGGCGTCGTCGGCCCAGCGAGTCCGCGGGGTCTTGAAGCGGATGGAGCGCGGGTGCAGGGGTCGCCGGTTGCCGAGGAGCCACTGCGCGCCCTTGAGGTCCTCGTACGTGATCTGCCAGACGTTGTGGCCGAGCTCCGGGTGCTCGTCCTTCATCGAGTAGTGGAGCTCGTTGTAGCGGTCGATGAGGACGTAGCTGTTCTCCTCGGGGAGGTCCCTGGTGCCATGGACGACGTACATGGGGACGTACTGCCCGTTCTCGGCCCACGTCGCGTTCGAGCGCTCCTCGGCGATGAACTTCTCCCATGGGCGCATGCCCTTCATGTCCCCGCGAATGAAGTAGCTGTGGTAGCCGCACAAGGGCTCGGCCGCGGCGAAGCGATCGGGGTAGTGCAGCGCGCAGGCAGCGGTGCCGATGCCGCCCATCGAGGGCCCGGTGATGGTCACGCGCGAAGGGTCGATCGAGTAATGGGACATCGCCCACGCGGTGACGCGCATGACGTCGTCCTCGCCGAGGTCGCGGTACATCGTGTTGAAGTGGCCGTCGGGCGCGACGACGATGGCGTCCAGCTTCTCGAGGTCGCGCCGCGGATGGCGGTCCTCCCAGTTGCCGTCGCGCTGCGGGTCGTCGTGGCCGAAGAGCCACATGATCATTTCCATCGGGCGGCCGTTCATCCCGTGCAGCGCGACGATGAGCGGGTAGGTCTTCTCGGGGTCGTAGCCCGGCGGCACGTACAGGGCGAACTCGGTGAGCTTCCCGTCGGCGGGGGAGCGATAGGCTCGGCGCATCGGGCCGCTCCGGTCGGCCCACGGGTCGCCCTTGCTCTCCAGGGCGCGTGCGAGTTCGTCGAGCTCGCGCGCGTCGGCCGTCTGCGCTTCGACGTCGCCGTCGCCCCTGGCCACGAACGCGGCGAGGCGATTGCGGAGGAACTCGACGCTGTCGTCGTGCGCGGACGCGAGGGCGTGGTCGGCGCGGGCGATCGCGGCGCGGATCTCGCGACGAGGATGGAAGGGGAGGTCGAACGGATCACCGGCGACCTCGACGTGGACGGTGCAGTCGGCGTCCTCTACGTCGTCGCCGCCGATGAACGGCAGCGCGACCGTGAGCTCCCGAACGCCGCGATCGTCGGCAGGGACGTCGCCAGCGTCGACGTTGAAGACCGGCTCGGGCGCGGACCCGCGGAGCAAACGCGCGTGCACGTCGAGGCGCACGCCGCGTGGCGCGCCCTGGGGGAAGCGCACCGTGAGGGTAGGGCGATACCCGTCGGCGCGCGGGCCGCGGTCGAGGGTCACGGACGGCATGCGCGCCGCGAGGTCGCGCGCGCTCTCGACGGTCGCGCCGGGTAGCACCCAGGACGCGCCGCGGGGCGGCTGCAGCTCGGCGTCGAGGAGGCGCGCGCGGAAGTTCCAGGCCCCCATGTGCTGGTGGAGGCCGAGCACGAGGGGGTGGTCCCCTTCGGAGAGGTCGAGCGCGATCAGGTCGTCGTCGTCACGCTGCGGTCGCCCGTCGTCGCGGGCGAATACGCGTTGGCCGTCGACGAAGACGGTCACGCCGTCGTCGACGCCGAGCAGCAGATAGTGGCGACCGGCGTGCGCCAGGCGAAGGACACCGGCCGCGAACGCGAAACGGTCGGCGGCGCGCACGTCGAGCACGCTCGTGAGGTCGAGCGCCGCGTCGCTCGCGGCCAGCCGCCAGGGTGTGTCGGCGACGGATGAGCCGAGGCTCGGCGCGAGCTTGTCCCCGGGTGGCAGGTGCGTTCGCTCGAAGGGGCCGGCGACGAGCCAGGCGCCGAAGTGGCCGTCGGGGGCGAAGCCAATCTGGACCTCGCCGTTCGGCGGCGGAGTAGGCGCGGTCGTCGCGGCGAGGTTCGCCGCGGTCCCCTGTCCCCCCGCCGCCGGGCCCGTACATACCAGCCACGCGAACGAAGGAATGCCGATCGCGTGCCGTCGCCAACTGCGCATCCGGTCCTCGCCAGATCAGTATCCCCGCGCTGGCGCAAGCGGGCAAACTCCGCGACGACGCAGGATGGCTAATTCATCGCCTGGGCGAGCGTGCGCGCCTCGTCACGGAAGAGCACTTCGACCTTGTGCGCGTCGATCACGCGGGTCACAACGCCATCCCCGAACTTCTTGTGCCGCAACAGGTCGCCTTCGTTGAAGCTCGCACCTACGTTGTACGTCTTGAACTCGTTGACGCCGCGGCCGGCGATGGCCTTCTCCCACTGCTGCTCGAGGCGGGTGGCGGACGATACGCGAGGCGGACGCAGCGACTTGCTCGCCGACGGGCCCGAGGAAGCGCCCGCGCGAGACCTGGCGCCGTCGGAGGCGGCGGACTTGTCGCCGGGGGCGTGCGGTCGCCAGAGGTGCTGGCTCCGGCACGTCAGGCACTCGACCTGATGCGCCTTGCCGTTCTTCATCGAGACGATGCGATGGTTGAGGACGAGCCGGCACTTGGTGCACCAGCTATCGACCTCGCCAGCGACTCGCAGCGGTTTCGCCATTCTTTTCCTCTCGCCCTTCGCAACTGTGACTCTCTGCCCGCAACGGCCACGGCCGCAGCGAGGGTTTTATCCCTACTCGCGCGTGCGTCTGCGGTCGCGCGGACGGTCGTCCCCGTTGCCGGGGACATCGGTGCGCGCGGGCGGACGCGCGTTCCGCTTTACCTGGACCTCCGCCTTCACTTCCGGCTTGGGGAGCTTCGCGTCCGCCTCGTCGCCGGTCGCGTTGTCGTTCGGCTTGAAGCGGATGGTCGTGGAGACCTCGAACTGCAGCGTCGTGAGCATCTTCTGCATCTCGGCGCCGAGGTTCGTTTGCTCGAGAAATTCGCGGACTTCCTTGGCCACCACGCGGAAGAGCCCACTTTTGGTCTCCTCGACCTGCGCCAGGAGGTAATTGGCGAGCTCTCGAGGCAGCTTCATGCCTCCGACGAACTCCTTGAGATTGTCGGGGGCCTCGACCGCCTTCTCCACGCCGATCTCGACGGCTCTCTTGATGAGCTCCGGGATGACGGTGTCGAGCCGGCGGCGGCGCTCGCTGTCGCTCATCGGAATGCCTCGATTATCGTGCCATATCTCGGGCCGCCAGCGCCGTCAAAGTGAGCAGAGGCGGACGGACGGGGGCACGAATCGGTGAGCGCGGGTGACGAGGCGCTCCGCGCCTTGGATGCGCCTCCGAGCTCAGGCCGCCTTGAGGATCCGCGCGACGCCCTGCGCGGCTCGATCCAGGGCGGCGCTGCGCCGCCCGCCGCCGCGGGCGCAGAGGAGCACGGTTTGCCCGTCCACCTTGACCGGCTGCACGTCCACTTGCGCCTCCGGGGCGGCCAGTTCGGCGACGCGCGACGGCCCCGTGAGTCCGGGTTCGTTCCAGACGCCCTGGACGAGAAGGGGCGCGTACGCAGCGAGCTCTTCGCACACGGCCCACGAACCGGCCCCGGCGACGACCACGCCGGAGTCGTCCGCGACCACGATGGCCTCGAGGCTGCCCTCGTGGCGGGCATGGGCAAGCTGATAGTGCAGCGCGACAAGGGGGTCCTGGCTGCGCTTGCGGCGGCGGTCCTCGGGAGCGGTCATGGCGCGAATTGTTTCGCGTACCCTGCGGTCGGGCCAAGTTCCAGCGGCGCCTGGCCGAGCCCCGCTACCGCCACACGCCAACCGCGAGCGCCGAGCTTGCGACTCTCGCGGTTTCCCGCCAAAAAACCTAGACTGATCCGCGGCTCATCGCCCGCACTCGTTCCCGCTTCCCTCACGCATTCGTTCCCCATGTGTACTCACAACGCCGAGGTTTTCGCGCGACGCCGCGCCGCTTTCTGCGACGCAATGGCCTCCGCGTCGTCGTCTGCGGTCGCCGTCTTGCCGGCGGCACCGGTCTTCGTTCGCAACAACGACGTGGACCACGAATACCGGCAAGATTCGGACTTCTTCTATCTCACAGGCTTCGACGAGCCGGACAGCGTGCTCGTGCTCGACGCCCAGGAGCGCAAGACGACCCTCTTCGTACGCCCGCGCGACCGCGAACGAGAGGTCTGGGACGGTCCCCGCGCGGGCGTCGACGGCGCCCGCGAGCGCTTCGGCGCCGACGAGGGGCTGGTCGTGGCCGAGCTCGACGAAAAGCTCCCCAGCCTGATCCAGAATCACCGCCGCGTCTACTACCGACTCGGCGCGAATCGTCGCTTCGACGACAGGTTGCTCCGCACCATCGATCGCGTCCGGGCCCGGCAACGCACGGGGGCGATCGCTCCGACCGAGATCGTCGATCCCGGCGCAATCCTCCACGAGATGCGCCTGCGCAAGGCCCCGGTCGAGGTCGATACGATGCGCTCGGCGGCGCGGATCACCCGGGAGGCGCACGAGCTCGCGATGCGCCGTACGCGGCCGGGGATGCGCGAATACGAGGTCGAGGCCCTGCTGCTCGACACCTTCCGGCGCCACGGCTCGGAGCGCCCAGCCTACGGGAGCATCGTCGGTTCGGGGCCCAACGCGTGCGTCCTTCACTACCGGCGCAACGACCGCATGATGAATCCGGGCGAGCTATTGCTCATCGATGCCGGCTGCGAGTACGGGTACTACGCGAGCGACGTGACGCGCACCTTCCCGGTCGGTCGCGACTTTTCCCGTGAGCAGCAGGCTATTTACGAGCTGGTCCTTGAGGCTCAGACCGAAGGAATCGCCGCGACCCGGCCGGGGGCGACGCTCGACGAGATCCACAAGCTCTCGATCGGGATCATCGCGCGGGGTCTCGTCCGTCTTGGTCTGCTCCAGGGCGAGGTAGAAAAACTCATTGAGACCGAGGCTTACAAGCGCTTCTTCATGCACCGCACCAGCCACTGGCTGGGCATGGACGTCCACGACGTGGGCGCCTACTTCGACTGCGGCGAGCCGCGGCGGCTCGAGCCGGGGATGGTGCTCACCGTCGAGCCCGGGATCTACATCGCACCCGATGACGAGGCCGTGTCCCCCGAATGGCGGGGCATCGGCGTGCGCATCGAGGACGACGTTGTCGTCACCGAGTCGGGGCGGGAGGTGCTGACGGAGGGGATCCCGAAGTCCGTCGCCGAGGTGCGTGCGGCGTGCGCGGGATGAGACGTTGCTGCCTGCGCCGCATCGCGCCATAGGCCGCGGCCCCGAGCACGACGCCGAGGGCGGCGCCGACGAGCGCCGAACCCACGAACCAGTCGCCGAGGAGCTCCTTGCCGTGCGTGAGCGCTTCGCTCGGGGCGAGCGGCGCCCAGGCGCCAGCTCGGAGTCGGTGCGCGACCTCGATCTCCGCGAGCGCGATCCAGGCGAAAAGGACGTTGGACGAGACGCGCGAGCCGACGAAAGCCCACAGACGGTTGACGCGGAAGAGCGTCGCCAGCGCGAGCGCGATCCACATGTGGAAGCCGAGCAGCGGCGAGCACCCGGCGAAGACCCCGAGGCCCACGGACCAGCCGATCTCGCGCGGGGTGCAGTGCTCCTCCAGCGCTTGGCGCCAGATACGGCGCGCCCCCGACGCCAACCGCTCCGCCCACTGCCGCACGGTCGTCACCCTAGCATCGCCAGGAACTGGGTCCGCGCGAGGGGCGCGTGGTACGGCACGAGGCGTGACCCTCGACTGCGCGATCGCCGCGTTTGCGCGCCACCTCGAGGCGGAGCGGCGGGCCTCTCCCCGTACCGTCAGGGCCTATGGCGACGACCTCGCCGGGCTCGCGGCGTTCGTAGCCGAGCGGCAGCCCGAGGCGTCCGCGGACGTCGCCAGGATCGACGTGTACCTGCTGCGCGGCTGGCTCGGGGTGCTGGCCCGCAAGCACGCGCCGAGCTCGATCGCGCGCAAGGTCGCGGCCGTCAGGACGTGGATGCGCTGGCTCCGACGTCGGGGAATCCTCGATCGCTGCCCGGCCGAGGAGCTTGCCACACCGAAGGTGCGCAGAGGCTTGCCCACGTTGCTCTCGGTGGACGCCGCGAAGGAGGTCGTCGAGGCGCCGCGAGACGACTCGCCCGGGGGGGCGCGGGACCGTGCCGTCCTCGAGCTCCTGTACGGATCGGGGCTGCGCGTAAGCGAGCTGTGCGCGCTCGACCTCGACTCGGTGGATCTCGACGGCGCAACGGCGCGCGTCCTCGGCAAGGGGGACAAGGAGCGGGTCGTCCCCCTGGGGCGGGCCTCCGTGCGCGCGCTGCGCCGCTGGCTCGAGGTGCGACCGCGCATGGTGCACCCGCGTAGCGGAGCGCAGGACCCGCGCGCGCTGTTTCTCACGGTGCGGGGCGCGCGCGTGTACGTCCGGGGCGTGCGCGCGCTCGTCCACACGTACGGTGCGAGCGGAGCGGGCAGGGCCGATCTTCACCCGCACGCGCTCCGCCATACGTGCGCGACCCACATGCTCGACGGCGGCGCCGACCTGCGCGCCATCCAGGAACTGCTCGGCCATGCGTCGCTCTCGACGACGCAGCGGTACACGCACGTCTCGATGGAGCACCTTCTGCGCGTCTACGACGCCGCGCATCCGCTCGCGCGCGGGCGCTCACGTCCCCGGACGTGATACACACACAAGGCACGCGTGGGCCGCTGGATCGGACGCATCGCATTTGCCCTCGCGGGGGCCGCCTTCGGCGCGATGATCGTCGCCGTGGTCGAGGCGCACCAAGCGGCGCGCGCCCTGTCCGACGGTCATGCCCCCGGGCTGTCGGCGCTCGCGTGCGCCGAAGTAGGTGTGCTCGCTCCGCTCGCCGTCGCGGTGGGCTTGGCGGTGGCGGCGGCCGCGATCTTCCTCGAGCCGCAGCAGCAGCTCGTGCCCAGCGAGCGCGTCGCGGCGCTTCGCGCGGAGCCGGTCCTCCTGCGCTCGCGCACGGCCGCCATAGCCTTCCTCGCCTGCTGCGCGGCGACGGCCTGGCTCCTGGCCACGGCGCAGTGCGCGCGGCTCGCGCTCGCGGGGGGAGCTCCGCTGGTCGCGGGCGGGGTGCTCGCCGTCACGTCCGTCGCGTGGCTGGTGGGGATCGCGGCGGTGGCCCTCGCGGTCCTTCCGTCCGTCCGCAGCGGGCTGGCGTCGGCCGCGTCGCGGTGGCCGCGCGCGATCGATCCGGCGACCACGTTCGCGGCAGGTCTTTTCCTCGGTGTGGCGTCCGTTGCCGTGGGCGTCGCGTCGGGCGACACGGGCGGCGACGGCGCGGGGCCGCTCGCCATCTTCGGGATCCTCAAGCGCCCGGAGCTCGACCTTCGTCCCATCGTGGACCTGGCCGCCATCGCGGCCTGCGCGTGGCTCGCCCCGCTCTCTGTGGGCGAGCGACCGGCGAGACCGTTGACCCTCGCCATCGCGCTCACGACGATCGTCGCGCCGCTCGCGTTGACCGTCCAGCAAGCGCACGCCCTCGAGCGCGATCCCTCCGTGGCCCTGGTCATCGAGCGCCACGCTCCGCTCGGTCGCATCGGGCTCGCCGTCGCGCGGAGAGCCACCGATCGCGATCACGACGGCGCTTCGCCTCTCTTCGGCGGCGGAGACTGCAACGACGCCGACCCAAGGATCTCGCCCCTTGCCGTCGAGATTCCGGGCAACGGCGTCGACGAAGACTGCTCCGGCGCCGATCTCCCGCTCGCCGTAGCGCCGGCAGCGTCCGCAGCGGCCAGGCCGGCGGCCTCGCAACGCATCGATCGCGACTACAACCTCGTCCTCATCACGATCGACACCGTGCGCGCGTCGGAGATGGGCTTCCTCGGGTACGACAAGCCGACGACGCCGAACCTCGATCTCCTCGCCGGCCAGTCCGTCGTCTTCGACCGGGCCTACTCCATGGCTTCGTACACGGGGAAGGCGCTGGCGCCGATGCTCATCGGAAGGTACCCGAGCGAGACGCGCCGCGACGGCGGCCACTTCAACAAGTACTTCGCGGGGAACGAGTTCCTCGCCGAGCGCCTCCGCCACGCCGGCGTCTTCACGATGGGGGCGGCGTCGCACTGGTATTTCCGCGAGTCCTTCGGCGTCACCCAGGGATTCGACGTCTTCGACCTCTCGGCGCTTCCGGCCGGTGGACAGGGCGACACCGACTCGACCACCACCAGCCGCCAGTTGACCGACGCGGCGATCAAGCTGCTAACGGAGAACGCCTCGCACCGCTTCTTCCTTTGGGTGCACTATTTCGACCCGCACGCGCAATACGTCGCGCACGACGACGCCCCGAGCTTCGTCGACCCCGAGCACCCCGCCGCCTCCCGCATGCGTGCGGCTTACGACGGGGAGATCTGGTTCACCGACAAGCACATCGGTCGCCTGCTCGATTACGCCCGCGCGCAGCCGTGGTGGAAGGACACCGTCGTGGCGGTCACGAGCGATCACGGCGAAGCGCTGAACGAGCACGGCATCTCCTACCAGCACGGGTGGGAAATCTGGGAACCGCTCATGCGCGTACCCCTCGTGCTCTCCGTCCCGGGCGTTCGACCGCATCACGTTCCGGTCAAGCGGAGCACCATCGATCTCGTGCCGACCCTGCTCGATCTCATGCGCATCGCGCCGCCGCCCGCGGGAGAGCTGTCCGGCCAGAGTCTGCTGCCTGACCTCCTGCCCAGGGGCGATCAGCCGTACGACGAACGCGACGTGTACCTCGACATGCCCGATGGGCCTTACACGCGCATGCGGCGGGGGATCATTCACGGTGAGACCCCCGGGATGAAGCTCATTCACTTCGGGGGCCGGCAGTACCAGCTCTACGATCTTGCGAAGGACCCGGGTGAGCGCGACGATCTTTCGGGCGATCCGGCGCGCCTCGCTCCGATGATCGAGGCCCTGCAGGGCAAGCGGGCGACGCTCAAGGAGATCGAGGTCAAGTCGGATACGCGGGCGCCGTGACGAGGGTAAGGATGGTGACGCGCACGTGAAGGGCTGGGTGGTGCGTCCCGTGTTCTCGATCGCGGGCGCCCTGGTGGGCGCCGTGTTCGTCGCGGTCCTCGAGGCGGCGCGCGCGTCTCGCGAGTGGCAAGCGCCGCTGCAACCGGTGTTCCTCGGAGACGTCGCCGTGCTCGTGCCGCTGGCGACCGCGGTGGGACTCACCATCGCCGTGCTGGGCGCGACCCTCGACCCGCGCGGCACCACCATCTACAAGGCCCGCAGGCACATTCGCAAGCTCGATCCCGCGGGTCGGGCGCGCTGGGCGGCCGTGGCTCTCCTCGCTCCGCCGATGTCGCTCGCGTGGGTACTCGTGTGCGCGCAAGAAGCGCGCGCCACCCTCGCGTTGGAAGGCCCCGCGTTCGCCCTCGGGGCCGCCATGTCGACGACGTCGATCGTCGCCCTTCTGTTCGCGGCGGCGACGGTCTTCGCCGCGGTCCCATGGACGGCGCGAAACCTCACCTTGCAGGTGAGTCCTCTCCTCGCCGCGACCAGCGGCATCTCGATCGCCGTCGTGACCGCGCTCGTCGGAGTGCGAGTGGGAGACACGAGCGGCAACGGGCCGACGCCGCTTGCGATCCTCGGCGTCCTTGCGCGGCACGAGCTCGACCTCTCGCCGGTGATCGCGCTCGCCGTCATCGCCGCATGCGGCGGTGCGGGCGAGCGCGCGACCCGCGCCGAGCAGGGGAGGCGCGTTGCCTTCGCCGCGGCTGTCGTGGCTGCGGCCTGGGCACTCGTGGAACAACAGGCCTACGCGCTCTCGGAGGCCCCGCGCGTCGCCCGCGCCATCGAGCGGGGAGCGCCCCTCGGCCGCCTGGGACTGGCGGCCGCGCGACGCGCGACCGACCGCGATCACGACGGCGCCTCCTTCTTGTTCGCCGGCGGGGACTGCGACGACGCCGACCCGCACCGGTCGCCCACCGCCATCGATATACCTGGTAACGGCATCGACGAGGACTGTTCGGGCTCCGACTTGCCCGCGCCGCGCCGACCGCAGCCGCTCCCGCAAGCCCCCCGCACGGCCGTCCCTCACGGCCTGAACCTGGTCCTCATCACGGTCGACACGCTGCGGATCGATCTCGGCTTCATGGGCTACACGCGCCCGGTGTCGCCCAACCTCGACGCGCTCGCCGAGCGCTCGACGGTCTTCGACCGGGAGTACTCCCTGGCCTCGTATACCGGCAAGAGCCTCGGCCCCACCCTCATCGGCAAGTATCCGAGCGAGACCTTCCGCGATTTCGCCCACTTCGATACGTACGGCCCGGAGAACGTCTTCCTCGCCGAGCGCCTGCACAACGCCGGGTTCCGCACGATGGGGGTCGTGCCCCACTGGTACTTCAAGCCCAAGTACGGCCTCTCGCAGGGCATGGACGTCTGGGACATGTCGGCGATGCCGCCCGATTCGGGAGGCGACACCGACTCGTCGGTGACCAGCAGCGGGCTGAGTGATGCCGCGATCCGCCTGCTCTCCGATCCCGGCAACGTGGCCGGTCGCTTCTTCCTCTGGGTGCATTACTTCGACCCGCACGCCAACTACATCGCGCACCCGGAGGCGCCGAGCTTCCGCGCCGGCGCGACGAACTGGGCCAAGCCGCTCTACGACGGCGAGGTCTGGTACACGGACCATCACATCGGTCGTCTGCTCGACTTCGTCGCGTCGCAGCCGTGGGGCAAGAAGACCGCCATCGTCGTCACCAGCGACCACGGCGAGGCCTTCGACGAGCACGGGATGAGCTGGCACGGCGTGGACCTCTGGGAGCAGCTCGTCCGCGTCCCGCTCATCTACTACGTGCCGGGGGCCAAGCCGCACCGGGTGATGCTCAAGCGCAGCGCGATCGATCTGGTGCCGACGGTCCTCGATCTCCTCGAGATCCCTCAACCGCCTCCGGGCGATTTGTCGGGGCAGAGCAGCGCGGCGGCAATCGTCGCGCCGGATGACGTCGCGATCGAAGAGCGCGACGTCTTTTGCGACATGCCGGCGGGGACGCGGGTCTCTCGCCACCGCGCGCTCCTGCACGGCCCGACGCCGGGTATGAAGCTCATGTCCGAAGGGGGCCCCGTCTACCTGATGTTCGATTTGTCTAAGGACCCCGGTGAGCTCAACGACCTCTCACGCGACCGCGCCACGTTGCGACGGCTTTTGGACGCGTTCGACGAGAAGCTCTCGAGCCTGCACGAAATCCGCGTCGAGCCGACCGCCGACGAGGGGCGCTGAGCGCGGGCCTAGCCTTCTCGCGCCCCTGGCCGCGCCCGGCCGCAGGGTCTCGTGGTAGCCAATGGACCGTCATGATTGCCCGTGCACGCGCCTTCGTCAGTGCCTCAGCCCTCAGCGTCGCGGGGGCGTTCGTCGTCGTGGGACCGTCCGCCGGCTGCTCCCACTCGGACAACGCGCGAGCGGCGCAGGCCGAGGACGGCGGCGCGGACGGCGCGCCGGGCGAGGACGCGCAGGCCGACGTCCTCACGCCGCCGCCCATCCCCCGCACGCAAGGGGAGGGGCAGCTCGCCCCGCAGCGGCACGCGTGCGGCTTCGATGCGGGCGCGTGGCCGGGCCAGACCCTGGGCACCGAGTTTCCCCTTGGAGACGACATCCCCATCAAGCACGTGATCGTCGTCATGCAAGAGAACCGGTCCTTCGACCATTACCTGGGGCGCCTGGTCGCGCAGGGCTACTACAAGGCCGGGGACTTCTCCGACGGCACGGGCACGACCCCGGACGCAGGGCCCGACACGGGCACTACCCCGGACGCAGGGCCCGACACGGGCGCGGCCCCGGACGCAGGGCCCGACACGGGCGCGGACGCCGGCGCAACGACCGAGGCCGGCGCAGCCACCGACGCAGGTTCGGACTCGGGAGCCGCAGGCGATGCCAGCGCCGCGGGCGACGCGGGCGGGTCCCGCGGCTCGGGGTTCGCCCACGCCGACGAGCTCGACGTGCCGCCGCCGGGCTGGTCGAACACGGACAGCGACGGTGGCGTCGTCGTACCGCACCCCGACAACGAATACTGCTTCACCGCCGACCATAGCTGGGCGGCGATGCACAACGACTACGACGACGGGCGGCTCGATCGCTTCGTCATGCAGAACGAGCCTGACGGCCAGCGGGTCTTCTTCTACGAGGACGACACCGTCATCCCGTTCTACTACGCGCTCGCCAATACGTTCTCCGTGGGCGACCAGTATCACGCGCCGGTCCTAGGGCCCACCTGGCCGAACCGCCTCTACTTGATGGCGGCGACTTCGTTCGGCATCGGGGACAATTCGTTCGTCACGATCGACACGGCCGAGCACCCCGTGGCCCAGATCTTCACCTTGCTCGAGGAAGGCGGGCACACGTGGAAGGACTATACGGACGGCCCGCACATGCTGGAGTTCTTCTCGTATTTCGGCTTCCAGAAGAGCACCTTCGCTCATTACGGCAACGTCAAGTGCGATCTCATGCACGACTTGCAGAGCGGCAACCTTCCCGACGTGTCGTTCGTCATGGGCGACGAGTTCGACGAGTTCTCGGACGAGGGTCCGTCGGACCTGCCGGCCATCGGCGCGGGCCTTGTCGAGTCGATCGTGCGCGCACTCTTCGCTTCCCCCGCATGGAAGGACACCGCCCTGTTCATGGCGTACGACGAAAACGGCGGCATGGCGGACCACGTTGCCCCGGCGCCGGCGTGCGCTCCCGACGGTTATGCCCCGCACGACGTCAACATGAACCCGCTCCCGGGCGCGTTCGACACCACGGGCTTCCGCGTCCCGTTCATCGTCGTTTCGCCTTACGCCCGCGCGCACTTCGCGTCGCATACCGTCTACGATCACACGTCGATCACGCGCTTCATCGAGGCGCGCTTTGGCCTGCCGGCGCTGACCGCGCGGGATGCCAACGCGACGCCCCCCTTCGAGATGTTCGACTTTCGAAACCCACCGTTCGTGACGCCGCCGAGCCTCTCGGCGCACACCACGGCGCCGCCGGCCATCGTCTCGCAGTGCAAGCAGTCCCTGCCTCCGACCTGCCCGAACTAGTTTTTGCTAGCCTTCGTCGTCATGAGCGACGAGGCCAAGCGCGAGCCCGGTCTTCCGACCATCGACGTCCACGAATACGGCGGAAAGCGCGAGGGCGCGCGGCAGATGATGAACCGGCGCCTCTTCATGCAGCTGCTGGTGTACGAGGTCGACGGAAAGGCCGACCACGAGGCAGGTGAGCTGGCAGGGCGCTTCCGCCACGCCCACGTCCCTGCGGTCATTTACGCGGACGCGATGGACCCGAGCAGCGTGGGGGTCCTCACCTGGAGCGAGGAGCCCGTTCACTTCGTGCATGCGGTCCGGCCCGTCCTGCAAGGCACGTCGCTCCGCTTGCGCCGCGACTTCTCGATGATCGGTCGGACGTACGCTACAGGTCACGAACCCGATCTCGAGCACGCGCTGCTCCGGCGCGCGGTAGAGAACGTGAGCCACGAGGCCTATCGCTGGCACGTGTGGTACCCGCTCCGGCGAACGGGGGGGTTCGCGCGGCTCGAGCCGCACGATCAGGCGCAAATCCTCCGGGAGCACGCCCAACTTGGCATGGCGTACGGCGCGCAGGAGCTCGCACACGACATTCGTCTCGCGTGCCACGGGCTCGACCCAGGCGACAACGAGTTCGTCATCGGCCTCGTCGGGCGGGAGCTCCACCCGCTCTCGCACCTCGTTCAGGCCATGCGAAGGACGCGGCAGACGAGCGAATTCATCGCCAAGATGGGGCCCTTCTTCGTCGGCTACGTCCTCCACCGCGTCGGCTAGCGGCGCCGCTCGGTCGCTCGTCGTGCGCTGGACACCGGCAGCGCCGCTCGGGCCGATCGAATTGGCACCGTTCTCGCTGAAGGCACGCCGACTGCCATGGCGGCGGCTGGCGCGGATTCTTCACTGGACCGGTCCGTAATCTCGGCGCTCGTGGAGCTCGGATGCCTGGACCGCACCGACTGGACCGGAGCGATCCAGCACATCCTGCGCGTCGACGCGCGCGTGCTGGACGTCGAGCGTGTGAGCTACTGGGCGATGCGCGACGAGCCGTCGGCGATCGTCTGCGAGATGGCCTATCAGCGCGACACGGGCATCTTCGAGCGAGGCCACGTCCTTCTCGCCGCGGACCACACCCTGTACTTCGAGGCCATCCATGCGGCGCCCGTGAACATCCCCGACTGCGGCAAGGACCCTGTGGCTCGGAGCCTCCGCGAGTACCTCGAGAGCAGGAATATCGTCGCGCTCCTCGACTTCCCGGTATGGGTCCGCGCGCGCGTCGCTGGGATCCTATGCCACGAGCAAGTGGGCGGGCCGCGTCTGTGGAGCTCCGAAGACGTTCACTTCGCCGGCAGCATCGCGCAGGTGATCGCGTGTTCGCTGTCGGCGCAGGACCGGGCGCAGGCCGAGGAGGCGGCGAGGCGCGCCGCGTTCCTGGACAAGGCTTCTCTCGCGCTCGGCAAGTCGCTCGATCCGGACGCGGTGGCGCGCGCCGCGGTCGAGGTCGCGGTCCCCGCTCTCGCAGACGGCGCGGTGATCCACTTGATCGAAGAGGGGGCCCTCCGTCGCGTTGCGTATCGCTGGGAAGCAGACGAGACCCAGGGCCTGATCCGCGCGGCGGCGCATAAAAACCCCGTCTTCTTCACCCAGGGAGGCGGCTTCCTGCCGCTGCGCGCGATGGCCAGGCGAGACTCGGTCCTCGTTCCACGCGTGAACGAACGCACGCTCGCCTACGCCGGCCTCGACCCGGAGACGGTTCGGCTTGCCCACCAGCTCGGAATTCATACAGGCATGGCCGTACCGCTCTTTATCGCCGGCCGTGTCGTCGGAGCCATGACCTTTTATGGCACCGGCCTTCGGAAGTTTGGCGCCGACGAGCTGCGCCTGGCCGAGCAACTCGCGACGCGCTTTGCCGCCGCGCTCGAGAACGCTCGCCTGCACCAGAGCGCCCGAGCGGCGGTCCGCGTACGCGACGAGTTCATCGCGCTCGCCGCGCACGAGCTCAACACGCCGCTGACCGCGCTGCAGCTGGCGGCGGAGGGCCTTGCCCGCCGCGCCGCCCACGCCCCTCACGAGGACGTCGCGCGGACGGCCCACAGCATGGCGGGCCAAGTCAAGAGGCTGGCCCGGCTGATCCGACAGATGCTCGACGCGTCGCGGATCTCCTCCAAGGGGGTCGAGCTGACCCGCGAACGGGTCGACCTCGCGGAAATCGTCCGTGAGATGGCCTCGACGCTGGAGCCGGTCTTCGAGCGCGCCGGGTGCGCGCTGACGGTGCGAGCCGACGCGCCGGTGGTGGGCGAGTGGGATCGCTTGCGCATCGAGCAGTGTCTCTCCAGCCTGCTCGACAACGCGATGAAATTCGGCGCGGGAAAGCCGGTGGAGGTCTCCGTGAGCGCCGAAGGCGGCGCCGCGATCGTCGTCGTGCGCGATCACGGACCCGGGCTGCCCCCCCACAATTCGCCATCCATCTTCGACGCCTTCGAGCGCGGCGTGTCGGCCAAGCATTACGGCGGCCTCGGCCTCGGCCTCTACGTCGCGAGGGCCGCCGTCGAAGCTCACGGGGGCGCGCTCACCGTCGAGAGCAAGGCGGGGGAGGGGGCTGCCTTTACGGTCAGCCTGCCGCTGGGCGACCCCGCGCGGCCGTGAGACGGTCTCTCACGCCGCCTGCTCGCCGAGGGCGGAGCGCTCCAGGATCGTGCGGAGCCGCGAGCGCGCGCGGTGCAACCGCGAGCGGACCGCGCTCTCGGTCGTCGACAGCCGATCGGCGATCTCCTGGAGCCCGAGATCCTGATGGTAGTGCAGCGCCACCACGTCGCGGTAGTCGGCCGGCAGCTGTTCGAGGGCGCTGCGCACCCACGCGTCGCGCTCGTTCTGCGCAGCGCTCGAGTCCGCCGGCTCGTCCACCGAGCCCTCGTTGGCTGCGGGGAGGTTGGCGAGATCTTCGAGGTCGAGACCCTCGGCCAGGCGCGCGCGGTGCCGCCGCTGCGAACGCATCATCATCAGCGCCTCGTTAGCCGTGACCCGGAAGAGCCACGTCGAAAAACTCGAGTCGCCGCGGAACGACCCCACGCGCCTGACAATCTGCATCAGCGTCGACTGGACGAGATCGTGCCGATCGTCCTCCGAGAGCGGATACCGGAGCAGCTGTTTCTCGATGTGCGGCGTGAGGGCTTTGACCAACGTGGTGAGGGCGCCGCTGTCGCCGCGAGACGCGTTGGCAAGGGTGGACTTGTCGATGGAGAAGGCCATGGGAGATACCGCCGTCGGGTGGGGGAGTGCTGCGGGTTGGTCACCGCGCCCACCCCCAATTGCGACGGCCGTGCCGTGCAGGTTCTGCGCGGAAACCCAGGTGATTTTGCGCTGGCGAGCTGTTGGATCGCCGACAGGTGGTGCGTCGAAGGACAGCGAAGGACGGCGAATGTGGTAGCAAGCGAATCTTCGCCCATGCGCGCTCAGCCGCCCCCCCGATCGCTCGAGCACCCGCTGCCGGCCGGGATGCGCGATCTGTTGCCCGAAGAGGCCGCGGCCCGCAGGTCGCTCGCACGGAACGTGCTCAACCGTCTCTCGCTCTACGGCTACGGCCTGGTGACCCTCCCCGTGTTCGAGTTCGCTGAGGTCCTCGAGCGCGGCCTGGGGACGCTCGATCCGGCGGACGTCCTGCGCTTCGTCGAGCCCGAGTCGGGGGAGGTTGCCGCCCTCCGCCCCGACATGACCCCGCAGATCGCGCGCGTCGTCGCGACCCGCCTCCGCGATCGACCCCCGCCGTTCCGCCTCGCGTACGAGGGCACCGTCCTCCGACGGCGCAGCGGTCGAGCGCGCAAGCATCGGCAGATCCCTCAGGTGGGCGTCGAGCTCGCGGGCGTCGCCGGCCCGGATGGGGACCTGGAGCTCCTTGCGCTCGCCGCCGAGGGCTTGCGTGCAGCGGGCCTCGAGCGCTTCACGATCGACGTCGGGGACGCCGGCGTCGTGCGCGCCCTGCTCGCCCCGATGTCCCCCGATCGGCAAGCGCAGCTCTCCGAGGCGCTCGCCCGCAAGGACGAAGCCGCTATCGATGACCCCATCCTGCGGTCCCTCCTCGGCTATTGCGGAGGGCGGGACGTCCTCGCCGAGGGGGTGCGCGCTCTCTCGCAGACCCCGGCGGCCGCAGCTGCGTCGCGTCTCCTCGCGCTGTTCGACGCGGCGGTCGCGCGCGGTCTCGGCCCGCACCTCGTGGGCGATCTCGCGGAAGTTCGCGGTTTCGCCTACTACACGGGCACCATTTTCCATGTATACGCACCCGGAACCGGGGACGCCGTCGCTTCTGGCGGCCGCTACGACGAGCTGCTCGCCCGCTTCGGGTGGGATCTCCCGGCGGCCGGCTTCGCGATCGACCTGGACCGCGCCGCCGAGGCGTTGCGGGCCGCCGGCGCGCGGCCGGAGGTCGTCACCCGGGTCGTCGTGGTCGGCGCCGGCTCGGCTCTCGCCTCCGAACTGCGTGCTCGAGGCACCGTCGCGGTCACGCTCGCGGATCGCGCGTCCGCCCTCGAGTGGGCGAAAGCGTGGGGGTTCACCCACGTGGTCGATGCCGGCCAATGGGTGGATGTGGCAAGCGGCGCTAGCATCGCGCCGCCAGAGACCGAATCGTCGGCGCCGCCCGGAGGCGCTGCACCGAACACAGGAGATAGCGAATGACTGCGGTCGTCGTCGTCGGCGCACAATGGGGCGACGAAGGAAAGGGCAAGATCGTCGACATCTATACCGAGCACGCCGACATGGTCGTGCGCTACGGCGGCGGGCCCAATGCGGGCCACACGCTCGTCGTCGGTGACGAGAAGCTCGTCGTGCGCCTCATCCCGAGCGGCATCTTGCGGGAAAACACGACGTGCGTCCTCGCCCAGGGGATGGCCATCGATCCGGCCAGCCTGGTCGGCGAGCTCGGCGAGCTCGCCAGGCGCGGTCTCGTTCGCAGCGCGTCGTCGCTCGTCGTCAGCGACCGCTCGCACGCGATCTTGCCGTACCACGTCCTCGTCGACGGACTCCGGGAGCAGACTTCGCATGCGCTCGGGACCACCAAGCGCGGCGTCGGGCCCTGCTACGAGGACAAGGCCGCGCGACGGGGCATCCCGCTCGGCGCGCTGCGCGACCTGCGCAAGACCGAGGCCCTCGTCGCGAGCGCGCTGGCGCACTGGGAGCCCGTCGTCGTCGCGCTCGGCGGCACGCCTCCCGCCGTGAGCGACGTGATGACGGCGCTGCGTCCCCTGGCCGAGCGTATCGTGCCGATGCTGGCCGACACGGCGAAGCTCGTGGAGCGGGCCGTTCGAGACGGCGCGCGCGTCCTCTTCGAGGGTGCGCAGGGCACCCTCCTCGACATCGACCACGGGACGTATCCGTTCGTGACCTCGTCGCACGCCACCGCGGGCGGCGCGTGCACCGGGACCGGGGTCGGGCCGTCGCGCATCGATGCCGTCATCGGCCTGGGCAAGGCGTACTGCACGCGCGTCGGCGGCGGTCCCTTTCCCACCGAGCTGACCGACGCCACCGGCGAGCGGCTCCGCAAGCGCGGCGACGAGTACGGATCGGTCACCGGCCGCCCGCGCCGCACCGGGTGGCTCGACCTGCCCGCGTTGAGGTACGCGGTGCGCATCAACGGGCTCGACGGCATCGCCTTGACGAAGCTCGACGTCCTGACGGGCCTCGACACGATCCAGGTGTGCGTCGGATACCGGACGCCGCACGGCACTACCGAAGATTTCCCCATCGACGAGGCCGAGACCGCCACGCCGGTGTACGAGTCGATGCCCGGCTGGTCCGCGGACATCGGCGGCGCCCGGTCTCTCGACGCGCTTCCCGCGACAGCCCGCGCGTACGTCGAGCGGATCGATCGCGACGCCGGCTGCCCGGTGGTGCTCGTGAGCGTCGGCTCGCGACGGGACGAGACCATCGTGCTGAAAGATCCCTTCGCGGGCTAAGCCGTTCGCGGTTTTCCCTGCCTGCGCTACCGTTTGGAGGCGATGATCGCGCCGCTCTGCCTCCTCGTTGCCCAGGCCGCAGGCGGTGCCTGGTCGAGCGGTCGCCCTCCGGAGTGCGGGGAGCCGGGCGGGCGCACGGCGAACGTCTGGGAGCGGGCGAAATCGCCCGAGCTTCGCAAGTACTGCGATCGGGTCGCCAGCGCGTCGTCGAAGCTGGCCGGCACGGCGGCCATGGCGCAGGCCGCGCTCGAGTCGGCGCGCGCGGCCGACGCCCTCGTGCCGGGGCACGCCGCGCCGCTCGTGCTCGAAGGTCGCGCGCTCGTCGCGCTCGGCAAGCTGGGCGACGCCCTCGGGGCGCTCGAGCGAGCCAAGGACCGCGAGCCAGGCGCCTTCGACGACCCGCTCGCGCTTCTGGCGTACGCGCGCGCGCTCGCGCGCACGGGGCACTCGGCGGAGGCGGCCGATGCCTATCGCGCGCTTCTGCCCCGCGCGTCGGGGTTCTCGGCGAGCGATCGCGCAGCGGCCGAGGTCGAGGCAGGGTTGGTCGCGATGTCGCGCGCTGCGCAGGGCCTCGACGAGGCCGTCGCGTCGCTTCGAGAGGCCGTGCGCGAGGCGCAGGACGAATCGCAGACGGTGGCCGTTCTGGCCCTCGCGCTCGCGCTCGACCGGCGCGGAGACGTCGACGAAGCGCGCGCCCTTCTCGGCGAGCGGCTCCACGGCGACCCGCGGACGGCGCTCGCTTCTCTGCGCGGCAAAGAGCTGCTCGCCGTGGCGCCCGCCGAATCGGACTCGCTCGCCGGTCTCGGTCTGGAGTCGACGGATCCGGCGGGGTCGCGCGACGCATGGGAGAGGTACGCGGCGGCGTCACCGAACGGTCCGTGGCTGGCGCACGCTCGCGCCCATATCGCCGGTTCGCCGGGGAAGCGGACCGCGTCGGGTCGGAGGACGCGATGAAACGGGCCGCCGCGGCGCTCGCGCTCGTCGTGTCCTTCTTCGCCGTCGGAGCGCGCGCCGACACCCCTCCCACCCTCTGGGACTGCGCGCGCGACCCGGGGGCTCGCAGTCGTTGGGGTCTGCACGTTCGCGTGCAGCAGGCGCTGGTGCCGCCGCCGTCGAGCGAGGACCTGCCGCCGCTCGAGCTGCGCCGCGGTTACGAGCTTCAGCTCGAGCACGCCCGTGCGATGCTCGAGGCCGCCGACGCGGAGCACAGCCCGGACGTCCGACTTCGGTTCGATCTCGGGGCGGTCTACGTCGAGCTGGGCGAGCGGCAGCGGCGCGACGATTTCTACGAGCGCGCGATCGCCGTCCTCGCTCCGGCCGTCGACGCAGAGCCGAATCACCCGGCGGCGACCAAGGCGCTCGAGCGCCTCGCCGACGCCTACGCCCACCTGGACCGCGCGCCCGAGGAGCTCTCGGCGTGGCGTCGCCACCTCGCGCGCGTGACCGACGACCGCACGCGAGTGGGCGAGATGATGAACATGGGCGAGGCCGAGATGCGCCTCGGCCTGATCGACGACGCGCTCGCCACCTTCCGCGAGGTGCTGCGCCTTTGCGGCGAGCTGCCCAACACGGGCGGCGCGACCTACGTCCTGACGCTGTGGGATCTCGCGGTCGCGCTCGATCGTTCCGGGGACCCGCGCGGGGCGCTCGAGACGGCGGCGAAGGCCTCGGCGACGGAGTCGATCGCTTCGACCGGAATGAAGATGCGCGGCAGCTCTCTCATCGCTCCGCACGCTCGCGGGGGCGATCCGGCGGTGTTCTTCGTCCCCGAATGGCAGCGCGAGTGGTACCTGGCGCTCGCCTCGGCCGCCGCCGCGCGCGGCGCTCACGACCCGCGCGACGCCGCGATCCTCTGGGCGGACGCCGAAGCCCACTGGGACACGTACGTCGCCGGGTCCTCCGCGGGTCGTTCGGGCGATCCCTGGCTCGCCGTCGCCCGCGTGCGAAGGGACCAGACGCACGCGGAGCGGCTCGCCGTCGAGAAGCGCGCGGCGAAGCTGCCGCGACGCCCGCCGATCGGGGGGCCATGGATCGACGACTGAGCCGCATGGGGGAGCCCCCGAAAACCTCGAGACGAGTCGTGCGCGAGCGAGCGGTCAAGGCCGCCCTCGACACCGTTCGCGAGCGCTGCGACGTCCGTGCGCGCCGAGACGCCGACCCGGTGGGCTTTGCGCACGCGTACGACGACCCAGCCGACCGCGAGCTCGTCGCGCTCGTCGCCGCGTGCGTCGCCTTCGGCAACGCGAAGACCATCCGGGGGAAGCTCGGCGAATTGCTCGAGCGCGTCGGTCCCCGCCCGTCGCTCGCCGCAGACGACCCGCGCGCGCTGCGCTCGCGTCTCCGCGGCTGGAAGCACCGCGTATTCCGCGGCGACGACGTCGCGCGCCTGCTCTCCGGCGCCCGCGCCGTGCAGCGAGAGAACGGCACGCTCGGGGCCCTCTTCGAGGCGGAGCTCGCGCGTCGAGAGTCCCTCCGGGACGCCCTGGCGGCCTGGTGCGACGCAATCCGTGCCGCGGCCGGCCTTCGGGCGGGGCACGGAGACGGCGCGCGCCGCGGCCCGGCGCATCTACTGCCGGATCCCCGCGGGCCGAGCGGAAGCAAGCGCCTCCACCTGTTCCTCCGATGGATGGTACGCGGGCCCGACGGGGTCGACCTCGGCCTCTGGCACATCGACCCCGCCCGCCTGCTCGTCCCGGTCGACGTCCACATCCACCGCCTGGCGCGAAATCTCGGCTTCACCCGGCGCCGCGACCTTTCCTGGAAGACGACGGAGGAAATTACCTCGGCCCTGGCGCGTCTCGATCCCGCCGATCCGGTGTCGTACGATTTTTCGTTGTGCCATCTTGGCATGCTCCAAGGCTGCCCCTCGCGGCGCGACGCTGGGCGGTGCGAGGGCTGCGGCGTCAAGCCGGTGTGCATCCACTGGGCACGCTCTGATAAAGTGGGCCCTTCTGCGGAATGAGGGAATGACGGAACCGTCGAAGCAGCGAGAGTTCGATCTCGACGCGGTGCGCACCGACGGCTGGTTCGAGCGCATCGGCGAGGGCATCGGCTCCTTCCAGGCGCTGTGCGAGATCATCGGCGAGCGCTTCTTTGCGTTCTCGATCATCGTCGGGGCGCGCATCACGGCGCTCACCGTCGACCGGCGCAACCCGGATCTGTCGCTGGTCGATTTCGTCGTCGGCGTCGGCGACACCGAGGAAGGGCTCGAGCCGCAGCGCCTCACGCTCGCGGATTTTCGCCGGCGCCTCGTGGGCGCGCTCCTCGTCGAAGACGACAAGCCCGCGCCGGAGCCCACGCGGGACACCGAGATCGAGGTCATCCAGCTCTACATCGGCGTCCGGTACCTCCTGCTCGCACCTCTGTACGGGTACTCGCTGCGCAAGCTGATGCTGGGCGACGAAGACGGCGGCCAGATCGTCGTCTTGCACGACGGCGTCGAGGAGACCTACGAGCTCGACGCGTTTCGCTTCCGCGTGCGCGCGCTCGTGCGCGAGGAGCTCGATCGCGTCGCGGGCGGGGCCCGCAGCGCCATCGACCTCTCGAAGGTCACCGAGGCCGAGACCGCAGCCCTCGCCGGCGAGTGGACGAAGGTCGTGCAGCTCCTCGGGAGCTGGCCGGCGCCGCTGGCGATCTTCCTGCGCACCCCCGAAGGGCAGCTGCTCACCCCCGACGCGCGCGCCCTCATCGCCAAGGGCCTCGGCCTGCTCGGTAGCGCATGCGTCTACCTGAACGAGATCGAGCAAGCGGAGGAGGTCTTCCGCATCGGCATCCAGTACGCGCAGGAGGGGCTCGCCGCGGCCGACCTGTTCCGCCGCCTGGGCGAGGCCCTGCTGAAGAGCGACCGTCCTGGTGAGGCCATCGCCCCCTTGCGTCGCGCCGTGGCGTTCGGCGGCTCGTCCGCGGACGTCATGCTGCCGCTCGCGCGGGCCTTCATGCGCCGTAAGAAGTGGGTCGCCGCCTACGCCTGCGTCCGCGATGCCCTGGAAGCGGGCGTCGCCGAGCGCGACGTGGCGGACGAGCTCCGCCAGATCGAGGGCGCGCTCGGGGTATCGCTCACCGGCTGGAAGGCCAAGCTGCTCGAAACGAAAAGCGCCTGAGCGGGCAACGAGCCACGCGATCTTCCCGTGCCCATGCCGGTGCGCGAAAAAGCGGCGGAGCTGGGCGATCAATCATGGGCCGAACCCGGTGTTTCGGGCGCTGGCACGGGCACGGGCACGCGTACGGAAAAGGGCCTACCCTCGTTGACACACTCCCCACCCAGGCACTAGAAAACCCGCGGGTTTTTCCGCGCGCCGGGTTCAAGGGCGGCCCCCGAAAGGATTCATGAATCCCATCCCCATCTACGCGCCGATGTTCGTGCTTCTCGCCGTCGCGGCCCTCATCGCGAGCACGTTCTGGAGCGTCGCGACCATCCTCGGCCGCAAGAAGGACCCCACCCCGGGGAAGAACGCCCCCTTCGAGTGCGGCAGCGAGAGCACCGGCGGCCGCCACCTCAAGCTCTCCGTCAAGTTCTACCTCACCGCCATCCTCTTCGTCGTCTTCGACATCGAGGCGGTCTTCGTTTACCCGTGGGCCATCCACTTTCGCGACCTCGGCTGGCCGGGTTTCGCCGAGATGCTCTCGTTTCTCGCGGTGATCATCGTTGCCCTGGTCTACGTGTGGAAGAAAGGAGCGCTCGAATGGGAGACGTGAACCGGTCCCTCGTCCTCGAAGGGAGCGAGCAGGGGTACGCGACCACCCGTCTCGACGCGCTCCTCGGCTGGGCGCGGAAGTACTCGCTCTTCTCCTATCCGTTCATCACCGCCTGCTGCGGTATGGAATTCATGGCGCTCACGAGCCCGCGGTTCGACGTCTCGCGCTTCGGCGCCGAGGTGCCGCGCTTCTCGCCACGCCAGAGCGACCTCCTCTGGGTCGTGGGTACGGTCAGCCAGCGGCAAGGGCCGGTCCTCAAGCGCATCTACGAGCAGATGATGGCGCCCAAGTGGGTGTTCGCCTTCGGTACGTGCGCGGCCAGCGGCGGCTTTTACGACAACTACACGACCGTGCCCGGCATCGACAAAATCATCCCGGTCGACGTCTACATCCCCGGGTGCCCGCCCCGCCCGGAAGCGGTGCTCGACGGGCTCATGCTCCTCCAGGACAAGATCCAGCGGAACGAGCGGCGTCCGTCGGTCGTGAAGCCGCGCTTCGATCCGGCCGAGAGCGTGCACGACATGGTCCGCCTGCGCCGGTCCGCCGCCGACCCGCGCGCGCTGCTGCCGGCAATGCGTGAGCACACGAAACGAAACGTGGGGGGGAGCGCCTCGTGAGCCAGATCGTCCTCGACAAGCTGCGCGAGCGCTTCGGTACGGCGATCCTCGAGACGCACACGAACTACGGCGACGACACCGCCGTCGTCGACCGCGGAGTCTGGAAGGCCGTCGCCACGTTCCTGCGGGAGGATCCCGCGCTCGACTTCGACATGCCCGTCGACCTGTGCGGCGTCGACTACCCCAACCGCATGCCGCGGATGGAGGTCGTCCTCCACCTCTATTCGGTCTCCAAGGGCCAGCGCGTCCGCATCAAGACGCGCGTCGGCGACGACGACATGGACGGCGCGGAGCTCGACAGCCTGGTCGGCGTCTGGCCTGGGCTCAACTGGCTCGAGCGCGAGGTGTTCGACATGAGCGGCGTACGCTTCCGCGGTCACCCCGACCTGCGGCGCATCCTCATGTACCCCGAGTTCGAAGGGCACCCGCTCCAGAGGACGTATCCCGCCCAGAAGACCCAGCCGCTCGTCGAGTACCGCACGGAGGACGAAGCCGGCGTGCCGCTGAACAAACTCGAGCCCTTCGGCGCCGACGAGGGAATGCCTTTCGGCCGCAAGGGCTTGCCCAGAGACGGCACGTCTCCGGCTGTGCCGGGGCGTCGTCGAAGCTTGACCGAGGACAACTGAGATGGAACCGCTCGACGTCGAGCTGGAAGAAGGAGAGCTCGAGCTCCCGGCCGAGCCGATGCACCTCAACATGGGGCCGTCGCACCCGGCGATGCACGGCACAGTGCGCATCGTGCTCGAGCTCTCGGGCGAGACCATCGTCAAGGCCGACGTGCAGATCGGGTACTTGCACCGCGGCTTCGAGAAGATGTGCGAGCGCGGCACGTGGGCCCAAGTGTTCCCGTACGTCGACCGCCTCAACTACGTGTCGCCCATGCTGAACAACGTCGGCTACGCGCTGGCCGTCGAGAAGATGTGCGGCCTGGTCGTGCCGGACCGATGCCAATGGTACCGCATGGCGCTGGGCGAGCTGGCGCGCATCAGCGATCACCTGACGTGCGACGGCGCCATGGCGATGGAGCTCGGAGCCTTCACGCCGTTCCTCTGGTTCATCAAGGCGCGCGAGATGGTGTGGGACCTCCTCGAGGAGGAGACAGGCGCCCGCCTCACGCACTCCTTCGGGCGCATCGGCGGCATGGCCTCGCCGCCCACCCCGGACTTCAAGGGCCTCTGCCGCGCCGCTCTCCCGAAGATCCTCGAGCTCGTCGAGGAAGGGGAGCGGATGCTCCTCAAGAACCGCATCTTCCTCGAGCGCCTCGAGAACGTGGGGACCATCAGCGGGGCGGACGCCACAGCCCTCGGGTGGACGGGCCCATGTCTGCGCGCGACGGGGGTCCCGTACGACATCCGCAAGGCGCACCCGTACCTCAAGTACGACGAGGTCGACTTCGACGTGCCCGTCGGCACCAAGGGGGACACGCTCGACCGCTTCCTCGTGCGCCTGGGCGAGATCCGCCAGAGCAAGCGCATCATCGAGCAAGTCATCGAGCACATGCCCGACGACGGCCCGGTGAACGTCGGCGACCCGCACGTCATCCTCCCCGAGAAGAACGCCGTCTACACGACCATCGAAGCGACGATCCAGCACTTCAAGCTGGTCATGGAGGGCGCGAAGGTCCCCGCCGGCGAATGCTACTCGTACACCGAGGGCGGCAACGGGGAGCTCGGGTATTACCTCGTCAGCGACGGCAGCGGCACGCCGTACCGCGTGCGCATCCGCCCGCCGTGCTTCCAGATCACCGGCGGCCTCGGGAAGATCCTCGAGGGCCGCATGCTGAGCGACATCGTGCCGACGTTCGGTTCGCTGAACATGATCGGCGGGGAGTGCGACCACTGATGCCGACCTTCAAGCTCGACGGCAAGACGATTCCTTTCGAGCCGGGCGATACGATCATCAAAGCGGCTTACAAGCAGGGAATCGACATCCCGCACTACTGCTGGCACCCCGGCCTGAGCGCTCCGGCCAACTGTCGCATGTGCCTCGTCGAGATCCTCCCCAAGGCGGGGCAGCGGCCGCTCTCGCTCGACGTGCTGGAGCTCGATCCGAAGACGGGCGAGTACAAGGTCAAGCAAAAGCCCAAGCTGCAGCCCGCTTGCTACATGGCCGCCGCTGAAGGGATGGAAGTCGCCGCCGACACGAGCGAGCACGTCGTCCGCGCCCGCCACGACGTGCAGGAGTACCTGCTCCTGAACCACCCGGTGGACTGCCCGATCTGCGACCAGTCCGGGGAGTGCTCGCTCCAGGATTACTGGCTCTTGCACATGAAGACGCAAAAGCGCATGCAGGACGAGCCGGTGCACAAGCCGAAGGGCGTCGTCTTCGGACCGACGATCGTCTACGACGGCGAGCGCTGCGTCATGTGCACGCGGTGCATCCGCTTCATGTCCGAGATCGCGAAGGACCCCGTGCTCGACATGCGCGAGCGCGGCAACCTGAACGAGATCACCGTCGCGCCCGGACGGGAGCTCGACGGGCACTACACCTTCATGACCGAGCACGTCTGCCCAGTCGGCGCGCTGACGACGAAGGACTTCCGCTTCAAGGCGCGCGTCTGGTTTTTGCGCACGGCGCCGAGCGTCTGCCAGGGCTGCGCGACCGGCTGCAACGCGCACCTCGACTACGACCCCCGCTACAACAAGGCGTACCGCTACCGCCCGCGCGACAACGAGGCGGTCAACAAGTACTGGATGTGCGACGAGGGGATGCTCTCGTACAAGGAGGCGCACGACGGCCGCGTCATCGACGCCCTCGTCGGCGGCAGGGTAGCGCCCGTCGTCAAAGCGCTCGAAGAGGCGCGGTCGCTCTTCGCGGGCGTCGCGCCGACCTCGGTGGCGATCGTCCTGAGCGCGCGCCACTCGCTCGAGGACAACTGGGCGATGCGCGAGCTCGGCACCGTGCTCCTCGGCAGCAAGAACGTGTACGTCTCGGGCCGGCCTGACGGGTACCGCGACGACATTCTGATCCACCGCGACAAGAACTCGAACGCGCGCGGCGTGCAGCAGATCGCGCCCGGCGCCAGGCCGCTGAAGGCCCTTCTCGACGACGTCGCTGCCTCGCGCATCACCCACGTCATCGCGCTCGGGGCCGACGCCCCGGTCGATCCCGCTGCCCTCGGGGGCGCAAAGCTCGTCGTCGTCGCTGCGCACGCGGGTCCCCTCGTGCCGCTCGCGGCGGTCGTCCTGCCGGCCACGTCGTGGGCCGAGCACGCCGGCACGTACGTCAACGCCAAGGGGATGCGCCAGGTGAGCGAGAAGGCCCTCGAGCCCCTCGGCGCTAGCAAGCCCGCCTACAAGCAGATTGCCGAGCTGGCGACCGCCCTCGGCTACGAACCCTCGTGGTCGAAGCTGAGCCAGATTCGCTCCCAGCTGATGGGCACCGCCGGCGCCGACGCGCCGGCTCCGCCCGGCGCAACCGTGGTCGCCTGAGAGGAGCAAGCGATGACCCCCGCGCAGATCGTCTGGATCCTCGTCAAGGTCCTCATCATGGTCGGCTTCGTGCTGAACTTGGCCGCCATCCTCACGTGGGCCGACCGGCGCCAGAGCTCGATGATCCAGGACCGCATCGGGCCGAACCGCGCCGTCGTGAAGATATTCGGGAAGGAGTTCCGGCTCGCGGGCCTGCTCCATCCGGCCGCCGACGGGTTGAAGTTCTTCACGAAGGAAGACTTCATGCCGCCCAACGCGGACAAACTGCTCTTCATCCTCGCGCCCATCATGGCGATGGCCATGGTGTTCACGCTCGTCGGGACGATCCCCTTCGGCGACACCGTCTGCATGCACCAGTTCCACCTGAACTGGCCGAACATCTTCTCGGGACCGGCGGTGCCTCGCTACGGGACGTGCGCAATCGACGCGAAGAACGGGGTTTACCCGGTCGACCTCGTCGTCGCCCCGCTCGGCGTCGGCATCCTCTACGTGTTCGCGATGTCGGGGCAGGGGATCATCGGCGCGGCGATCGCCGGCTGGTCGAGCGACAACAAGTTCAGCTTGATGGGCGCGCTCCGCGCCGCCAGCCAGATGGTCTCGTACGAGGTCACCCTGGGCATGTCGCTCATCGGCGCGATGATGATCTACGGAACCGTGCGCCTCGACGACATGGTGCGCTGGCAGGAGCAGCACACCTGGGGGATCTTCGTGCAGCCGCTCGCGTTCTTCCTCTTTTTCGCGGCCGCGGTCGCCGAGAACAAGCGCATCCCGTTCGATCTGCCCGAAGCGGAGAGCGAACTCGTCTCGGGGTACTTCACCGAGTACGCCGGGATGAAGTTCGGGATGTTCTACTTCGCCGAGTACGCGGAGGTCGTGACGGGGTCGATGCTCCTCGTGACGATCTTCCTCGGCGGCTGGGCGCTGCCGTTCTTCCACCGCGACGGGCTCACCATCGAGTTCGGCTCGTGGCACCTGGGGACGTGGCTCATCCCGCACGTCTGGATGACGATCATCGGGGTCCTCGCGTTCTTCGGCAAAGTGCTGGCGCTGTGCTTCCTGCAGGTGTTCGTGCGCTGGGCGCTCCCGCGCTTCCGCTACGACCAGCTGATGAAGCTCGGCTGGCGCATCCTCCTGCCGGCCTCGTTCGCGAACATCCTGGTCACCGGCGTCGTCTGGCTGGCACTCGACAAGGCGGGGCCGGAAGTCTCCAACGGCTTGAAGCTCCTCGCGGACATCACTCAGGGCATCCTCGCGGTCGGAATCGCGCTGACCGTCGTACGGATCGTCATGATCTTCCTCGCCCCGGTGAAGCACGACCGCACGATGCTCGGCAGCTCAGCGCACCAGGCCGCGCGTCGTGGCGGCACCAAGGCGGCGCCGATGCAGGCATGACCCGGAAGCCGAGATCCCACAGCCGAGAGCTCTAGAGCCGAGAACCGATATGGCAACCACCACGTTCCCCAAGAAGAAGGCACCTCTCAACGCGAAGCCGGTGGAGTACGCGCCGCGCGATCTCGAGGTGAAGAGCTACCTGCCGGAGATCTTCCGCGGCGTGGCCGTGACGATGAAACATTTCTTCGAGAACACGCGCGAGATGGTGCGCGGCAATCGCCCCGACCCCGTGCTCGACCGCTTCGACGACGGCATCACGACGATCTCGTACCCCGAGCAGAAGCGCCCGTACCCGGAGCGCTTCCGCGGAGTTCACCGCCTGACGACGCGCGCGGACGGCAGCATGCGCTGCGTCGCGTGTCTGTGTTGCTCCACGGCCTGCCCGGCGCAGTGCATCTTCATCGAGGCCGGCGAGTATCCGCCCGGCGACTCGCGGCGCGGCTACGAGCGCTACCCGGTGAAGTTCGTCGTCGACGAGCTTCGCTGCATCTTCTGCGGCTATTGCGTCGAGGCGTGCCCCTGCGACGCGATCCGCATGGACACCGGGATGCACGCGGCGCCGTACGACTCGCGCGACCAGTTCATCTACGACCGCGACCTGCTCCTGTCGTTCACGGGACGCGACGGTACCTACGAGACGGCCAACCCGCGACACGAGCCCGGAGAGAAGACGCACCCCGGGATCACGCGAGAGCATCAGCCGCACTAATCAGCGTTCGTGATTCTGCGAATGACGAACGCTGATTTTCTCCGCCCGAAGGTCGTGCCTGACGGCACGACCTTGAACGGAGTGACGGTCCCGTGGGGGCTGACCGCCGGCGGCTCTTTGGGCTCATTTCGCCGCTCTTTGCGCACCGAATGCCGCTCTCTGCGAAATAGCAGCCGCTTTCGGTGCTCAAGTGGCGCATCCACGCGATGAAACGCGACCGGAATCGGATCCCGTGCGCTCTCGACGGGCGCTGATGCAAGGTCGAGTGCAAGGTCGCGACGTTGAAGGTCAGGCGTTCGTCCACTAGCCTGCAGCCCGCATGAGACACGGTGCCGGCGGCGGAGCGCGTACTGCGGGGGCTTTGCTGCTCCTCGTGAGTACCGCGTGCGCTGTGCGCGGACCCGCGGTGCGCGGAGCCGCGGACGACCTCCACGCGACGGAGGTCGCGCACCCGATTCTCGCCGAGGCGGCGCCCGCCCCCGCGGCACCTGCTTCGGCCGCCGCACCGGCGCCGGTTGACGCACCTGCCCCCGCTTCGGCGCCCGCTTCTCCTTCGTCCACTTCGAGCTCGCCGGCCGCTGCGGAGAACGCTCCGCCACCCCGCAAGTCGGGCCGCACTGAGCGCACCCTCGGATGGGTCAGCCTCTCCCTTGGCGCGGAGGCGGCCGTGCTCGCCGTCGTGACGTCGTTCATGATGCTCCACGACAAGGACGTCCGGGACGCGGGTTGCAACGCGGACAAGGTGTGCACCCCCGACGCGTATTCGGCGAACGCAACCATCGGCAACCTCGCGTGGTGGAACGTGGGCGCTTACGCCGTGGCCGCCGTGGGCCTGGGCGCTGGGATCATTCTGCTCGCGACGAATCCTCCGGATCGCGAACGGTCGACTTCGTTCGTCATCGCGCCGAACGGGTCGGGCGCGGGCTTGAGCCTGCGAGGCGCGTTCTGATGCGCGTCGCGATCGCCACGGCGACGGCTGTTGTCGTGACCGGCCTCCTCGCGAGCTGCCTCGCGGTGACCGGCAGCACGGACGGCTACCGCCTCGTCGAGGCGGACTCCGGTTGCAGCGGCACGGCGAGCTGCGGCACCGGCGCCGGTAAAGTTTGTTGTTTGACTCTGTCCGCGACCCAGTCCGGCGTCGTCGAAGTGCCCGTCTGCCAGGACGGACCGTCTTGCTCGCCCATCTTGCTCGGACTACCCGCTGTCCAGATTTGCGGTGGAGACGGCGACTGCAAGCCCGGGGTGGGCTGCATCGCGCAGATGTGCGAGCTGGCGGACGCGGGAGTTTCGATGGCCGTCTGCGGCCTGTTGATCCCGGGATGCAAGGTCGCGCCCGCCGACGCAAGCGCCGGCGAGACCGATGCAGGACTTGTCGACGCAGCGTCGACCGATGTCGTCGACGCAGGTGGGTCGGGGTAGGCGCCCGCCAGGCTTTCTAGCGTCCATCGAAGCGAGGGCGCTCCGCGGAATTTTCGCTACGGACTCCGGACGCTTCGCGCCTGACGTATGGATCCGGCTGCCGCGGGTCCGCTAGCATGCCCCGCCTCGTTAAGTTCGACCACGCTCCAGTGTGGCTGGAGGTGTGTCGCCCGCCGCAGCAGGAACCCCATGAACCCGACGATCGACATTCTTCGCGCGGAGCTCGAGCGGCTCTTCTCCCTGGATGAGCTGACGTCGATGAGCCAGCGGTTGCTGGGGCTCGACCCGGACGAAGTGGGCGGTGCCGCCGCGAAGGCGACCTTCGCGCAGGCGCTCACGGAGCGATGCATCGACGGCGATCGCATCGACGCGCTCGTCGACGTGATCCTCGTCTCGCGCCAGGGCGTCGACCCCCGCGTGCGCGACGTGGTGGGCCTCTTCGGCAAAGAGGAGCTGACGCCTGGCAAGTCGCTGGGGCCGTTCGTCGTCGGGCGCAAGCTGGGCGACAGCGAACTGTCGATCGTCTACACGGCGCGCCACGGCTCCGAAGAGCGCGTGCTCAAGGTGTTGCGACGCGAGGCGTGCCGCGATCGCCGTGCCGTGCAGCGGTTCCTCACCGCCAACCGCCTGGTCGCCGAGGTGGAGCACCCCGGGCTGCCGCAGTGGCTCGAGGCAGGCGAGACCGATGGCGCCTACTGGATCAGCTATCTGCACGTCGAGTCGCTCCAGCCTCTCAGCGCGCGCTTCGCGCGGACCGGGCCGTCGCATATCAACGAGATCCGCGCGATCCTGCGTGCCATCCTCGAGCCGCTCGCCGCGCTCCACCGCGCGCGCATCGCCCACGGCGATCTCAAGCTCGAGAACGTCCTCGTCGGCAGGGAGGCCGACGGAAAGCACCGCGTCCAGCTCATCGACTTCGGCACCGATCGCCTCCGGCAGCGCCCGACGGTCGCCAACGGCCATACTGGCGTCCTCGTCGTCTTCGGTTCGCCGAAGACGGTCGCCCCCGAGCAGGTGCGAGGCATGCGCTCGGACGCCGCGACCGACGTCTACTCGTTCGGCGCGATGATGTACGAGCTGCTCTCGGGCAAGCCGGTGTTCTCCTTCGAGAACGCCACCGAGGCTGCCTTCGCGCACGTGACCCAGGCCCCGGAGCCGCCGAGCGCGAAGGCGCCGCGCGGGTGGATCCCGCGGGACGTCGACGCCTTCGTCCTCTCGCTGCTCGCGAAAGATCCCGACCGCCGCCCGAAGGACGCGGCGGCGCTCCTCGAGGCCATCGAGTCCCTCGGGCGCGCGTCGTCGTCGCCGATGCGCGACGACTCCGAGGTGTTCCCGGACGAGCGCCTGACGAGCCTCGTCGACATCCTCATCGACGCCCCCGACGACCCCGAGTCCGCCATCGCGCTCGAAGGGGCGATCGAAGAGGGCGCCGACCCGACCAAGGTCGCCGAGGCGTTCGAGGCCGCCGCAGGGCTCGTCGACAGCACCTCTGAAGAAGGCGCCGAGGCTAAGAAGTCGCTCCTCTATCGCTCCGGGCGGATCTTCGCCTCCGCGGGCCACGACAAGGAGCGCGCCGAGCGCGTGTACGTCGAGCTCGCGCGGCTCGACCCGAACGACGAGGTCGCGCAGAACGCGCTCGACGAGGTCCGCAAGTCGCTCGGCAAGTACGCGGAAGTCGTCGACGCGCTCATCGCCCGCAGCGAGAGCGCCACGCCGGGGGAAGAGCGCGCGCGGATCTTCGCCGAGATCGGGCGGATCTGCGCGACCGAGCTCGGGGACCCCGATCAAGGCATTCTCGCGTACGCCCGCGCGCTCTGCGAGGTGCCTACCGCGCGCGAATACGCGGACGAGATCGACTTGCTCGCCGAGCGCAAGGTGGCCCTCTACAACGAGGTGCTCGCCACGATCACGGAAGGAACCCACTCGGAGGCGCTGTCGCAGGTCGAGCGCAACACGCTCCTTTCGTACGCGGGGCGCTGGTACGAGCAGCGGGTCGGCCGCTCGGACCTCGCGCTCCTCGCGTACCAGGAGATCCTCGCAAGCGACCCCGCCCACGAGGAGGCCAGCGAGGGGCTGACGAGCATCTACCGCAAGGCGCAGCAGTGGCCCGAGCTCGTGAACGTCCTCCTCTCGCGCGCCGACTCCGCGGGCAGCTCGCCGCGCGGGCGCGATCTGCGCACCGAGGCGGCGGACGTCGTCGAGAACAGGCTGAACGACGCGGTGCGCGCCAGGGAGCTCCTCGAGCAGGTGCTCGCCGAGGACCCGGCGCACGCGCGCGCCGGCGACGCGATGGGGCGCATCGCCGAGCGCACGGGTGACTTCAAGGCGCTCGTGGGTGTCCTCGAGCGTCGCGCCGAGGTGCGTCGCGGCAAGGAGAAGGTGGAGGCGCTCCTCAAGGCGGCCGAGGTGTACGAGGATCGCCTCAACGACCTGCTCGAAGCGAGCCGCCGGTTCGAGGCGGTGCTCGCCCTGGAGCCGCACGAGCTCGCAGCCCTCAAGGGGCTCGACCGCATCTACAGCCGGACGGGGAAGTACCACGAGCTCCTCGACAACCTGGAACGGCAAGCGGCCATCGCCGCCACGCCTCGGCAGAAGATCACCCTCTACGAGCGGATGGCGGCCCTCCACGACGAGGAGTTCCTGAACCATTCGAAGGCCGCGGGCTGCCTCGAGGACATCCTCGCGCTCGACCCGGACAACGACGGCGCGCTGACGGTGCTCCCGCGCCACTACCGGGCGCTCGAGGAGTGGGACAAGCTCGAGAAGCTCTACGAGAAGCACGCGGCGCTGGTCGCCAGGCTTCGGCCACGCTCCGGCGGAGCCGCAGACGTGCCGTCGGACGACGCCCGGCGCCTCGAGCTGACGCTCGCGCGGGCGCGCGTGCTGGCCGAGAACATCGGTTCCCCGGAGCGGGCCATGCGGGCGTACGAGCAGGCGCTCGCGATGGCGCCGGAGCACGCCGGCGCGCTCGAGGCGCTCGCGCACTTGCGCGAGATGTCGGGCGACGCGCACGCGGCGCTCGCGGCGATTGAGGCGCTGGCCGCGAAGGCGCCGACGCCGGAGGTGCGCGCCGACCAATGGGTCCGCGCGGCCCGCTTGCTCGAGGGGCGAGGGGACCGAGATGGCGCGATCGAGCGCTACAAGATGGCGCTCGAAGCGAACCCGAGGGAGGCGGTGGCGTCGACGGCGCTTCGCCACGCGTACGCGGCGCGCGGCGAGGCCGCCGGCGTGGTCGCGCTCATCGAAAAGGAGCTCGAGTTCGCCGAGGGCAAGATGGCGAAGGCACGCCTCTACGCCGAGCTCGCGCGCGTGCAGCGCGAGGATCTGCGCGACCCGGAGTCCGCCGAGGCGAACGCGAAGATCGCGCTCGACCTGGATCCGTCGAACGCCGACGCCCTCCTCGTGCTCGGCGACCTGGCGTACGAGGCCGAGCGCTTCGTCGAGGCGAGCAAGCACCTGGAGTCGCTCGTCGGGCGCGCGTCGCTGCTCCCGAAGGAGGACGCGGTGCGGGCGCTCGTGCGCTACGCCGAGGCGTACGGCCGCAGCGCCGCGGCGCGCGTGTCTCAGCCGCCGCCGCGCCCGTCGTCGCCGGGGATCCGCGATGCGCGCGAATCGTCGGCGGTGCTCGCGATCGAGCACCCGCGGCTGAACGCCGCGGTGGACGCGATCGTGCAGGTGGGGGCCGACGATCCGCGCGCCCTCGCGCGCGTGGGACGCGTCGTCTTCGACGCCGGAGATACGGCGGCCGCGCAGGGGATCTACGAGCAGCTGCTGAAGGTCCACGGCGACGACATGCCCGCCGCCGACCGCGCCGACGCGATGTGGCGCCTCGGCGAGCTGCTCCGGCGGCTGAACGAGCTCGAGCGCGCGGTCGATCTCCTGCGCGAGGCAGCCGACATCAACCCCGCGAGCCCCGAGCCGCTGGCCGCCCTCGCGCGCGTCTACGAGGCGACCCGCGACTGGGAGGAAGTGGTTCGCACGAAGCGCCGCCGTCTCGAGGTGGCGGTCGGCGCCGAGCGCTTCGATCTGCTCCTCGAGATCGCCGATATCGAGTTCGGCAAGCTGAACGACCGCGCGCGCGCGAGCAAGACCTACGTCGCGGCACTCGAGGAGCGGCCCGACGACCGCAAGCTCCTGACGAAGCTGATGCAGCTGTACTCTGAGGAGAAGGACTGGGCGAAGCTCGTCGAGGTCGTGCAGCGCCTCGCGGACTTCGTCGACGACCCGAAGCAGCGCGCGAAGTACATGCACACGGCGGCCATCGTGAGCTCGCGCCAGCTCGGCGAGAACGCGCAGGCGCTCGCCTTCTACGAGCGTGCGATCGAGTTCGACCCGACGCTCACGCGCGCCGTGGACGAGGCGATCGAGCTGCGCCGCGCGATCGGCGACCACGACGGCGTCGAACGGCTCCTCAAGAGCCAGCTCGAACAAGCCAAGCAGTCGCAGGACCGCGCGAAGATCGTGGAGGTGCTCGATCAGCTCGGAGAGCTCTATCGCAAGCTGCTGAACGAACCGGAGCTCGCGATCGACGCCTACGAGGCCGCGCAGGCATTCGACCCCGAGGGCAAGGAGCGCAGCGAGGTCCTGGCCGAGCTCTACGCGAGCGATGTCACGCAATACCTCGACAAGGCGGTGCGCGCGCAGGCGCAGATCCTCCAGCGCAACCCGTACCGCGTCGAGAGCTACAAGCTCCTCCGGCGTCTGTACACGGAGGCGCGGCGTCCGGATCCCGCCTGGTGCCTCTGCCAGGCGCTCAGCGTCCTCAATCTCGCGGAGCCCGACGAGGAGCGCTTCTATCGCCGCCACCGTGCCGACAACGCGGCGCCCGCGCAGGCGACGCTCTCCGAGGACGACTGGACGGCGCTCCTCGTTCATTCGGACACCGACCCGCTCGTCACCCGCATCTTCGCGACGATCCAGCCGACGATCATCCGCGCGCGCACGCAGCCGCTCGAGGCGCTCGGCTACCAGCCAGCGTACCGGGTGGACCTCGCGTCGCAGCCATATCCCGTCACGCAGACGCTCTACTATGTCCAGGGCGTCCTCGGCTTCGATGCGCCGCCGGTCTTCCAGAACCCGAACGACCCCGCGGGGCTCGGCTTCCTCCACGCGCACACGCCGTCCATCGTGCTCGGCCGCGCCGCGTTCGAGAGCGTCGTGCCCAACCAGTCGCTCGCGTTCGTCGCCGGGCGGCACGTCACCTACTTCCGCCCGGGCTTCTACGTGCGCCACCTCGTGCCCACGGGCACGGGCCTGAAGGCGTGGCTCTTCGCGGCGATCAAGCTGTGCGTCCCGCAGTTCCCGGTGGCGCCGGACGTGCAGGGACAGGTCGCCGAGGCGATGGGCTTCATGAACCGCGAGTTCCAGGGTGTGCAGCGCGAGATGCTCGCGAGCACCGTCTCGAAGCTCTTGCAGTCGGGAGGCGCCATCGACCTGAAGAAGTGGGTCGCGGCGATCGATCTCACGGCCGATCGCGCGGGGTTCCTCCTTGCGCACGACCTGAACGTCGCGACCGAGGTGATGCGCGCGACGGAGGATGCCTCCAGCGTGCCCGGCAAGGAGCGCGTCAAGGAGGTCGTCCTCTTCAGCATCAGCGAGTCGTACCTCGCGCTTCGTGAGAAGCTCCAGATCACGGTGGAGTCCTGAGGCTGGCGACGAGGATGTCGGCGCGACGTTCGACGGTTCTGGCGGCGTTCCTCGTCGCCGCCTGCTCGAAAGATACGCCCTCCGCGCAGCTCGCCGCGCGGCGCGTCGACCCGCAGCAGGCGCCGGGGGCGGGCGCGAACGCAGTTGCGGCCGCCAGCGCGGCGTCGGCCATCGGGGTCACCTCGGCCTCCGCCGCGGCGCCGAAGGGACCGCCTCCAGGTCCTCCCAAGGACGCCAACGTCGTCGTGATATCGATCGACAGCCTGCGCGCGGACATGCCCTGGAGCGGCTACGCGCGACCGATCGCGCCGCGGCTGACCGACCTGGAGAAGCAGGCGGTGAGCTACAGCCGCGCGTACTCCATCTCGTCGTACACGTCGATGAGCCTCGGCGGCTTCCTCGGGGGCAGGCTGCCGTCGGAGCTCACGCGGAGCGGGTACTTCTTCGGCACGTACAGGAAGGACGTCTTCTTCCCGAAGCTCCTCAAGGCCGCCGGCGTCCATACGATGGGCGTGATGGCGCACATGTACTTCAACGCCGCCGGCTTCGAGCAGGGGTTCGACGAGTGGAAGATCGTGCCCGGCATCAAGTTCGACCCGAACACCGACAACGAGATCACGTCGGAGCAGTCCGAGCAGCTCTCGGAACAGCTCCTCGGCGAACCAGCGAACGACGGCCAGCGCTTCTTCTTCTGGGCGCACTTCCTCGATCCGCACGACCAGTACATGCGCCACGAGGGGATCGATTGGGGAAAGGGCGCGCGCGATCGCTACGACGGGGAGATCACGTTCACCGATCGCAGCGTCGGCAAGCTCCTCGACTTCATCGCCAACAAGTCCTGGGCAAATAGGACGGTCATCGTGGTGACGAGCGACCACGGGGAGGAGTTCGGCGAGCACGGAATGACCCGGCACGGATTCGAGGTCTGGCAGACGCTCGTGCGCGTGCCGCTCATGATCGTCGCCCCTGGCGCGACCCCGCGGCGCGTCGACGTGCCGCGCAGCGCGATCGACCTCGCGCCGACCATCCTCGAGTTCCTCGGCGTCGCGCCGGACCCGTCGTTCGAGGGGAAGTCCCTCGTGCCGGAGGTGTACGGCGCGGAGGCCGAGGCGCGCGACGTCGTCGTCGACCTGCCGGCGACGAGCAACAACGGAAAGCGGCGCGCGCTCGTTCACGGGGACGAGAAGATCATCTGCTTCGACGGCGACAGCCTGTGCAAGCTGTACGACCTCGAGAAGGATCCGCTCGAGCATTCGCCGATCACGAAGGGCGACGACTTCAAGGACATGCGGGAGCGTTACAAGGAGCGCACCAAGTCGATCCACGAGGTGGCCCCGTACGCCTGCGGATCCGACTGCCTGAACAACGGCTATCTCAAGAAGGGAAACTGATGCGCATCCTGCCGGTGCCGTGCCTCAAGGACAATTACGCGTACCTCGTCATGAACGACGATGGGGACGCCGTCGTCGTGGACGCGTCGGAGGCGGACCCGATCCGAGAGGCCGTGCGCCGCGCGGGGGCGAACGTGCGCGCGATCTGGAGCACGCACCACCACTGGGATCACGTCGGCGGAAACGAGGAGCTCGCGGGCGAGTTTCGTGTCGAGGTGGTGGGGCATTCGTCGGACCGCGGGAGGCTCCCCGGCCTGTCGCACGGCGTCGAGACGGGAGACGTGGTCCGCGCCGGCGCGATCGAGGCGCGGTGCATGCACGTCCCCGGGCACACGCTCGGGGCCGTCGCGTACTACGTCGAGTCGAGCGGTCAGCGTGCGGTCTTCACCGGCGACACGCTGTTCTGCGCCGGGTGCGGGCGGCTCTTCGAGGGGACGCCCGCGCAGATGCAGGCGTCGCTCTCGAGCCTGATGACGCTGCCCGCAGGGACGCGCGTGTACTGCGGGCACGAGTACACCGAGAGCAACCTGCGCTTCGCGGCCCACGTCGAGCCGGACAACGAGGACATCGCGCAGGCCCGCAGTCGAGCGGAGAAGCTGCGATCGCGCGGCGAGCCGACGGTCGGCACGACGCTCGACGAGGAGCGGCGCACGAACCTCTTCCTGCGCGTCGACTCGCCCGAGATCCGCGAGACCCTCGGCATCGCGCTGGACGCCGACCCCGTCACGGCCTTCGCCGCGATCCGCGCCGCCAAAGACGGCTTCCGGTAGAAGCGCGTTTTCGCCGATCCCGTCGCGCTGCCGCCGTAGGTGGTCGTCGCCCCCTGCAGGGGGATCGAAGCCGATGGAAGGGCCGGGCTACTCGCCGTCCATGGGCGACGGCGTGGCGAGGCCGAGGGGCGCTTTGGCTTTGATGGTCGCCTTGAGCGAGCCGGTCGCACGCTCATCGCGCGGAGTCCAGCGGGCACGCTGCGCGCCCGAGAGGTCGACGATGCCGAGGAGGTCGAGGACTCGGATGATCTGGTACGCCGGGTCGATCTCGAAGATGCGCACGGCGAAGTTCGGCGACTGGCCCCACTTGTGGTGGTTGTTCTGGAATAGCTCGCCCATCGTGAGCACGTCGAAGACCAGCGTGTTCTTCGAGTTGTCGTCGCTCTCGTAGTTGCGATAGCCGAGCTTGTGCCCCGCCCAGTTCACGATGGCGCCGTGCACCGGCCCGAGGAACCAGTGGAAGGGGAGGAGGAGGAACATCCACCAGTGCGTGGCGAAGGCGATGTAGTAGAGCGAGTAGAGGACGCCCCACCCGACCGCGAGCGGCATCGTCGACAGCGTCTCGTCGAGGAGCTTCCACTCCGGGTAACCGCCCTCGAAGCGCGGCTCGATCGGGACGCGCCGCTCCTTGATGTCCTCGTAGATCGCCTTCGTCCGCCACATCATCTTGAAGAAGTTGCGCTGGTAGACGGGCGAGTGCGGGTCTCTCTCCGTGTCGCTGTACGCGTGGTGCATCCGGTGCAAGATCGCGTAGGCGCGCGGGTTGAGGTAGCTCGAGCCCTGGATGAACCAGGCAAGGAAATGCATCGTCCGCTCCCAGCCCTTGCTCATCGTGAACTGCCGATGGGCGCCGTAGCGGTGATGGAAGAAGCTCTGGAAATAGACAGAGAGCTGCCAGTGGAGGACGAAGAACGCGAGGATCGCCACGAAGTTTACGTACGCTGCCGGCGCCGCACGAGCCGCCACGTTTCCGTCATTCGCGGGCGCCGATTATCACGATTCTGTCAGCTCACCCTCGTGCGGTGCGTTTGGCGCGCCTCGGCGCGGCGCGTCGTCGCAGGTTTGTCACGGAGTGCCTCCGCCGTCGTCACCCCCGCCCTCGTTCTCGCGCTCGCTCCTTTCGTCCGCCTCGTCCGTGACGCGTCGCACCCTGGCGCGCTCCTGCTCTAGCCACGGCGCGAGTAGGGAGCGGAGGCGGACGTTGGCGATCCAGTGCGCAGAGTGCGTGAGCGTCGGGACGAAGCCGCGGGCGCGCTTGTGTTCTCCGCCGGCGCCGGGCTCGAAGACGTCGAGCCCGCGCTCGACGCAGAAGGCGATGCCGGCGTAGTAGCAGACCGCGAAATGGAGGAACGGGACGTCGACCGTCGTCCCCCAGTAGCGTCCGTACAGGCGGCGGCCCTTGGCGACGTTGAAGGCACCCGCGATGGCCTGACCCCCTGCGTCACGAGCGACGACCCACGCGAGCCGATCGCGGAAGCGGTCGACGACGGCGTGAAAGAACTCGCGGTTCAGGTACATGCGCCCCCACACGCCGTGCTTGTCGATCGTCGACGCGTAGAAGCCGTACAAAACGTCGGCGATTTCGTGCGTGTGGCGCTCCGGGGCGAGGGTCTCGATGGCGATGCCGTGCTCGCGGACGACGCGGATTTCGCGGCGGATCTGGTTGCGCTGTTTCGACGTGAAGCGCGCGAGGTATTCGTCGAAAGTCCGGGCGCCCTGCCGGCGCCATTGGAACTGGAATCCCTCCCGTCGCAGATAGCCGGCCCGCTCCCACGCGTGCGCCTCTTCCTCGCGAGGGAAGAGAACATGCACCCCGGACGCGCCGACACGCCCCGCCCACTGCCGCGCCGCGTCGGCGACCACCCTCACGGCCGTTGCGCGGTCCTCCCCCGGCGCGACGAGCACGCGATGCCCGGTCGCCGGCGTGAACGGGACGGCGACGACGATTTTCGGGTAGTACCGCAGGCCCATCCTGTGAGCGACGTCGGCCCAGCTCCAGTCGAAGACGAACTCTCCCTCGCTGTTGCCTTTGACATACGACGGCGCGACGGCCACGAGCTTGCCCTCCCGCCACACGGTGAGGTGCGCGGCCAGCCAGCCGGTGTCGCCGCCGACGCATCCGGTCTCCTCGAGCGCATCGAGCCAAGTCCACTCGACGAACGGCGAGCTGTCTTCCCCGAGGAGCGCGTCCCAGGTCTCGCGCGGCACCTCGCGCACGCGCTCGTGGATGCGGACCTCGAAGCTTGCGTCGTCTTTGCGACTCACGCGACCGGTCTCTCACGAGGGAAGCTGCGGATCTTCCCGTATGAGGACAAACCACGCGTCCATCCAACCGTGGCTCTTCCTCGCGCGCCCAATCGACACGTGCGACGAGATCCCGCGCATGACGTCGATCATACCGTAGTACACGAACCTGCCGAGGCGGACCGAGTTGGGCACGATGGGCGGCCAGGCCTGCGGTTTCTCCTTCGGGATCATCGTGTAATCGATGTCGACCTCGGCGGGGTCCGTCGACGGGTGCGCGACGTAGTATCCGGGGCCCGTGAATGGCGAGAGCGTCTGGAAGTTGAATCCGATGAGCTGATCCCTCGCCTCGGGGTCGCTCGGCAGCGCGAAGCGCTTCTGGAAAAAGTTGTGCGCCGGCAGCGAGTTCTTGCCGTGATGAATGACCTCGGTGAGCGGCGGAAGCCCCGGCGGCACGTAGTAGTCCAGCGTGACGGGGCGGAAGCCCTTCACGGCTTCGTAGAGCGTCGCCATGTTGTCGCGGGTCCACTGCCGGACCGCCCAGACGCGCCCCGCGTGCCCGATCTCGTCGAGGTCCTTGGCCAGTCGCGAGACATCGAGGTGCGTTTCGATGAGGTTCTGGAGTTGCATGGCGCTCGGGAGGTCTATAACCGGCCCGTGACGGGTACGCTCGTGACCCGAGGCGGAGAAACGGGGACGAGACGCGCGGCCCCTCCCGCGGCCCGCTTTGGGGCGGGGCCGCCGCCCTCCAAAGAGCTCGTTTGCATGCGCGGACGGGCGACATTACGGTGAAAGAGTTGGCGTCTCTGCTCATCCGCTATGCCGAGGCCCTGGTTCCCACCGAGTACGGCCAGGTCCGCACGATCGTATACCGGCCCAATGGCACGACCCCCGGCGCGACGACCCCGGAAGAGCACGTGGCCCTCGTCGTCGGCGACGTCGGCGCGCCGGTGAGCGATGGCGCCGAGCGGGAGCCGGTGCTCGTGAGGGTCCACTCCGAGTGCTGGACGGGAGAGGTCCTCCGCTCCAGAAAATGCGACTGCCGGGATCAGCTCGACCAGGCCATGCGTGAAGTGGCCAGCGCCGGTCGCGGCGTCGTCGTTTACCTGCGGCAGGAGGGGAGGGGGATCGGCCTGGGGAACAAGGTGCGAGCCTACGCGCTCCAGGAAGCGGGGGCCGACACCGTCGAGGCGAACCGCTTGCTCGGTTTCGCCGACGACGCCCGCAGCTACGACATCGCGGCCGCGATCCTCCGCGACCTGGGGGTCGAGCGCGTCGCCTTGATGACGAACAACCCGAAGAAGGTGCAGGGCCTCGCCGACGAGGGCATCGAGGTCGTTCGACGCGTGCCGATCAAGGCGGAGCCCAACCAGCACAACGCCGACTATCTCGCTGCGAAAGCGCGCAAGATGGGGCACGCGCTCTGACGTTTCGCGCGCGCCCCGCGCCGCCGTCGCACGGACGACTCGGCCGCTCCGGTTGACGGCGGCCGGTCCCCCGGTACCCTCTGCCGGCAGGCACGGATGCGGATCGCCGTCGTACAGCTCAACACGCAGGACGATCTGCGCGAGAACCTGGCGCGCGTCCGGCACTGGGTCACCGAAGCGGCGAACGCCGGCGCGCAGGTGGTCACGCTCCCGGAGAACTTCGCCTTCATGGGCGAGGAAGCGAGAAAGCGCGAGCTCGCCGAGTGGCTCGACGTCTCCTTCCCCGGTCCGATCCTGGGTGCTCTGGTCGAGTGCGCCAGCCAGCGCGGCGTGTGGATCGTGGCGGGCGGCATGCCCGAGCAGAGCGAAGACCCTACGCGGCCGTACAACACGTCGGTCGTCGTCGACCCGCGCGGGCGCGTCGCGGCGACGTACCGCAAGGTCCACCTGTTCGACGTGAGCCTGCCCGACGGCACGTCTCTCCGGGAGAGCGCGGCCACGAGCGCGGGCTCCGAACCTGCGACGGTCGAGGTGCTCGGCGTGCGGCTCGGGCTCAGCATCTGCTACGACGTGCGCTTCCCCGAGCTGTACCGCCGCCTCGTCGACCAGGGCGCGCGCGTGGTGACCGTGCCCGCGGCCTTCACGCTGACGACCGGAAAGGATCACTGGCACACGCTCCTGCGCGCGCGCGCGATCGAGAACCTCGTCTACGTCGTCGCGCCGGCCCAGCACGGAAAGCACCCGCGCGGCCGCCAGACGTACGGCAAGTCGCTCATCGTCGATCCCTGGGGAGAGGTGATCGCGCAGTGCTCGGAGGGGGAGGGTTTTGCGATGGCGAAGCTGGACTTCGAGTACCAGGATCGCGTCCGCAACTCGCTGCCGTCGCTCCTTCATCGCAAATGGCGATGAGGGTCCCGCTCGTGGACCTCGCCGCGCAGGAGGCGACGGTCGCGGCGCAGGCGCTCGGCGCGATCGCCGCTCTCGCATGCGACGCGACCTTCGTCCTCGGGGAGCGCGTCGCCGCCTTCGAACGGTGGCTCGCGGGGGCGTGCGGCGCCGCGCACGCGGTCGGCGTCGCGTCCGGAACCGACGCGATCGAGCTGACGCTGCGGGCGCTGGGCGTGCGCGCGGGAGATGCGGTCGTCACGCCGGCGTTCTCGTTCGTCGCCGCGGCCGAGGCCATCGCGTCGACCGGCGCGCGTCCGGTGTTCTGCGACGTGGACGAGGCGACGCTCAACGCGACCCCGCGCGAGGTGGCCGACGCCGTCGAGCGCGCTCGCGGGCTCGGCTTGCGCGTGCGCGGCCTCGTTCCGGTGCACCTGTTCGGGCTGTGCGCCCCGATGGCCGAGCTCTCCGCGCTCGCCCGAAGCGAGGGCGCCGCCCTGGTCGAGGACGCGGCGCAGGCGTTCGGGGCCGCGGGCGAGGGCGGGCAGCCGCCGGGCGCGCGCGCCGACGCCGCGTGCTTCAGCTTTTTCCCGACGAAGAACCTCGGCGCGTGGGGCGATGGCGGGGCGGTCGTGACGTCGAACAGCGGGCTCGCAGAGCGGCTGCGCAGGCTGCGCGCGCACGGGGCCACCCTTCCGTACGTTCACGCGGAACCGGGCCGCAACAGTCGGCTCGATGCGCTGCAGGCGTCGGTCCTTCTCGCCAAGACTTCCCATGTCCCGCGCTGGCAGGCGGCGCGGACGCGGCTCGCGCGGCGCTACCTGGACGAGCTGCGGGCATTCCCCCTGCTCTTGCCCCACGCGCCGCCGCTCCCGCAGGTCCACGCCTGGCACGCCTTCGTCGTCCGGACGGAGCGCCGCGACGACCTCGCGCGATGGATGCGCCAGAACGGCGTCGAGACGCGCGTGTACTACCC
>Ga0102924_1000500_pt1 | contig 49269 bp, 32 predicted proteins | sample PaiPotPPM11metaG_FD_80116 | JGI IMG/M metagenome (GOLD analysis project Ga0102924, IMG submission 80116) | Iron sulfur acid spring bacterial and archeal communities from Banff, Canada, to study Microbial Dark Matter (Phase II) - Paint Pots PPM... ... | reverse complement strand
TTCCACGTCCTGGCAGAAGGATTTGGCATAGCCCACGGCTTCAGAGATCATCTTCAGCACTTCGTCGCGGCTCTTGCGCAGCTTATATTTCAAGTGGATATCGGAGGTGGCCAGGAAGGTGTGGATGCGTGGCCGGGCCGCTCCCTTCAATGCGTCCCAGGCGCAGTCAATGTCCAGTTTATTGGCGCGGGCCAGCGCGGCAATAACCGGGCGGCGGATTTCGGCGGAAACGGCCTTCACGGCTTCGAAGTCGCCGTGCGAGGCAATGGGGAATCCGGCTTCCAGGATGTCCACGCCCAGGCGGTCAAGCTGGCGCGCCATTTGCAGCTTTTCGTCCAGATTCATGCTGCACCCGGGCGACTGCTCTCCGTCGCGCAGGGTGGTGTCGAAAATGTAGAGTTTTTCCGCCACGTGGCTACCTCCCTGAGGAACAGTGAAGAGTGAAAAGTGACAAGTGATGAGTGAAAAGTGCCCAGCAACAAGCGCAAAGAAACCAGCCGCAGTTTAGCTGCCAGCCGGCACTTACCGCTCACCGGTTATGGTCTCTTTGCCGCCTATCCCCATTTGCGGACTATTGCTGTAGCTCCGACCGGCGCTACAGGGTCGAACGCGGCCCGGAGTTTATCTTCGCCAGCCTATTGTCCGACCGGTCGGAAAGTTTTGTCAAATAAAATGTTGATTGGCCCAAAAGAGGGTACCAGGTATTAATAATCCAACAAGGGCTAACCTCAAGTCCAAGTGCCAGCATCGCCCGGTGGCCCTGCCTCCGCATCCAACCTCCGTTTGAATCTGCAATAGTATGATTTGTAGGGCGGGGGAGCTGCTGATAACATGGGACATTCCCGGTTTGTCCCCCAAACCTTCCCCCGTCGCTGCCACCCACCAACCGCCGGAATTCTCCAAGCTCCAGATGCTGCACGTCACGAGGGTAACATAGTGGAATGAGACAAGGGAGACCGGTGAGACAAGTGGGACAAAATATTTTTGGGGCGAGGAAAACGTGGAATTTCGGCTAGGAGTCTGTCGGAGAGAAATATTGCTGCACGTATAATCAACAACTTAAAGACTTCACTGCACCCGTAAGTTATTGATTCTTTGTTGAAAATTGTTTTTCTCCGACAGACTCCTAGTGGGTCAGTTTGCTGTAGCGGCGAAAACGTACCACTACCCATTAAACGTAACGGATGCGCGGGCTGCATATGTATGGTAATCTGCCCCGTCAGGCCACAGGAGAAATTGAGGTTCTTCCGCACTTTCGGTGCAACCTAGCCAGGATGAGGATTTCTCAAGGGGCCCATTACTCCATAGCACGGTCATCGCCAGTTCCACCGCACGCAGATCGCGGCGAAGGGTTCTGCCAAATTGAGCAATGAAAGGAAACCCGGAGCCGCCCGCCGCCTCGATCCACTCACCCAGTCGGACTGACCGTCGCCCTCTGAGCCTTGCCCGAAACCGAAGGGCGAGCCTGCGGAATTTATAAGCGGTGGGGCAGAACCGCAGAAAGCTGTCGCGATATCTTAGTGGAGTTGCCGACCGGTTGCGGGGCGGGGTCAGCAGCAGAGCAGTAATGCGCGCTGAGGAGAAATGGGTTTGGGTTAAGGCGGGTTGCAGGCCACGGTCCCGATCCTGCAGAAGGGTGTGCGACAAATTTGTAGGTTTGAATTACTGGCTGCGAAGGGGCTTTCGTCAGATTTATCCGTATGGGGGCAGGCATAGCACCACCTGACCTCTGATAGTATGAAGGCTATCAGAACACGCAATCTGGCCTTCATTTGTCAATCGAAGCCTACATTTATGACGCACACCCCCTGCAGAAAGCGGGCTTGGTCTCGTCGCCAACATCGTGATAAATTCAGGTTAGCGAGCAGCCGGATAGCCCTTCTCCACCCAATCCTTCCGGAAGTTGTCGGGCAGATTGAGCACTTTCAGATCTTTGAATCCCATCGCCGCGAGCGCCTTGAACGCGGGCCGGATGTTGGGACACTGAGGCAGAGGACAGCAGCCACAATACAAAACCACTTCGCGGTTGCGAGGGATGGACGCGGCCCACTTCTTAAGCGCAGCAAGACCGTTCTCCTCGCTTGCCGGGCCGGCATATGAAGCGCCCGGAACGTGCGCACCCTTAAAAAGGAAATCAAATCCGACGCAGACCACGATTGGCTTGCCACCACTCCGGGCTGAAACGATCTTGGCCAGCTCGGCAGGCTCGACGACCTGTGAGTTTTTCCACAGATTTGCTCCCGGATTGCTCGCGGGGCGGCCCAAACTGGCATGGGCTACAAACAGCGCCAAGCCGAATGTTAGTGGAATGGCAAACAGCGCGCCGTTAATGCGTAGCCGTCCTGATTCTGGATTCCTCATCTTGATTTCCTTCCTTCGCGGTGCTTCGAAACCGGCTCCATCAAATGCAGTCTGCAAGCCAGTTGTTAATCAATCGCCGGCGCTTGCCAGCCGCCCGTAGCCTGCTCCAGGACCGCAGCGACAGCCAGGATTGCTTCCTCTTCATAAGGCCTTCCTACAATCTGCACGCCAACCGGCAAACCTTCGGGCGACCGCCCCGCAGGAACAACAACTGCCGGGTTGCCGAGGAGGTTGAACCACTGAGTATAGCTCATCGTGTCCAGATATTTCACGGTCTGGCCTTCCACGAACCACCGGCGCTCGCCGTGACGAAACGCCGGAACGGCGCACGCGGGACAAACGATCACCGCGAACTCTTCCATCTGGTTCAGAAGCGCAGTACGCAGAGCGTCCCTTTCAAGAAGAGTCGTCATTAGTTCCTGGACCGTAAGCGGCGGCAAGGATTCCACGTATTCGTTGAACTGGCGCAGGATCGGGCTGAGTTCTTTTTCACGTCCTTGGATCATTGGCCCGAGGATCAAGCGCCCCGCCCGCCCGAAGATGTTCCACCAAAGTTGACGGGCTCTCTCAAGGCCCGGCGGGCGGAATGGCTCAACCGCAAAACCAGCCTTTTCGAGCGTTCGGGCAGCTTGCCGCACCACTTCCCGCGTCTCCTGAGTTACCGGAGTTCTGCCGTCATCCTCGAAGAAGCCGATCTTCAGTTGCCGCGCCTCAGCTTCGTCTACGCTCCGAACTGGAACCGGCGCCGAGGAGGGATCGCCTGAATCATAGCCAGCCATCGCTTCAAACAACACCCGGACGTCACCCACCGTTCTGGCCATCGGTCCGACGACCCCAATCAAGGCAAACGGACCGGCGGAGGTTGGCGTGTGACCGGTGGCCGGAACGCGGCCGGGCGTGGGCTTCAGGCCGCAAATGCCCGTAAAGTGCGCCGGAATGCGAATGGATCCGCCGCCGTCACTTCCCACTCCGCCCGCCGAAAGCCCTGCCGCAATCGCTGCGGATTCGCCGCCGCTCGATCCGCCCGCCGTGCGGCCGAGGTCCCAGGGGTTGTTGGTGCGGCCATAGAGCAGGTTGTCGGTTTCATAGGCCATCAGCAGTTCCGGGGCATTGGTATTGCCCAGGACAATGGCGCCAGCGGTCTTGAGACGGGCAACCAGCGGAGCATCCAGGGCTGGAATGCGGCCCGCCATGAGGCGCGAGCCGGCCTCGCAGGGGAATCCCGCCACATCAATGGAACTCTTGATAGTGAGGGGCACGCCGTGAAGGGGACCGAGCGGTTTGTTTCCAGTCACCGCCTCCTCCGCAGCTTGAGCCGCGCGGAGCGCACCATCCCGGTCCACATGAATAATGGCATTCAGCGCCGGGTTCAGTTGGTGGATGCGCTGGAGGTGCTTCTCGACGAGATCGACGGGAGAAAGCTGCTTGCTGCGCACCATTTCCGCCATTTCGCAAGCTGACATCCTGAAGATATGTTCCATGAGTCCGATGATCTCCGATGAGTCAGGTGAATCATGAGGGCAGTCCAGTCTATCCCCACGGTCGTAAGCCGGCCACGCTTGGTTCTGTAGCGCCGGTCTGTGACCGGCGGATTTCGCCACTCCCTGTCAGGGCAAGCTCGGAGCGGCGCTACAACAAATGCCCGTCGCCGACCTATGTCCTCACGTATATCATGCCAGCACGATGCTCGCCCGCCACGCCCGATTGCTGAGTGATGCGCTTCTACAAACAAGCCTTGAGGAACCGCCAGGTTTGGGACGCGAGCCGCCGCGCAATGGGATCGCTCCCAAGTCTCCGCCGAAGACGCAAAACGTCCGGCGGGCGGTCAACATCATCCCATTCGGGGAGAACCGAGATGGATAATCCTCGCGTCGTGAGCGAGCGAAGAGTATCCCGGAAAGCGAAGCGGGTGCTCCAGCGGACTTGCCGCAATAAACCGCGAAGGAGGGAGCGAGAGTGCGAGGCTCGCAGCCCAATCAGGTAGTATCCGCCATCCGGGCAAGGGCCGAGCACTGCGTCGCACGCGCTCAACTCATGAAGGGCAAGACGAAACGCTGACGGCGGAAGCAACGGAGAGTCCGTGCCGATGATGATGGCGCGCTGATGATATTTGAGGAGTTTGCGGAAGGCTGATTCAAGCCGGTCTCCCAAGGTGGTTCCGTCCTGCCGCGCGATCTTCATTTGCTCCGGAATCTTCACCCCACCGCCTAGTTCGGATTTGCTACCGGCGAGGAAAAGATGCAGCGCCGCGCGGGTGCGCAAGCGGGCCGCCTTGCGCAAGGTATCCGCCAGCAAAGCCCTCTGGAACTGAGCGGCGCCCGCGTCACCCAGCAATGGGATCAGCCGCGTCTTGGCGCTACCGGGCACGGGGGCGCGGGCAAAAATCCCCAACGCCGCGGAAGTTGAACGTCTGAATTTGTGGGGCGGGACCGGAGAAGTTTCCACGTGAAGGGTTCAGAAGGGCAAGCAGACTAAATGAACAATTCTTCGTCCTGGTTCGCCTCGCGTCCGCGGGGCGATCTGCGGCGCTTGAAGAAGTAGTCGATGCCCACTTGGACGCCTTTCAAAATGGCGGATACTTGATACACGGGACCGAGAATTCCAGATTGGATAGCCTCCACCGTGGCGTTGGCTTTCTCGGTGTATGTTGCAATCAATCGATCGATGCGCGCCACCTGCAACCGGACGGTTTCCACGATTTCGCCGACTCTGGCGTCCACCAGGTTCGTCCGCTCGCGGAGCGTCCGGCTGACTTCTGAAAGATTTGTCACTATGTTTCGAACCGGTTCCCGCGAGTCTTGAACAATGGCATTGATGCCGCTTAATACGGGCTCGGCCCGCTGGCGGATGTCCCGGATCATGTCGTCCACCTGCGTCAAGAACTGCTTGACGACTACGAAGATTCCGACCATCACCGCAGCTTGCAAAGCCAGAGCCAACGCCGCAACCACCACAAAGATGGCGACGAGATTACTGTGGGCCATGTTCCCTTCTCAGCACCGGTGGTCCGGAGAAAGCCGGGATCATCGGGGCTTCGACCGCTCCTCTTGATAGGCTTGCTTGCCGGCTTCGAGCGCGGCAGAAAGTTGCTCCTTCTGCTGCGTCACCAGATCCTTGGCCTTTTCTACCATCCCCTCGGCCTGCTGCCGGATCTCCTTGCTTTTACCCGTAACGTAATCCCGGCCCTCGTTGGCCTTCTGCCCAATCATCCGCCGGGTCTCTTCGCCGGAACCCGGCGCCAGGAGCAGCGCCAAAATCGCTCCCAATCCAAGCCCTGCAAGGAAGAATGCAAACTTCGATCCCCCGTTACCGCCGCTATTGCTCATGTGAACCTCCAGAACGCAGCCGCATATCTCACGGCTCGTATTTCAGAATTTCGCAGTGAATCTAGCCCAAGCCGATTCTATCGGCCAAGCCGTTGCTGGCCTTTGCCAGGCGGTCAATCTTGCGTCCGGCATCCCTGGCTACGCTTTGAACCGCCTTTCCCAGCTCGTTGCTTCGGTCCGTCACCCACTGAGCGCCGTCGCGCGTCTTATCAGCGATCAGGTCACGGGTTTCCTCACCGGTCTTAGGGGCAAAGAGAAGCGCCAACGCCGCGCCGATACCAAGTCCAACCAACAAGTATGTGAATTTGGAACTGCTCGATTCGTTCGCCATGATTTACCAATACCATATCCGGGAAGTCAGATCAATAACAAATTGTTAAAAAAATTGGGCTTCTATAACAGTCGGTCTGGACCGTTTATTATCAATCGACCTGGTTGGCTGGCGCAAAATGCTCGTGGACCAGTTTTGCCAATGCGGGACTGACGACCTGCGATAGCTCCTCGGCAGACATCCTCCGGATAGCGTCCAGGCTCCCAAAATGTGTGAGCAGCTTCTTGGCCGTCCGTTCGCCAAGTCCGGGAACCTCCAATAGCTCAGAACTAAATTCCCGGCTGGCGCGTCTGGCGCGATGGAAGGTAACAGCAAAACGGTGAGCCTCATCCCGAATCTGCTGGATCATATGAAGAGCGGGCGCATGATGGTCAAGGACGACAGGTTCGTCCTCCCGGCCCAAGACATACAAGATTTCCTCCTTCTTGGCGATGCTGGCAATGGGTTGATTAATAATCTTGAGACTCTCCAAAGCGTCTGCGGCGGCGTGCAGTTGGCCGACGCCTCCGTCAATCAGAATGAGGTCCGGCAGTTTCTTCTTTTCGTCTAAAAGGCGCTTGTAGCGGCGCGTGACAACTTCCCTCATGCTGGCAAAGTCGTCATTTTGGAGCACCGTCTTGATGATGAATTTGCGGTAGTCGCTCTTTTTCATAGCTCCGTGCTCCCACACCACCATCGAAGCCACAATATCCGACCCCTGGATGTGGGAAATGTCAAAGCACTCGACGCGATCCGGAGGTTTGGGAAGCTCCAGGGCTTCGGCGAGGTTTTCTAGCATTTCCCGGGCCTGTGGCTTCACCACCCGGAAGCGGCGGTCGAAGGAATTGCGTGCATTGCGGGCTACCAGCTCGATCATGGACCGGCGATGTCCGGTCTGCGGGGTGAGGATTTTCACCGCCCCGCCCCGCTTTTCGGAAAGCAGTTCTTCGAGGGCCTCGCGGTCCTCAAAGTCCACGGGCACGTGAATTTCATTGGGCAGGAATTGTTGGTCCAGGTACAACTGCTGGAGCAGCGTTGAGAAAAACTCGGCCGGGACGAAACCGGCCAAATCCTCCCAGAAAAATTCACGCCGGTCCACCACGCGGCCATGCCGGAGGTGAAAAAGGTTAACCGCCACCAGCGGCCCTTCTTGGTGGAATCCCAGGATGTCAAAATCTTCGCCACGCGAGGCCGCCATCTTCTGCCGTTCGCGCAAAGCCTCGATGGTCTCAATTTGATCGCGGTAGCGAGCTGCTTCCTCGTATTGTTGTTGCTCGGAGGCGCGAGCCATCTCCTTCTGCAGATCGCGGGACAACTCGCTCACCCGGCCTTCCAGAAACATTCGCACCTGGCGCACACGCTGCCCATAGATTTCGGGCGTGGTCAGCCCCTCCGTACATGGTCCCAGGCAGCGCTTGATATAAAACTGCAAACAAGGGCGCGAGTGAAACCGCTGGAGGTCGACGTAACAGGATGGAATCTGAAACGAACGGTGAACCAGATCCACGATGCGATAGGCCAGGTTCGCCGGGAAATAGGGGCCGTAGTAGGTGGAGCCATCCTTGCGGTAGCGGCGCGTGACGTAAATGCGGGGAAAACGCTCACCCCCGGTAAGCTTAATATAAGGATAAGTTTTGTCATCGCGCAGGAGGATGTTGTAACGGGGCTTATACTGCTTGATCAGGTTGTTTTCGAGCGCCAGCGACTCTTTTTCGTTGTCCACCAGGATGGTCTCAAGATCGCACGCCACATCCAGCATTCGTTCGCGTTTTTCGTCCGATGGGCGGGATTCCTGAAAATAGGAGCGGACGCGCTGTCGCAGGGACTTTGCCTTGCCGACGTAAACCGGCTTGCCGCTTTCGTCCTTGAAGATGTAAACACCGGGCAGGTTGGGCAGAGCATCGGCTTTTTGGGCCAAGTTTGAATCCACGGAATCGCTTTCTCCTGCTTTCCATTATCGCCTGGCAGCGGGGTGTTTTGAAACTCGATTCGGCTCCGAACTGGGGCGGACAGACCGTCATTTAATTGCGGCGCCCCGGCCGCAGTTCAAGCGAGGCGCCAAAGCCGCCGCGGGATCAGCGCTGCTCGGCCACTTTCCATGCGATGGGAACACTTCGCCTCCTTGCAGATTAATTTGCTCAGGAGGGAAAACTACCAGGGCCGCGTCCTCAAATAAAAGGGCGCTACGGGGAAGGGTTACATAGTGACTGCGGTAATGGGAATTGTCAAAGGAGCGGGCATCGTGGCGGCGGTGCAATTTGCTGTAGCGGCGCTCTATGAGCGCCGGAAACCGTTGAGGATCCAGGTTCGGCGCTCATAGAGCGCCGCTACAGCAAACAAACTGCGTCACAGCCCAGATGACGGAACCTCTTATAAAATTGCTAAACTGCCGTGGAGTCCGGAGCGGGTTCGCCTGGAATTTCATCCGCCGCGGCACCGAACTTCATTCGGATCGCTTGGCCGGCGAGGCGGAAGATGGCATGGCGATTCTCAAACAAGACGCCGAGCCATTCACGCGTACGCATCTGAGGAAAATAGATCCCGCGGAACGCAAGGCGGGCAAGCAGGTGCATCAACCGGTCTGCAAAGCTCCGGCTTTCGAGCCAGGCCAGGGCTGCAGCGTTCGCCTTTGGGTTATAAGAGGCCGTCCATGCTTGCCTCACTTCAGCCTGTGCCTGCTCCGGCGAAAGACCATTTGGCGTGTGAGCCATTACGAAGGGTTTGAAATCGAGCCAATGCTTGGCACGAGTCAGTCGCCCAGTGGCCGCCAGCCTGTCGTAGAGCGGCGTAGCCGGATAAGGGGTGAGCAACCCGAAAACGGGTAGCACCGGCGGCCAGGAACGAATTTCCTGGAGGGTGCGCTCTGCCACGCCCACATGGTCATCATCCATGCCGAATATGAAGGAGGTGATGGCATAGAGGCCATAACGTGCCAGCCGGTCGAGCACTTCCGCATACTCCCCAGGTTTGTTGAAGCCTTTTCCGACGCTCTTTAGGTTTCCCGGGTCGATCGACTCGAGTCCCATGAAGATCCATTTGCCTCCGCTTTCGGCGATAAGGGAAACTAGTTCTTCGTCTTTCAGCAGGTTCATGCTGATTTGGGCGACCCAGGGAATTTGTGCGCCGCGGGCAATGATTTCTCTTAGGAGTGATTTTGTCCGTTTTCGATTGATGGCGAAATTGTCATCCACAAAGAAGACGGCGATCTTTCCACCGCGCTTCTTTTCCAGGGCCTTCAGCAATAGCAACTCATCGACTACGCTTTCATTGGTGCGGAACCGGATCGAATCCCCGAAGAAGCCGGTCACCGTGCAAAACTCGCATCCATAAGGGCAGCCGCGGCCGGATTCAATCGGAATCACGTGAAAGCTTTCCCACTTCATGCCAATGGAACGGAGCGCGCTGCGGGCAAACGTGGGTAGGTGTCCAAACAAATTAAACTGGTCCAGGTCCATGCGGTCCCAGCGAATCTGGGGATAAGCTTCGAGCGCAGGCTTCACCTCCTTGCCCACTTCATCAACGGGCATATAAACCTCTTGGAGGCAGCCGCGCGCCGCATCCGCCACAATCTTGGGCCAGGTCTGGTCCGCTTCGCCCAGAGCCACAGCGTCCGCATGGCGAGGACCTCCGTCCCGGCCCAGAGGTTCGTCGGGGACTTCAGTGACGTGAGGCCCTCCCATCACCACTGGAACACCAGTCGCCCGGACGGCGTCGGCCATCCGGTAGGCTTTGGCGGCCATGCGGGTCATGGCCCCGATCCCCACCAGCTCCACACGATTCCGGCGGATGTACTCGATCAAATCACGCTCGCTCATGCGTTGCGCGTTGCCATCCAGCAGAAAAACATTGTGACCGGGAGGCGTGAGGGACTTGAGGAGAAACATCCAGAGGTGCGGCATGAAGTTGTTCGTGACTTCGTTATCCGGGTTATAAAGGAGAATATTCATTCCAAAACGTCTCTTTTCCGTTTCGCATTTTGCTCAGGCAGCAGCCGGGTAGTAAAAACGAATTACTCCCAGGATTCCTGCCGCTGTGAGCAATCAGTTGGAAAAATTGCACGTCTCATCAGCCCGGGTTGCCAGGTCGCGCATTGAGGAAGCCGCAGTCTGCCGGATTTTACCCCCGTTAATCTCTCACAAAGGCAGGACCGAGTCCAGCGCTAAGTTGCGGCAGCATCCTCCGGCTAAAAATACCAATGAGTGAAGGTAATGGCCAAAATTGAAAAACCAGCAATCGGCAACCCCGCGATGGTGGTTCATTTTGGTGTAGCGTCGGCCTTGAGGCTGGCATTTTATGGAAGTGCCGGGCTGAAGCCCGGTGCACCGTGCGCCAGCGCCATTCCCGCGATCGAATTTACAAAGCAGGCTCCAACGATTAGAATGTATTTTAGCTCAATAAAAGAAAGTTGGGATCGGCATATTTCATGAGCGTTCACGCCCTGCACATTGAAGATGCAAAGTTGAAGCCCATCGCCGAGAAGGTTCTTGCCGGCGAACGGCTTGGCTTTGATGAGGGTGTGGCGCTTTTCGAGTCGAATGACCTGCTGGCCACCGGCTGGCTCGCCAATCACGTCCGCGAGCGGCTTCACGGCAAGCGGACATACTTCAATGTCAACCGCCACATCAATCCCACCAACATCTGCGTGGCCAGTTGCAAGCTGTGCGCGTTTGGCCGCAAGCTGGATTCGCCCGGGACTTATGCCATGTCCCTGGAAGAGGTTTTCCGGACCGCGGGAGAGGGCTGGACTGAAGCCGTCACGGAATTCCACATCGTGGGTGGCTTGCACCCCACGCTTCCCTTCGAATATTACGTTGACCTGCTTCGCGGCCTGAAGGAGCGATTTCCTACCGTTCATCTGAAAGCCTTCACGGCGGTGGAGATTGGCTATTACGCTCACATGACGCGCATGACGGTCCGCGAGATTCTGGAACGGCTCAAAGAGGCCGGGCTTGGCTCGTTGCCCGGTGGCGGAGCCGAAATCTTCGCTCCGGCCGTCCGGCGAGTCATCTGCGACCACAAAATCGGCGCCACCATGTGGCTGAAAGTCCACCGGACGGCTCACGAGCTTGGCTTGCATTCCAACGCCACGATGCTTTATGGCCACATCGAAAGCGCCGCTGACCGGGTGGACCACCTGCTCCAATTGCGTAAGCTGCAGGACGAGACGCACGGCTTCCAGACGTTCATCCCGCTCAAGTTCCACCCTGCCAACACGGAGCTTGGTAAGATGATCCAATACCGCGAAAGCACCGGTTTCCTGGACTTGAAAAACGTGGCGGTGGCGCGTTTGATGCTGGATAATTTTCCTCACGTCAAAGCCTACTGGGTGATGCTCACGCCGCGCGTGGCCCAAGTGGCCTTACGCTTTGGCGCGGACGATCTGGATGGAACCATTGTCGAGGAAAAGATCTATCACGATGCGGGCGCGACCACACCGCAGGTGATGAACCGCCAGGAAATCATCCGTCTGATTCGCGAGGCCGGACTGGAACCCGTCGAGCGTGACACGCTTTACCGCTCCGTCACCCGCACGGCGAGCGAAGTCACCATTCATGCGTAAAAGGCTTCATCGAATTGTCATCTCACCGCAACAGAGAAGAGCGATAATAAATCCTGGTTCTCCAGAAACCCGGTGCTGCCGATGGAAGTATCGAGTGAAAAGTAGGGGGTTGGAGTGATGGCCAAGAAGAAAAACGAGTTCGCCAGGCTGCTGGACTGGTTTGCCGCCGGAGATGCGTGGGACTGGGCGCGCCGCCATCCTCAAACCCTCGCGGCCGCGGCGTTACTGGTAGCAGCGATGGTGGCCCTTGCGCCTCATCCAAAGAAATCGGCCCATGCAGCCACGGAGACAGAAGAAGTTCCGCTGTTTATCTAGCGTTGGATTGTTCACGAAGCTCCTCGAATAAACGTTTGTGAGTGATCCAGCCGTTGGCCTCCGGCCCCGTCTTGTCCTTTCCGTTTTTAAAATTCCATCCTGCCCTCCTCTGATCGACTTCGTTCCAAGCTGCGATTCAAGACTTTGCCACCAAACCCGTTTGAGGTATCCTGCCAAGGTTTCTGGCGAGCTCGGCCGCCGCTTGGCGGTCCGCTCAAGAAGCTCTGATAGGTTCTAGCTCATGGAACAAAAGGCCGCCGCACCGTCTGCTTCACGCTTGCGAGAGGGTGGCGCTGTCTCTAACTCACGGCGCTGGGCCGTGGTCACCATGCTCTTCGCCGCCTCGCTCATCAACTACCTGGACCGCTCATCCATTTCCTTCGCACTGCCCCTCATCGCCAAGGACTTCAACCTGGGCCCCGAAGGAAAGGGCTTGTTGCTTTCCACCTTCTTCTGGTCCTACACGCTCATGCAGGTGCCCATTGGATGGGCCTCAGACCGTCTCAATCTTCGCTGGCTTTACTCCGCCGCCTTGATCCTTTGGTCCTTCGCCCAGGGATTGGCGGGCGTGGTGCGAAGTCTCTTGGGGTTGATTGCCACCCGCATCATCCTTGGGGTTGGCGAGTCCATTTACCTTCCGGGTGGGACTCGGATCGTCAGCCTGCTCTTTTCCTCCGAAGAGCGCGGCTTGCCCTCCGGCGTCTTTGACTTTGGCACTCGGATCGGAATCGCCTGCGGCAGCCTGGTCGTGCCGGTGCTGATTGTCCATTATGGCTGGCGCATGAGCTTCATCCTGGTTGGCTTTGCCGCCCTGCTTTGGCTCTTTCCGTGGCTCAAAATTGCGCCCCGGCAATTAAAGGCTGCAAGGAATTCAGATCAAGCTTCACCTGTGCCGTATTCAAAGCCGTCAAGCTCCGGGGACGTCCGCATCTTGACACCCGCCAAGAAATGGTCCAGGTTTCTGAATCGCGACCTGATTGGCATCTGCCTGGGCTTTTTCGGCTTTGATTACTTTTGGTATCTGCTGGTCACATGGCTGCCGGATTATATGGTGATTGCGCGCCATCAGAACATCCTCAAGGCCGGCGTTTTCTCCGCGTTGCCTTTTTTTGTCTACGGCTTGTCAGAACCCGTGGGCGGATGGATTGCAGATCGCCTGGTCCGCCGCGGTTGGAATGAAACGCGGACCCGAAAGACCATCATCACCATCGCCTACACTTTCGGCCTGCTGCTGATCCCCGCAGCCCTCGTCAAGAGCGTTCAGCTCTCAGTCTTGCTGCTCATGGGCGCCTGCCTGGTGGGACTCTCCACCGGCAACATCAGCGTCATCGTACAAGCTTGCGCGCCTTACGACGAAATCGGCATCTGGACCGGGTTCCAGAATTTTACCGGAAACATCGGCGGAGTGATCGCCCCGCTCGCCACCGGTTACCTCATCAGCCGTACCGGCTCTTACACACCCGCGTTCATCCTGGCTACGGCAGTTCTGGTGGTTAGCCTGGCTGCCTACTGGTGGGTGGTTGGCGAGCTTTCCTGCAAGGAGTACAAGATTTGAAGATGCCGGCGCCATCCGGGCTTAAACTAAAGGGTCGAAGCCCGAATGGGTATGATAAAAAGAATGGGGACGGAATCACCCGTCCTTGCATCTTGCCCTCGCCTCAGACGCAGAGAGGTAACTTATGTTCAGTCGTTCTCAAGCCAGGCACGGTTTAATCGAGATCATCGCTACGACAACAATGATACTTGCGAGCAACCACCTCCTGGAATCAAAAGGAAAACTCTCCGCTCGAACCACGGCGTCCACCACCACTGGTACCACCGCAACCGCCGCTCCTCTGGGCGCCAAAGGGCCCGATTGGTGGAAGCACGCGGTCTTCTATGAAATCTATCCGCGCAGCTTCATGGATTCGAATGGCGACGGTATTGGCGATTTGAATGGCATCCACTCCAAGCTCGACTATCTGGCCAATCTTGGCGTCGATGCCATCTGGATTACGCCGTTTTACCCGTCGCCGCAAGTTGATTTCGGCTACGACATCAGCAACTACGAAAACGTTGATCCGCAGTTCGGTAATCTTAAAGATTTTGACCGGCTGGCGGCCGCAGCTCACCGGCGGCACATTCGCGTCATAATGGATATGGTTTTGAACCATACTTCCGATCAGAATCCGTGGTTCATTGAATCTCGCTCCTCGCGCACCAATCCCAAGCGCGATTGGTACATCTGGCGCGACGGCAAGAACGGCGGGCCGCCCAACAACTGGGTTTCGAGCTTCGGCGGTTCGGCCTGGACTTACGACAAAAAGACCGGGCAGTATTACTACCATTATTTTTATGCCCAGCAGCCGGACCTTAATTGGCGCAACCCTGAAGTTGAAAAGGCCATGTTTGGCGCCGTTCGCTTCTGGTTGAAGCGTGGAGTGGACGGCTTCCGGCTCGACGCTCTCGACGAGCTCTTTGAAGACCCGCAATTGCGCGATAATCCCGTCCTGCCGAATTCCGTCCCCGGCGAGCCAATTCACGAGAATGAAATTTACAATCGTGACTTGCCGGAGATTCACGGAGTCTTGCAGCGGTTGCGCGACGTAACAAATTCTTTCAATCCGCCGGTCCGGATTCTGATCGGCGAGATCTGGGTGAACAAGCTGCGGCAGCTCGCGAAATTCTATGGGCCGCACAACAACGAAGTCCAACTGCCTTTCAACTTTTTCTTCACCAAGGTTAAGAAGCTGGACGCTGCGGAGTTCCGCCAGGAAGTGTTGGACAATCAGCGGGTGCTGGGGAGCCGCTGGACTACTTATGTGTTGAGCAACCACGACATTGTGCGCGCTCTGACCCGCTATGGCGACGGGGTGCATAATGAGCAGATTGCCAAGCTCCTGGCCACCATGTTGCTGACGCTGCGCGGCTCGCCTTTCATTTACTACGGCGAAGAAATCGGCATGGTCAACCATGATCCGAAGACTATCGACGAGGTCCGGGACCCCGTTGGCCGTCGCTTCTGGCCCAAATACAAAGGCCGTGACGGAGAACGCACTCCCATGCAATGGACGCCGGGCCTGAACGCCGGATTCACTACCGGAACTCCGTGGCTGCGGATTCCGGCGAGCGCCAAGACTCACAACGTGGAGACAGAATTTGCCAATGCTTCCTCCGTTCTCAACTATTACAAGGCCTTGCTGCGTTTGCGGCGGGAAAGCGCCGCGCTTCAGAATGGGGCTTTCGAAAACCTGGGAAATGATCCTCATGTCTTTGCTTACCGCCGGGCTGTGGGCAGTCAAGCGATACTCATCGCCCTCAACATGAGCGGCCTTACACAAACCTTGAGCGCGGAAGCCTTGCAGACGGGCGGGAAAAAGCTGAGGGTAATTCTGAATTCCTCTAGTAATACTCAGAAATTGATCACAGCAGGCTCGCTGCATCTTGAGCCTTATGAATCTGTAATGCTGGAAGAGCAGTAGAAAAGGCCTGGACCGGCGTTGTGTAAGTGCCGGGGACCGTTGGGCATTCAAGCTCGGCGGTCGCAGACCGCCGCTACAGCAAGGCGATTTGCAACGGAGGCATAAACCATGAGTGATGTCATCAACCGGCGGGACTTCATGCTTCGGACAGGGCTGGCCACAGCGGGCGCGGGCTTGGCACTCTCGAGTACGACGAAAAGCGTTCTGGGGGCCAATGATCGCGTGACCGTTGCAGTGATCGGGACAGGGCGGCAAGGCACGTTTGACTTGTCCGACTTTGCCCGGCAGCCCGATGTCGAGATTGCCGCGGTTTGCGACGTTTACCAGCCAAATCTCGGCAGCAACATTGGCAACAATATCTGGCAGAACGCGCATACAAACACTGCGGTGCGCTTGCACGGAAGGGCGACGCTGCTATGCCATGACTTCCGCCAGATTCTCGACCGCAAAGATATTGATGCCGTGGTGATCGGTACGCCAGACCACTGGCACGCGCTGCCCATGATCATGGCTTGCGAAGCAGGGAAAGACGTCTATGTCGAGAAGCCGATTTGCGTGGTCATCGACGAAGGGAAAGCAATGGTGGCTGCCGCCCGCAAGCATAAGCGGGTGGTGCAGGTGGGAACGCAGCAACGCTCCGGCATTCATTTTCAAAGAGCCGTCCAATTGGTGCAGGACGGTTTTATCGGCAAGGTAAGCTTTGTGCGGACTTGGAATTACGGCAATGAATATCCGCAGGGCATCGGCAATCCGCCGGATTCGGACCCGCCCGCCACGCTCGATTGGAACATGTGGCTGGGTCCCGCGCCCAAAGTGCCGTTCAACGCCAACCGCTTTGGCGTGGCGCCGAACCGGTGGTCCACGTTCCGCTACTTCTGGGATTATGCGGGCGGCATGATGACGGATTGGGGCGTACACCTGATGGACATCGTGCAATGGGCTATGAAGGTCGAAGGCCCCAGCACCGTTACGGCTTCTGGCGGCAAATGGTACTTGCAGGACAACCGCCAGACGCCCGACACATTGCAAGTCACCTATCAATATCCCGATTTCGTCTGCGTCTACGAAAATCGCACCTGCAATGCCAATTCGATGTATGGCAAGGACTACGGCATCGAGTTTCACGGCACGGACGGAACTCTGTTTGTGGACCGCAGCGGCTTTGAAGTCTATCCCGAAAAGCGGCAGCATGGCGCCGGCCGGATTGAGGAAATTCCGGCGATGAAGATGGCTTCCGTCAACCGGTCGCACTTTGATCACATCCGGAACTTCCTCGACTGCGTCAAGTCCCGCCAGAAACCTATCAGCGACATTGAAATCGGGCACCGTTCCACCAGCGTCTGCCTGCTCGGCAACATTGCCTATCGCACCCAGGAGCGGCTCGTGTGGGACGTGGAGAATCAGCGGTTTCTGCAAGGCGGCGCCAAAGCAGCCCAGTTGCTGAGCCGCGAATATCGCGCTCCGTGGAAACTGCCGGCATCGTAGCGTTCGGCGGGGCGGGCTTGCTCCGAAAGTAAAAGCTGGCTTAACCGCTGACGGCCTCAACGCGTAAAGTTTCACGTTCCTCCACTCCAGACTCTTCTCTTCAGCCCATCCATTCCTCGTTCTTGCCTGTACATCTCATGGGGCTCATCCCGCAGACATTTCCTGTCGATATCAACTCTGAAAGAGCGGAGGGTAATGGCGTTGAAGGGAAGCTTGCGGGGATTGCTCGGAACCGTCGCTGGCGCCGCCGTAGGAGGCTGGTTCTTCCACCGCATGCCCGTCTCCGCCCTTTTGTCATCGTGGCGCCAAATGCACCCGGCGTGGCTGCTGTGTAGCCTGGCTTCATGCGCGGCCATGCTGACGGTGCGCTCCGCCAAGTGGCGCCGGCTTCTCGTGGACTCGGGCCACGATCGCGGAACAGCGCAGGCGGTTCGTTCCTTGTTGGGATCCTATACATTGGGCACGTTAACTCCCGGCCGCTTGGGTGACCTGGCGCGTTGCGCATTCGTTTCTGAACCCACACGGAAAATTGTGCTGCAGCTCACCCTGATCGACAGGCTGTTCGACATGATAGCGGTCTTGACCTTCGCAGCCGCAAGCTGCGTTTTCCTGGTTTCAAAGCTTGCTGGCTTCGCCGCGCTTAGTATTTGGCTGGGCGCCTGCATCTGGGTTTCGCGCAAGGGCCTTCTCCGGTTAGACAATCTGGCTTGGTGTCCGCAACGATTCCACCAATCGTTGCGGAACTTTGCCGGGACACTTCGCAGCGTCCGCCATGGCCGCTACGCTGCCTGGGCGTTGGCGGCAAGCCTTTGTGACTTGTTAACCCTCATGTTTCTCCTGCGCGCCTTCCATCAACCCACCCTGCTTGCGGCGTTCGTCGCCTATCCCTGGTTGACCCTTGCCAGCGGATCACCCGTTTCACTGGGTGGACTTGGGCCGCGCGAAGGTGTTTCCGCCTTGATCTTTACCAGTTTTTCCATCTCCGCCACCGCCGCGTTGAATGTTTCCCTGCTCTTCTTTGGATTTACGCTCCTCATTCCCAGCCTGGCCGGTGGGGTTTGGTTGCTTGGCGGGAGCGTGGTAGCGGGACTCGCCCTCATCAAGCAAAAAACCAGCTTGCTCCTTCGGGCTTGGGAATCCTTGCTTCCAACTACAGGAAAAATACTTCCCGGCATAAGCCGCGAACTGGACTGAAGGATGGCTGGCTGGCACCCCTCCTGCCGATCTCGGGTCTGGCGTGCGGGTCGTGCTCACCCAGAGGGCGGGCACAAGGCTCACACCTACAATCGGCCCCCACAGGGCATACCCTGACCGGAGCGAGGGACCGAAACTGGGCGCTATGCTTCCTGTGGAAAACTGCCAAACCAAACCCATTCGGCATTTCTTGCTCCTTTTAACTCGCTGATTATAAATCAATTACTTGGGTTTCCCCTGAAATCGACATAATTTACACATAATACATTGGTTAATCGTTTTTGAGTGGCTTTGCTCAGTGGCTTTGGATGGGTTTTGTCCTCGAGTTGTCTTTTGTTTTCAATCTACTATGGGTTTTCACCCCTAAACAATCTTCTTTCCATGCAGACTCCCTCATCCCCCGCCTTCCATCGTCTTCCATCGGGGTCGAAATAAGGGCAAGGCTCGTTCCAAAGCCCTCTTCGAGTGGAAAGTCATGTTGGGTGAGGCGAGTCTAGCGAGAGGTTGAGGGCGGCGGGGGAAAAAGAGCAATGTATCGAAAAGATATATTGTATACGGGACTCGCGACAGGGATCACGTTTGGACCCCCGCCTGCGCGGGGGTGACTGCGAAGAGGGGATGGTCACACTCGTGACGTGATCCAAGCGAGGCGCGCATTATCTCTCACACCCGTACTTCCGCAAACGCCTTATCCAGAATCCGCGTGGCTTCGTCAGCTTCCGCCTTGCCAATGGTCAGCGGCGGGGAAATCCGCAGCACATTCCCGAAAAGGCCGCCCTTTCCCACCAGCAAACCATTCGACCGGCACAATTCCATAACTTGATTTGCCGCCTCCGGAGCTGGCTCCTTGGTCTTGCGGTTCTTCACCAGTTCCAATCCCTGCATCAATCCCATGCCGCGCACATCGCCGATCACTGCGTGCTTCTCCGTTAGATTTTCCAATTGCTTCCGGAAATAAGTGCCAACTTGATGGCAGTTTTCCAGCAGGTTTTCCTCCTCGATCACCTCGATCACGGCACGGGCGGCGATCGAACTCACGGGATTGCCCCCGAAGGTCGCGATGGTCAGGCCCTTAAATGCATCCGCAACTTCAGCTTTGGCCAGAGTCGCGGCAATGGGTACGCCATTACCCATGGCCTTGGCGGTGGTGATGATATCCGGCTCCACTTCCCAGTGTTCGATGCCAAACCATTTCTTTCCGGTCCGCCCGAATCCGGTTTGCACTTCGTCGGCGATAAACAGACCGCCGTAATTCTTCACAATACTGAAGACGATCTTGAAATATTCCTTGGGAGGAGTGATGAAGCCGCCGACCCCTTGGATCGTCTCGCCCAGAAACGCGGCAATTCGCCCAGAGGTGGTAGTGCGGATTACCTCTTCCACGTCTTGCGCGCAAGCGACGTCACAGCTTGGATAGGTCAATTTCAGCGGACAGCGGTAGCAATAGGGATTGATGGCGTGGCTGATCCCCACGCTGATGACGCCGGGCGTCCGCCACGCCGCCTGCGCGGTGAGCGACTTGGTGAGGGAGGAATGTCCGCTGTATCCGTGGCGCAGCGCCACCACATCAAAGGAGCCGGTGGCCATTCTCGCCAGAAGAACTGCAACCTCATTCGCTTCGGTTCCACTGCTGGTGAAAAAACTCTTTTCAATTTTCCCGGGCGTAATTTGCGCCAACTTCTCCGCCAAACCCACGATATGCTCGTTAGGGTAAACGGTGGAGGTGTGCTGCAGCCGCTCCACTTGCTGCTTGATCTTGCCAGTGACTTTCGGATGGCAATGGCCCACCCCGATGGTCAGAATGCCGCCAAAAAAGTCCAGGTAGCGTTTGCCTTCAAGGTCCCAAAGGTAGTGACCCTGGGCGTGGTCCGCAACCAGCGGCTCCGTGTAGTAATTCACAACGCAAGGGAAGATGTATTTCTGGTGTTTTTCAATCACTTCGTTTGAAGTCATAGACGCCTCATGGGAGTTTAGATGAAATTCAGAGCGGGATGGAACAGAACCCGGCAATGCAACAATCGTTCACTGGCATGAAAATCATGGTTCAATATTTGTCCGATGATGCGGCAGCCGGAACCTTGGATTTGGCGTGGCCCTTTGCCGGGTCTGAAGTAGAGTTGCCTGCGGCTTGCTGCAGAATTTTGACGCTGGCGCTGGCGCCAATGCGAGTGGCGCCTGCGGAAAGCATGGCCTTCAAATCATCATAGGAACGGATGCCCCCGGCGGCCTTCACGCCCATGCCGGCGCCCACCGCCAGCCGCATCAGCTCCACGTCGTGGGCGGTGGCGCCGCTGGTGGAAAACCCAGTGGAGGTCTTAACGAAATCAGCGCCCGCAGACTGCGCCAGACAGCACGCCTTGACTTTTTCCTCGTCCGTGAGCAAGGCGCATTCAAGAATAACCTTGCAGATCGCACCGCCCTGGTGGCACGACTCGACGACTCCCCGGACGTCCTGCTCCACCCGCTCAAACTCACACGACTTCAAGGCGCCCACGTTCATCACCATGTCGATTTCCTGCGCGCCCAGCCGGATGGCTTCCTCAGTTTCGAAGATTTTGGCGGAAGTGAGCGTAGCACCCAGCGGAAATCCCACCACCGTGCAAACCTTCACCGGGCTGCCGTTGAGCTCCCAGGCCGAGACGGGCACCCAGCAGGCATTGACGCAGACGCTGGCAAAACCATATTGCCGGGCCTCAGCGCAAAGTTGAACGACCTGCTCACGCGAAGCCTCCGGACGGAGCAGCGTGTGATCGATCAATCGGGCGATTTCCGCAGGGAAGCCGGTAATGCTTCCCACCGTCGTCAACCGGTCCGCCCCGGCAGAGACAACACGGCACGCCTTCTCCCAGCAAGCAGAACCACAACTGCCGTCACATCCAGGGCAGACGCCGTCATCCCCTCCGCAGCCGCGCAGGGCGCAGAGTCCATCGCCCGCCAAGCGTTTCAGAACTTCGCCCGCAATCGAATCGACGAGGGTATCGGAAGCCGGGCAGGCAGCGGCAGGAATGGCTGGATGCTCCATCTGGCTGATCTTGTCAATGCGCCGCTGATGCCGTCCGCCCGCGAAGTCCGTTTCCAACCAAACGGCAACGATTTCGCGAGCCTCTTCGGGGCGGAGCCACCGGGCGCCCAGCGCCAGGACGTTTGCGTCATTGTGCTCACGGCTGGAGCGGGCGGCGGCGCGGTCCACACAGAGCGCGGCGCGAATCCCGGGGACTTTGTTCGCGGCGATCGTGGATCCCATACCGGCGGCGTCTATGATGACTCCCCGCCAAGCCCCGCCGTTGGCCACAGCGGTTGCCACAGCTCGCGCGAAATCGGGATAGTCCACAGGATCCGCCGAAGAAGTTCCAAAATCCTGAACCTTATAACCCAATTGAGTTATGAACTGCTTCAAATGCTCTTTGAGATCGTATCCCGCGTGGTCCGACGCCAGTGCTACCATTGCCCTCATGGATTTATTCAACCGGCCAGCATGGGATGACGGGCTTTCACCCGCTGCATCACCCCACGAACCGTTGGCGCCTGTCTTCTTGTTGACCTCATCAAACCGAAACTGGATGGATCGCTCCGTCGCGGCCTCCCGCGCACGGTCGGTGATAATCGCGCCCGGAGTGATAACCATCTCGGCGCCCTCGGGGGCCGAAAGGATCTCATCCGATGTGATGATTCGGCGGCTCATATTGTGGCTGCTGGCCTGTTATTTTTGGGATCGTCTGCTATACACACGGTCGTAAGCCAGCGACGTCCGGTTCTGTAGCGCCGGTCTGTGACCGGCGGATTTCGCCGCTCCCTGTCAGGGCAAGCTCCGGGCGGCGCTACAGCAAATGCCTGCCGCCGACTTATGTCCTCATGTATGATTCAGACCATCGAATCAAATCGAGTCTGGAATGACACCTGCCATTCAGAGAAAGATAACTCTATCCTCAGCGGGTGTTAATCTGCAAGAGCCATAGGTCCGGGTAGTGGCGCAGTTTGCTGTAACGCCGGTCTGTGACCGGCGGATTTCGCCGCTCCCTGTCAGGGCGGGCTCCGAGCGGCGCTACAGCAAATGCCTGCCGCCGACTTCTGTCCTCATGCATAGATCGAAATGATTTCCACGGCCTCCGGCCACCAAGTATACTTTGGGATGAAGCGACTGGGAGAACGCAAACCAGCCCGGGTGACGCTCGCGCCGGTGGGCGCGCAGGAGGTGCGCTCGCCCGCGCCAGTTCCGATCGATTCCAAGGCCGTGAAAATCCTAAGCGTGGTTGGCGCCAGACCCAACTTCATCAAAATATCTCCCATCGTGAACGAACTCCGGCGGGTCGAAGGAGTTACGCACGTTCTGGTCCATTCCGGCCAACATTATGATGATGGGCTTTCGCTGGCGTTCTTTCGGGACCTGCGCATCCCCGAACCCGATGTGAACCTGCAAGTGGGTTCCGGAACCCATGCCTGGCAGACAGCAGAGATCATGAAGCGGCTGGAGCCGGTTCTGGTTGAGCAAAACCCCGATTTGGTTTTAGTAGTGGGAGATGTCAATTCGACCTTGGCGGGAGCGATGACGGCGGCGAAGCTCGGATTCCGGTTGGCTCACGTGGAGGCCGGATTGCGCAGCTTCGATCGTTCGATGCCGGAAGAAATAAACCGCAAGCTGACGGACGCGGTGGCGGACATTTTGTTTGCATCGGAAGAGAGCGGCGTGCAAAACCTGCGCAACGAAGGAGTGCCAGCGGAGAGAATCTTCCTGGTGGGTAGCGTCATGGTGGACACGTTGTTCGAGCACCTGAATGGCGCCCGAAATTCGCCGATGCTGGTCCATCTCGGGCTTGTGGACGAAAACGGTAAGCCGTTGGATTATGTCCTGGTAACACTTCACCGCCCGTCCAACATCGATTCTTCCGGGATGCTGGGAAAAATCGCATCCGCTCTCGAAGACTTGTCCGATGAATTGCCCGTGGTGTTCCCGGTTCATCCGCGAACGCGCCAGCGGCTGGAACAACTGGGCATCCATGCCACAAACCACAAAGCTGGGGAAGGGCATGGCCCGATGCTGCTCGAACCCCTTGGCTACCTGGATTTCATCGGCTTGATGGATCATGCCCGCCTGGTGCTGACGGATTCGGGCGGCGTGCAGGAGGAAACCACGGCTCTGGGTGTCCCTTGCCTGACGCTTCGAGAAAACACCGAGCGCCCCGCCACCGTTTCTTATGGAACGAACCAGGTAACCGGCGCGGACCCGGCGCGGTGGCTGCCCGCCGCACGTTCGATCCTGAAAGGGAATTACAAGAAGGGTTCGGGTGTGCCGCTGTGGGACGGAAGAGCCGCAAAGAGAATCGTGGAAGTCCTGATGAGTTTGCCGCCGTGTTCTGGGACCGGTGTGGCATGATGGGCTTTCCCAAAACATTTCCAAGTTCTGAATGCGAGGCAGGGGCGGGCCTTGAGCCTGCCCGCGTGCGGCTATGAGGGCCGCCCCAACTATGGCGTTAAAGAAATCGATCACAGAACAAATCGCAAGCCTGCGAAAGATGAGCTGGGATGAGATTCGAACGCGCGGCCGCCTAGAGTTTGGCAAGCGAATGGACCGCGTGATCTACGCGCTGGGCCTTGACCCAGCGCTCCGCGAAATGCGGCCGCGGCCAGCAAGTCCTTCACAAGGTGGAACACCGCTGGTTCGTGAAGGCCGCTTTTTTTTCGAATCGGCGGATATTCCGGTTCTTCTAAAACAGATCAGAGAGTATTTGCCGGGCCATGCGGAGAAGATCGTCGAACGCGCGGAGCGCATCTGCCAACATCGATTTGACCTTCTGGGATACGATGACCTGAAATACGGGCAGCGAATCGACTGGCATCTGGACCCGGTTCACGGCCGGCGCTCCCCGCTCAAGCCCTGGTACAAGATCCGATTCCTGGAATTCTCCGAGGTGGGCGACCACAAAATCATCTGGGAGTTGAGCCGGCATCAACATCTGGTTACGCTGGCCAAGGCGTGGAACCTGACCGGAGAGGAGCGATTCGGCGCAGAGTTATTTAGGCAATGGTACGACTGGCAAAAGTCCAACCCTTATCCTCGCGGTATTAATTGGGCGAGCAGCCTGGAGGTAGCCTTTCGCAGCCTCTCCTGGCTCTGGGTGCGAGCCTTGGTGAAAAGGCAAGCTAAAGTCCCCGCGCCATTACCAAAGAATATGCTGAAAGCGCTGGCGCTGAGCGGCAGACACATCGCCCGCTATCTTTCCACCTATTCCTCGCCCAACACTCACCTGCTGGGCGAGGCCGTGGCCCTTTTCTTCATCGGTACGCTTTGCCCTTCCTTGAAATCCGCAGACCGCTGGCAGCGACTGGGATGGGGAATCATCCAGCGGGAGGCGAAGCGGCAGATACGGCCTGACGGCTGGTACTTTGAGCAATCGTCTTACTATCACGTTTATGCTCTGGACTTCCTGTTGCATGCGCGCATCCTGGCCGGGTACAATGGAATTCTCGTACCGCCGGGATTCGATTCAATCCTCGCCAGGATGCTGGAAGTTCTTGCGGCATTAGCGCAGGCAGGCGCCGTTCCCGCCTTCGGGGACGATGACGGCGGACGAGTGTTTGACCCATCGCGCAACCAACCTGCGCATCTGGCCGATCCCTTGGCGACCGGGGCGGTGCTTTTCAAGGATTCCCAATTCAAAGCGGCGGCGGGCGGGCTTCGCGAGGAAACACTTTGGCTGCTGGGTACAGAAGCGGCAAGCAAGTTTGAAGCGATCCCGGACGTTGATCCGGCTCTTAGATCCCGTCAATTTCCTGAGAGCGGAATTCATATCCTCGCAGAAAGCCAGCCTTATCGCGAGCAGTTGACCATTGATGCTGGCCCACAAGGAACGGGAAACAGCGGGCATGGTCATGCTGACGCTTTGAGCGCCCATCTCTCCCTGGGCGGTCGGGAATGGCTTGTGGATCCCGGCACTTACTGTTACATCTGTCCGGATGGAGCCCGCGATGTTTTCCGTGGGACGCCAGCACACAATACGCTCGAAGTGGATGGCCTGAGCCAGGCAGATCCGGCGGGCCCATTCGGCTGGCGCCGGCTTCCACGAGTTAGGACGGAAGGTTGGGTGGCAGGCGAAAGTTTCGGCCTCTTTGTGGGAAGTCATGATGGCTATCGCCGTCTGGCGCAGCCGGTTTTACATCGCCGCGTGGTGCTTCATCTGAAGTCTTCATTCTGGCTTGTTCGCGATATTGCCGAAGGCGCAGGCGAGCACACGCTCACCCTGCGGTGGCATCTTGCTCCCTGGCTGCACGTCGTGTATGGGGATCCCGGGTTTGAAATCTTGCCCCGTGTCACTGCCGAGGCAGGAGCCGGCCAGATCGGGCTCTCGTGCCTCCCTTTCAAAGGGCACGGCTGGGAACAAGGCGTCAAGGCCGGAGATTGTTCCCCGGCTTATGGCCGGAAGGAGCCGGACCAAGTGCTATATTTCTCGACTCATGCAGGTTTGCCCAAAGAGCTTGCGGTCCTTTTCGTTCCTTCGACCGCTAATGCCAAACCGGGCCAGTTTGAACGCTTGAAATCCGCAGAAAACAAGCCGGGACTCTCCGCCTACCGTTATAATGACAAGGAGGCAGTCTATTACATTTTCTTCTCAGGCCGGGAAGAAGGATGGACTTGGGGACCGTGGTCGAGCGATGCTCGATTTCTCCTGGTGGCAGCTAACCCAAATCTGAGAACGCTCCAAATAGCATGGACCGCAGGGTCATATTTTGAGTTCGAGTCCAAACGTTGGGTCAGCCTGAAATCCTCTACCGACCGTTTCGAATTGCGAGTTGACCCTCGAGGAAGCCGCGTAAGCTGTGACCATGAGGAGGCGCTCCCGAAGGGTAAAATCCGCCTCCCGGCGAGCCTCCGCGAGGCCATCTGGAACACCCGGTGAACACTGGAGTGGCTGATCCCCCGGCGCCGTCCGCCGCCGGCTTCGAAAGCCTTCGCGAAGGCGGCACGATTTGAGTCGCCCTAACTGCGAGGCAGACGAAGTTCATCATGCAGAGCAAAGCATCTGCTTTTTTTCCTGTTGAAATTGTAAGTCGTGGATACCCCGCTGCGCCCAGAATGAGCCGATTCAAGGATTTTTTTGGAAACTTGCTGAATAGAAAAATATGTGCGGAATTTGCGGCATTGTTTATTTAGACCGGAGCCGGAGGGCAGAGCGTTCAGTCCTCGAGGAAATGAACCGGCAAATATTCCACCGTGGTCCCGATGAGGACGGCTTCCACACGGACGGCCCGGTGGGTTTGGCGATGCGCCGTCTGTCGATCATTGATTTGAAAACGGGACAGCAACCGGTAACCAATGAAGATGGCAGCATTTGGCTGGTTTATAACGGTGAGATTTATAACCACGAAGAGTTGCGGCCGGGGCTTGAAGCCAAAGGGCATCATTACCGCAGCCGCAGCGATACCGAAACCATTGTTCACCTCTATGAAGAATATAGCCGCGATTGCGTTAGCCACTTGCGAGGCATGTTCGCTTTCGCGCTCTGGGATTCAAAGAAGAAGGTTCTGTTCGTGGCCCGGGACCGATTGGGCATCAAGCCCCTCTATTATTCGAAGAGGCCGGAAGCTTTCATTTTCGGCTCGGAAATCAAGGCTCTGCTGGCCTTCCCGAATTTCCGCCCGCAGCCGAATCTTTCCGCGCTCCCCGAGTACCTCGCCTTCGGATATCTCTCCGGTGAGGAAACTCTGTTCTCCGAAGTTCGCAAGTTGCCGCCCGGGCATACTCTGGAATTGTTTGAGTCCGGCGAGCTGAAGATCGAGAGCTATTGGGATCCACCTCAACCTCAAATTGCTCACCCTCAATCCCGCAAGTACTATGTGGACACTTACCGGGGCTTGCTGGAAGAAGCGGTTTCAAGCCATCTGATGAGTGATGTTCCGCTCGGCGTTTTCTTGAGCGGCGGGCTCGATTCGAGCGCTGTGGCGGCGCTGATGACCAAAATCCGGCGTGAGCCCATTGAGACTTTTTCGGTGGGCTACGGGGAAGAGTCCTATAGTGAGCTTCCCTACGCCAAATTGATGGCGGACCACCTGAAATCCATCCATCATGAAGTTCGCGTTAGTTGGCAGGAATTCTTCGACTCGCTTCCCAAACTCATCTGGCATGAGGACGAGCCGATCGCCTGGCCTTCGAGCGTCTCGCTCTACTTTGTGGCCAAGCTGGCGAGGGAGCGAGTCACCGTGGTTCTGACCGGTGAAGGCAGTGATGAGACGCTGGCGGGTTACACGCGCTATGCCTGGACCCTGTGGAATGCGCGAATGGACCACATTTATCGCAGCGTAACTCCGGCGGGCCTCCGCCATGCCGTCCGAAACGTGATCAACCAGACAAACATGCTTCCCGCCAGTGCGCGCAGGCCGCTATCCCACACCTTCCTGGCGCGCGACGGCAGTTCCTGGCCCTCTTTTTACTTTGACAATTTTTATTCGGCGTTTTCAGAATCCGCACAAGACGAAATTCTGGAAGGACGCTTTCAGGGCGCGCGCGGCGCCGCGTATCGCAATGCTTTGCACTACTGGGAGAATTCCCGGGGCGATATCCTCCACCGCCTCTTATATACGGACACCAAGACCTACCTGGTTGAGCTCTTGATGAAACAGGACAACATGAGCATGGCCGCATCTCTCGAAAGCCGTGTACCATTTCTCGACCACGTTCTGGTGGAATTTACCACCGGGATTCCCACCAAATATCAGACGCACGGATTTGCCGGGAAGTTCATCCTGAAATCCGCAGTGGAAGACCTGTTGCCGAAACCGATTGTCTACCGCCAGAAGTTGGGATTTCCAACCCCTTTGCGCGGGTGGCTGGCGGGGCCACAACTTGAGGTGGTCGAGAAGCTTCTGCTTGAACCCCGCGCGCTTTCCTGGCAAGTATTCAAACTGGAAGGCTTAAAGCGGCTTTTCGCAGAGCACCGCTCCGGTCAAAAGGATCATTACGAGCGGATCTGGCGGCTGTTGAATCTCGAATTGTGGCGCAGGGTTTTTATCGACCGGGATCCGGTCTATCTACCCCAAATTCGAAGCGGCGTTTGAAAGCCACGATGCCAGCCCGGGTCGCCGCTAAATCCTTCCTGAATGCTGAAAGTCTAGCTGGCCAGAAGTAATGAAATTGAGCGCGGCAATTCTCGAAAGGGAGTATCACTTTACGTGGATACATCGAGTATGTTGACCTCGATCAATTCCCTTTGTCCCCCACCCCGGACCGGGCGAAAGGCCAGTCTTCCGAAGGTCCCAGTAGCGATCAGTTTTGCAGCTTGGTTAGTTGAACCCGTGGTTGATGCGCTCCACGCCCACTTCCTGATACTCTTGTCAGCGGAGCAGCCTTGCGGGCGCCCGCTTGATGCCGCGACGCAAGAACTGGATCGGAAATGAAAATGAGTTTCTACAAGAAGGCCGAAAATATGGTGAGAAATGAGGGTTAGGATCAATACTGTTCACTTAAGGCCCGTTCGAGAATAACGCGTGCGCTTGAAGCAGATCCCCTCACCCACCGCTGCGCGGTTCCCCCTCTCCCCGCTTGCGGGGAGAGGGGCCGGGGTGAGGGGTCAGGCGACGCCTTTGACATCAAGATCGTGAGACTCGCCTTAAGTGAACAGCATTGGGGTTAGGATGCCCAGAAGAGGGTTCTTCCAGAAGCGCCGGAAAAGCGAATCTCGGTCACCCTCGGCGGATCCCCCCCATCCCGGCTCGAATAGCGGGCAGGGGGATCAAACTTTAGATTTTCTTTCCGGCTGACCCTCATGTGCCGGATCATAGCTGACCGTGCCCGCTTTGGATCGCGCCTGTGCAGTGCGCCGAAGACATCCTGGTGCAACTCAAGAATCAAGGCCAGGTTGCTATAATTCTGAGCCACCTGCGATGAATGGGCAAACAGCGCCTCTAGGACCACTGACATCATGCGGGAGAAAACATCATTTCCGCAGGCTTTCACGATCCCCAGGTGAAATTGCAAATCGTGATGGAGAAATTCCGAAGAATCCCTAAGACTTCTGCGCATTCCTTCCAGTTCAACCCGAATCCTTTCCAGGTCGTCTTTGGATGCGCGGAGGCTGGTCAGTGCCGCAACGGTCGGTTCAATCGCCAAACGGGCTTCTGCCAACTCCGCCAAATCCAGGCTTTCCTGAAGATCCAATCCCCGCTCCTGGCCATGAAGGAGCCTTCGAAATGAAGCGGTGAGATAGGTCCCATCACCCTGCTTGGCCCGTGTGATTCCCAAAATGCTCAAACCTTTCAGCACCTCGCGAAGCGAAGGCCGGCTCACGTTGAGCATGGCCGCCAACTGCCTTTCGGAAGGCAACTGGGAGCCGATCTGCAAGTTGCCGCGTTCAATAAACAATTTGAGGCGGTCAAGAATCTGCTGATTGATAGTGACTCTCTGGATGGGGCTCAGCAAATACTTGTGGCTTTCCATTTCGCTCATACTTGGCTTGGCCAATTTGCCATCTTTCATTGTGGCGTCGCTTCTTCCTGGGGAAAGAGTCACTTGTGTTCCTTCCTCTTTGCCTGACAGTGCCAAGCTAATACGAAATTCACCGCCAAGGCAAGCAAGAATTCGGGTTGAGGTTGGCAGGTTCCACCCCAGGCAAACTCTGGAATACGCGGGCAGCGATGCGCGCCCGCAGATTTCGGTAAAGGGGTGGAAATCCAAATAAACCGCGTTTTGCCAAACACGGCCCATCCGGGCTCGGGGCGGGAAGCCCCCGGGAGATCCCGGGGTGATCCCGCAGGGGGTTCCGTATTCCATTAGCGTTGTCTTGTGCAAGAGTCATAAAAGTGAGTATAGAACTTTCTGATGCCAAGATAATTTTAGTGCTTGACATCATTCCAATGTTTCGATAGGTATATTGGTCAGACCACTGGCTAATTCATGGCGAGAAGATTCTACGGGTTATCAGCTTGGCTTGCGGGCGCGGGGGGTAGAAATCAGATTGGCCGGTGTTCCACGTTTCATCCACTCTAGAACGAGGAGGCCCGAAATGGTTCGGAACCGGACGTTAGCGCTCTTGGCAGCAGCACTCTGTTTTCTCGAACTCCTGGTAAGCCGCCCCGCCTATTCGCAGATGATTACCGGCGATATTCTGGGGACCGTGCACGATACGTCGGGAGCGGTGGTTCCTGCCGCGAAGGTCGTATTGACGCAGGTTGGAACGGGCGTGACGCTCACCAGCACGACGGACCAAAACGGAAATTACATTTTTCCGACATTGAAACCCTCCCGTTACAACCTTACTGCTTCGAAAGAGGGTTTTGAAACGGTTACGATCTCCGATATTGAGCTTCTGGTTGGCCAACGGCCCCGCGTTGACGTCACGCTGAGGGTTGGAACGGTGGCGCAGACCGTAACCGTTAATGCCGGTGGCGTCCAACTGCTTGAGACTCAAACGTCGTCAGCCGGGCAGGTGATCCAGCAGCGCGCCATCGTGAATTTGCCCCTCAATGGCAGGGATTTCATGCAATTAACCGTTCTGGCGCCGGCGGTTTCACCCATTCTTGCCGGGAATTCACCCGCCTCGTTTTGGACGGGCCTGGGCAGCGGTAACGCCAGTGTCAGCGTTGCGGGAATGCGGGAATCCGATGTCAGCTATCTTGTTGATGGGATTGAGACGCGGAACGCGCGCTTTGGGAGCGCAGACCTCCATCCCTCCATCGATGCCCTGCAGGAATTCAAGATGCAAACGGATGGGTTTTCGGCCGAATACGGGCGGTCCTCAGCGGTGGTAAACTCCACACTGAAGGCCGGGGCCAACAGCTTCCACGGCGACGCCTATGAATTTATCCGCAACAGCGCCCTGGACGCCAACGATTTCTTTTTTAATGCCCAACGTTTGCCCATCCCTCCCTATGCGCAGAACGACTTCGGAGCCACTTTGGGTGGTCCGATTGTCAAGGACAAGACCTTCTTCTTTCTCTCCTACGAAGGGTTCCGCTCGCGGCTGGGCGAGACGGGCGAGGCGCTGGTCCCGAGCGCAGGCCAATGGGCAGGCGACTTGGCGGATAATTCCACCGGAACGGGGATCTTCCCAACCAATTCAGCCTTCTGCCAAAGCAACCCAGGATCCAGCCGCTGCCTGAACGTGATCAATCCCACCACGGGCCAGCCCTTTCCTGGAAATGTGATTCCTACTTCCATGCTTGATCCTCGCGCCCAGAAATGGCACCAGTTCACGCCCTCGGCAAACATTCCGAGCGCCGTAAACTCAGCGACCCTTCCTCTCTTCAATTACGCAGCTTCTCCAAAAATCCGGAATGACTTTAATAACGCCAACATCCGGATTGACCAGTCGATTAGCTCCAAAGATCAGCTTTACGGAAGTTACACCTTTGATGATGTTCCACACATTATTCCGTCCGTGATGCCCGTGCAAGGTACAAGCTATCCGCAGCGAAGCCAGGTGGCTTCCCTCACCGAAACGCATATTTTTTCTCCCGAGATCGTCAATGAGGCTCGTTTTGGATATAACCGGGGCAAAACTTTTCTGGTGTCGCAAGGGGCTCTGGGGCCGAATTATGCGACGAGTGTCTTTGGCCTTACCAATACGTCTACCAATCCATTTGATTTTGGAGTTCCCGATGCCAATATTTCAGGATTTAGCACCATCGGGTCATTTGCCGAATCGATTGGCTCCATCGACCAGGACTTCCAGTTTGTTGATAACCTGAGCATTATTCATGGCAATCAAAGCTTGAAAACGGGGATCAACGTGATCCGTGAACGGTTTTTCCAAATCACCGATTTCGGTGGTATTCCGAGCTTCAACTTCACGGGCCAATTCACGGGATCTGGGCTGGCTGATATGCTGCTCGGCATCCCCTTCACCGCCTTAACGTCAGTGGGCAATTCGGCGCAGGAGCTGCGGACCACTTTCACTGCTCCCTACCTCCAGGACGACTGGCGTGTCCGTCCCAATTTGACGCTGAACCTCGGTGTTCGCTATGAATACGCGAATCCTCCCTGGGACAAGTACAACCGCACCGAGTGGTTCAACCCCGCCATCGGCCAGATTCAATACTCTGATCTTCACCAAGTCCGGAATGGCATCGTCAAACCAGACTATGACAATTTGGCTCCTCGCTTGGGTTTTGCTTACTCGCCCGGCTTTTCACGGAACACGGTGATTCGCGCCGCAGGTGGCGTCTTTTATTCCACGGACAATTGGAACGAACTGCAGTTTATGGTCATAGCGCCGCGATACTTTTCAAGCCAGTCACTGACCTCGAATCCCACCACGCCGACGCTTTCGCTCGAAAACCTCTTCCCCACTCCGGGCACGGCTCCCGCCAGTTCATTCCCGTTCTCCCTGGACAACATGAATCAGACTCCCTACGTTATTGAATGGAACCTGGACGCGCAACACACCTTTGGGAGCAACTGGCTCACCGACCTGGGGTATGTCGGGAATCGCGGCGACCAACTTCCGCAGCGCCAGAACCTTGATGCCGCCAGTTTTGATCCCACGGGAACCGTTCCCATTCAACAAAGGCTGCCGTTTCCGCAACTGGCCGGGATTCTGTGGGGATACAACGGTGGATGGTCCAGCTACAACGCGCTGACGGCGCGGGTGGAGAAACGAACCTCAGCAGGGTTATACCTGTTAGGCTCCTACACCTATAGCAAATGCCTCGACATTGGCAACACGGACGATTTCTCAATGACCTCTCGCCTCTTCAACATTTATGATAAAGGGAATTGTGACTACAACGCGCCGCAGCGCGCCGTGTTCAGCTATACCTACGAACTGCCAGTTGGGAGCGGAAAGCGTTTCCTGTCCGGCGCCAGTGGATTCGCAAATAAGCTGGTGAGCGGGTGGCAGCTCACGGGCATCACCACGTTTCAGTCCGGCCAGTACATGACTCTGGGGTTGCCCGTGGATTGGATGAATATCGGTCCTTTCAGCTCCAGCATTCCAAACAAGATCGGCCCGGCCTATCCGGCCCAGCGGACGGTCAACAACTGGCTTAATATTAATTCCTTCACCTTCCCGGGATGCCCTTCGTATGTTCCATGCACTCCGGGAGTCCATTTGGAGGGCAATTCGGGTCGAAACCAGATCGAAGAGCCCGGAATTAACAATTGGGATTTGGGCTTGCTGAAGGAGACCCGCCTGAGCGAAAGATTTTCGACGGAATTCCGGGCGGAGTTCTTCAACGCCTGGAATCACGCCCAGTTCGGCGCTCCGAACGGAAACTTGATACCGCAGCAGTTTGGAAGAATCAGCAGTATGTTGATTCCACCGCGTGAAGTTCAGTTTGCCCTGAAGCTCTTCTATTAGGAGCGCCGCGGAGGCCATCGGACCGGGTTGTCGTTTTGCCCATCAATCCGCAGCCTTGATTCCGATTGAGCTCGAAAAGGGAGCATGATGAGAGGCATTTCCAGATTTCCGGCAAAACTTGATGTACTCAAAATGCAAAGGGCAATTCTTCGAGGTTTCGCCAGGCTGATTTTGGTGTTAGGCCTTGTCGCCTGCAAACCAGCGCCGCCACCGCATTCCGCCAAGAAATCTCCTTCTCCCAATGTCTCTCAGGTCACGGTCCTCTGGAATAAGGTGGTTGGCATTTCAAAGACAACTCCAACGCTTCAAGTGGTCGTGAATCCGCCTCTACGCCGGGGTTCGGCCATACATGACAAAGTCTTCCAGGATTTGAGGGATCTGGGCGCCGGCGAAGTCCGCTATGTCCCCTGGCTGCCTTATCCCAAGCTCGCCGTGGCGGAACTGGACCCACCCCAGGACGGCAAGACCTCCTGGGATTTCTCCTTGATTGATCCCATGACCGAAGACTTCATGAATGCCACGAGCGGGCATTCGGTGATCTTGAATTTCAGCACCATCCCGCAGTGGATGTTCAAGACCCCGAAGCCCGTTCCCTACCCCTCGGACCCGGACCAAGTCACCTGGAATTACGAGCAGGGGAAGGAGTTTCGGGATCCGAGCCTGAAGGAAGTGGCGGATTATTACGGCCGGCTGGTGAGCTGGTACACGCAAGGGGGATTTACGGATGAATATGGCAAACGCCATGAGTCCGGCCACCACTACAAAATCAATTATTGGGAAGTGTTGAATGAGGTCGATTTTGAGCACAGGATGACACCACAAACTTACACTAAAGTCTACGATGCAATAGCCGACTCAATCCATAAAGTCGACGCAAGGATTAAGTTTGTTGGGATGGCATTGGCCGAGCCATCCAAAAATCCTGAATTTTTTGAATATTTTCTTAATCCTCGAAACCACAAACCGGGAATTCCGCTCCAAATGATCTCGTACCACTTTTATGCCAGTCCCACTCCGGGCCAGACTCCCGGAGATTGGCAATATACTTTCTTCGATCAAGCGGACCACTTTCTGGACGTGGTGCGTTATATCCAAGCCATTCGCGAGCGTCTCTCGCCGAAAACCCTCACCGATATTGATGAACTCGGATCGATTCTCCCCAATGATAATCGAACAGACTTCAAGCCGGGATCGATTCCCAATTCCTATTGGAACCTGTGCGCAGCGATGTATGCTTATGTCTATGCTCATCTGGCCCAGCAAGCAATTGACTTTGCCGGAGAATCTCAACTGGTCGGATACCCTACGCAGTTTCCTAGCGTCTCCATGGTGGACTGGAATTCCGGGCAGCCCAACGCCCGCTTTTGGGTGCTGAAGTTGCTGCATGACAACTTTGGTCCGGGTGATAAATTGGTAGAAACGCACATTAATGCCCCGGCTGTTTTCGTGCAAGGCTTCGTGACCTCCACGGGCCAGCGGAAATTACTACTGATCAACAAGCGCGACCGGACTTTCCAGATCAGCTTGCCGGGTGGCGAGGGAGGCGTGCTTGAAACCGTGGACCAGAAAACAGCCTTTCAGCCTGCATCGTCACAGCGCCTGAATGGAAACACCCTCGCTCTGCGGGGATTTGGCGTTGAAGTGTTGACTATGAAAGAATGAAAAAGGCTTCCGGAAGGGCGGCTCGCCTGAGTTTTCCAAACGGAGAGGTGGCTGGTCCGGACGTGACATTGGGAAGCCTTTATAGGAAGGGGAGGAGAGTGCAATGCAGCGGGTGGCCTTCCGCTTGAGAATAAAAAACGACGCCGTCGAGGAATATGAAGAATCTCACCGGCATGTTTGGCCAGAGTTGCTAGCCAAGTTGCGGGAAGTCGGGATTTCCGACTATTCGATTTTCCGCCGGAGACAGGACCTGTTTTTGGTGATGAAGGTGGAGGATTTTGACCGGGCCTGGAATGAACTCGACCAGGATTCGGTGAATCAACGCTGGCAAAAAGAAATGTCCCGGCTGTTCGAGCCCGTGCCGGGCCTATAACCAGGCGAAAGGTTTGCAATGATGAAGGAAGTCTTCTACCTGGAATAGATATTCCTTAAGCTGTTCATCCAAAGAGTCTTAGCGAGCCTATGTGAAAACAGCGAAATGGGCAGAATGAATTACCCCGTTGGGTCAACAAGAGACGCTAGGGTTTATGCGCATCACTGATGTCAAGGCCCATCCCGTTTCGATGAATGCTTCCTGGCTGAGCGAAAGCCTGGTTGCAAATCCCATGTCTATTTTCCCCTCTTATAAGCAGAGGCGGTCCAGTTGGTTCGGGAACATGACGTCGGCGATTATCGAGGTAGAAACGGACGAGGGTATTCATGGGTTGGGCAGCGTGGGAGGCGGCAAGGGAATCCTGGCGTGCGCCATTGTTGAAGAGCACTTCAAGACCTTGCTCATCGGCCAGAATCCGTTCAATATCGAATTGATTTGGGAGATCCTCTTCAAGGCCTCGCAGCCCTACGGGCGTAAAGGAGTGGTCATCGAAACCATCAGCGGGGTTGATATTGCTCTGTGGGACCTTGTGGGGAAAGCAGTGGGAAGGCCGGTGTACGACCTGTTAGGAGGTAAGACCAAGGAGAGGATTCCGGCCTATGTCACTGGGAATCTCACGGCCCGCCACCTGAAAGAGGGCTTCCGGGACGTCAAGCTGGCGATTCCTCATGGGCCGGCGGATGGCAAAGAAGGCATGAGGAAGAATGTGGATCTTGTCCGGCGAACCCGCGAGTTAATCGGCGCAGACGGTGACATCATGTTGGACTGTTACATGGCGCTGGACGTACCTTACACGATCGCGCTGGCCAAGGCCATCGCCGAATTTAAAGTGTCGTGGATTGAAGAGCCGGTCCCGCCGGACCATCACGATGATTACCGCCGCATCAAAGATGCGGTCCACGACATTCTTATTGCCGGAGGCGAGCATGAATTTACGCGCTTCGGATTCCGGGATTTAATCGAGGCGAGGGCCGTGGATATCCTGCAACCGGATATTTACCGTGCGGGAGGGATTTCCGAACTCAAGAAGATTGCGGCGATGGCCAGTGCTTACAACCTGCCCGTCATTCCCCACGGGGTCGGGGCAGCCACCTATCATTTTGTTATTTCCACTCCCAACGCTCCGCGGGCCGAGTTTGTGGATATCTTCGCGCAGGGCGGACGTCCCCTCCTCAAAGGGGAGCCCGAACCGAAAAACGGATTCATCGAACTGAGTGAAGCGCCCGGCCTCGGATACGACTTGGATGAAGAGATTATTTCCGGCAAATCGCGGGCCGCTTTGATTTGGTAACCTGCCAGAGGATGCGGGAAGGCTTTTGAGCCGATCATCTAGCGTCCTCTTCTCATGGACGGCGTGCCCTCCAAAGATTCACGGTTTAGGTGCAGGGCGACAGGGTCCCAAACAGAGCATTCGACTCCCTATGACTCTGGAACATAATGGAAGCACGATGAACCCTTCGATTTCGGCTTAGCTTTGGTTTTCCTCCGACCCGGACCGGCCTCGACCGCTGCCGGTGGGGCGGCAACGAGCTGCGTTCCGGGCCCTTCCCGGCTGGGCAGGATGCCCATGCCACGAATACGATGACCCCGAAGGAGCCACGGTCAACTCGTCTTTGGAAATGACCGTGGGTTCGTCATCGAAGGAAAAGCCCACGGTCACGAAAGCACTGACCGTGGCCCCGCTCCCGCGAACCCTCTCCAATAGGCCAATCTGCGGCGTATCCAGAAAGATCAGAGGCACTGTTTTACCTTCTAAGCCCGGCTGTCGGCCCTTTCATGGGATCGGAGCCGGGAACGCAGGGTTTGCGGGTTTCAAACTCTGCGTGTTTTGTTTGGGAACCGGGGAAAAGCCGCAGACTTCCTGAAAAACGGAGGTCTGCTCCCTGCTACTTACTCCAGGGGTACGCACGTTCCTTGACGGCCTGGTAGTTTGCGTCGAGCGTCGGCTCAAGCAGCAAAATGGCTGCAATCCGTTGGGCCATCTCCTGAACGTAGCGCACTTCATCCTTCGTGAGCGAGCGCCCCAGCAGTTTGCCTTCGCGGTATGACAGCCATTTCTTGATCACTTGGTACCCGCCGATGGTGTACTCCCACACTCGCACCGGGATGTTCCGCCAATAAGCCATCTCGTTCAGGTAAATGTCAAGAGTCTGCTCGCCGAGCAGCGGAATTACATCGCCAAGGGTCTTGCGTTCTTCGCCAGTGTAATCCCGCGTGATGGGCCTGCCTTTACCCGGCATGGTCACGCCGCCTTTACCCGCATGACCCCAGCCTGCGGTCACCTCGAAATCCTTAGATTCATCCAACTGCCCGCCGTCCAGTTTTGCAGGAACCGCAATCGTCTGTAGCGGGTCTGCCGCCCGCGGCTGAGCAAATGGCGTTTCAGTGTCCAGCAACGCAGCAATCTGTTTGCCGAGCGCCGCCGAAGCCAAGAGCGCCTCTTTTGAGTCTGGCAGCGGAATGCGCGGCCAGTCCTGGCGGATGCCATCAGCGTTCTCGGCAAGGTAGGCAGGCGAGTAGCCAATCGCCAGCGCGTGCATCCAGATCAGCCTAGCGGTTTCGGGGTTAGCGTCAGGGCTTTCGATGCCCAGCTTGCCGAGATAGGCGCGGGCCGACGACGAGAGGTTTGCCCTTTGGCCAGAATTATCACCCGGAAACTCCGCCTGCCCGTGGACCGCACCCATGCTACGGACGCGCCGCAACAGCAGCGGGACATAGTAGGCGTCAGTGTTCAGGGCGTGCTGTGCACCTATCGCGGAGGTGAGAAGGAAAGGAACGCCTTCCGGTCTGGCAACTCCCTTACGGCGCGTCACGAAAGCTCGATTCCCCATCCAGCACTGCTCCACGTAGGTCAGACGCGGCTCATTCCAAATTGGCCTGACGGCTGTGTAATAGCACAGGCGGACGTCCATTGGACGAACCATGAGCTTCCGGATTGAATCTTCACTGAAGCTCTCTCCTGATAGCACCTTGGCTCGTGCCGCCCTTGCGTTGAACCTTGCCATGTTCTCGGTAAGCGCCCACCCGCCAGCCTTCAATTCCTCCCAGCCAGTCGAGCGGTCATAGTATTTCCGCATTCGTTCCTGGAGCGGTCCACGGTCAACGCTTATTAAGGCATCCCTCCGGTTTTCAAGAATCCCGAGGCTCGATGGCAATTCCGCGAATCCGTCAACGCCCGGCCAGCTCAGGTAACCGATGGTCACCCCCTGTGGCCGAAACGAGAATCGGTTGCTCCTGTCGGGCTGGGCCGGCTGGTAATGAGTCTCGAACTCTGCCCCGTTGAGGCTTTCAACGAGGTCAAAATTCTTCGTGACGCCCCAGAAGTGCCGGAAGCGGACGGTTTTGTTGGGGAGGCGCTCTGCAAGCGCCGAATTTCCTCGGTGGTTAGGGACTTCCGTGCGCGTGCGTACGCGAGCCATTAACCCGATAGCCGTACCGACGCGTATGCCCTCGCGATTTCGTTCGGTCGAGAACACAGACGGATCGGGTTTGCATTCGGGTGTGAGTTTGCCGGTCTCGCGGCTATCCCCGTTCATACAATCAAACCAAAGCTTGTCAAACTCGCTAAGAAAGGATCTCCGCATGACCACAAACGAGGGATCGCTGAGGTAAGAGAAATTGGAAATGAAACAGACAACGCCCTTTCCCGGCGGTCCTTGGGCAATCCGCCGCTCCGCCAGTCGGAAAAAGCGGACGTAGAGGTCGTCCAAGTTGAACTTCTTAATCCCCCACTCGGAAATCAGCCCGTTCTTATAGGGTTCCACTAAGCCCTGCTCTTCGACGGGACTTACACCCGCGAAGGCGTTGTACGGCGGGTTGCCAAGGATCACGAGAATTTTGGCTTCGCGCTTGACGTGCTCAGCCGCGTCTCGCTCTTCCTCGAGTTCTGGGAAGATCAGGTGTTGTTTGGGACCTTTGGGCGGCTCCCAGCCCGTTAGAGCGTTCGTCAGGTAAACCCCAACTCGCTGCTTTCCCGAAAGCGGCGCGCCCAGATTCTGAAGCAACAGACCAAGCTGAAGGTGGGAGACAACAAATGGGGCGGGCAGAATTTCAAAGCCGAAGACCCGCTCCTGCGCGGCTTCCTTCAGGTCGCTGGCGAGAAGCGCATCGCCGCCATTTTCCTTGAGCGTCCGATGAATGCGGTCGAGCACTTCCACAAGGTAGGAACCTGTGCCACAGCAAGGATCGAGCACGTAGACATTCTTATCCGCCAGGCCCAGTTTCAAGTTGAGTTCCTCGCGCAGCACCCGGTCTACGCGCTCCACCATGTATTTCACAACTTCGGGCGGCGTGTACCAGACGCCAAGCGCCTTTCGCAACTCCGGGTCAAACTCTTCCAAAAAGGGTTCATAGAAGTATTGAACGGCGTGAGTTTCCTGGAACCTGTCGAAAAACGACCGGCGATCCACACGATTCAACGCTTGCCCGGTCCAATCCAGGACCTCAACCAGCCCGATTCTCTCAAGCTCACTGTAATCTGAAACTAAGTGGAAGAGCTTGGAAATCATGGGCACGCGAAGGTAGCGTGCGGCTGCATTCCAATCAAATGTCTCGATGGATGTGGGCGGATGTTGCTTGCTCCACAAGACCCAAGCGGAAAAACCGCCGTAGAAGAGCGTCTGAACGAGGCTGGAACGGAAGAAGTGTTCGCCCTTTTCGCCCTCAAACTTCAGCCCCAACGCTTCTTCGAGCGCGGCGCGGACGTTGGCCAGCGCGGGCAGTTGCACGCCTTCAATTCGCGCTTTGGCTTCGCGCGCGTAGGAAGCCAGGAACCACGCTACATCCTCCGGCGTCGTGAGCGTCGCCTCATAGTGCATCACTCGCTGAAGGTATTCGACCAGCCGTCGGCCCAGCTTCCCATCCGTCGAGCGCGGCCTTTCGACGGCGGCCCAAAATGAGTTTTCGTCCTCTGCGAGCCGGAAGCTTTCCAGTTTAGCCGGTCGGCCTTCGCGGTCTTGCCCCACGAGGACGAAATCCCGATAGTTGGTCACGAGCACCTTGCGGTAGCGGCCCCAGTACCGCGACACTTGCTTGCCTTGTGCGGTTAACCAGGCGCTATCCGACGTAGGCTTGACCTCAATGGCGCCACGTGAAGGGAGTTGGCCGGGGCGAGGATGCTCCGTTTTCTTTTGGAACTGATCGGGGGTAAAGAGACCGCCATCAGGCATTCCGGCACCCTGGTTCTTCAGCCCCATGATGCAGTGTACACGCGGCTTGAGCGGTTTCCCAACGTCGTCGAGGAGCTTACCCAGCGGGCCGTAGTAGCCGGTTTCATCCTGCGCCGCCCCGGTGGAACGGATATCGCGGAGTTCGGTCAAATATTGCTCTAAAGGTGTCATTGTACGGTGCGCGAGACTGACCGATTCGCGGCAGAGTAAACCCTTTGATTACCACTAAAGTCGTCCAAATTGCAATTATTGGGAACTGAAGGAGCGGCGTTTGGAAGGAGCGCCGACCTAGGCTACAACCGCCCCACCCAGTGGTGCGGGAGGTTTGATCGCGAAACGGGGACCCCCTGACTCACGCAGCCTTTACGGCGATTCGGGCGGGCCGGGTGCGGGGCTTATGCTTGACCACAATCTCCACATCTTGATCGAGAGCCACCAGAAACCGGATCAGCCGTTCCACGGAGAAGCCCTCCAGCTTGAAGTGCAGAAGGGCGGAAACCTTGGGCTGGTTGATGCCGAGCAAGGCCGCGGCATCGGCTTGAGAGAGCCGCCGCCGCTTTACGATGTTGCGAATAGTGGCCCCCAGCCTGGCTTTGGTGTCAAGCCCGGCAGCATCCGGCAGCCGAAGGTCTGCAAAAACGTTGCCACTGCTGCGAATGACGCGTTCACGGGTTGCCTTAGCCATATCTTTCCTCGTAATCCTGCTGGGCCATGCGCAGGCGGCTGCGAATTAGCTCAGCGTCTGATTTCCGCGCCGAGATGCCACGCGGCGATTTCTTCTGAAATGCGTGCAGCAGGTAGACGGCTTGCTTAAAGCGGACCGTGTAAACCACGCGATAGGTGTCTCCGTCAAAGTTCTTCACCACTTCCAGGACGCCCGGCCCTTCACCCTTCCAAGGCTTGGCCGCCGCGTGCTTCCCGCCATATTGGGCCGCGCTCAGCGCGAACCCCACGCTCCGCCGGACCGGCTCGGGAAACTGGAGCAGATCGCGGTGGGACGAGCCGATCCAATACAGCGGCTTCTCTCCGGGCGTCAGTGACCGTCGCATTTATTATCCCACTTTTGGGATGCCATGTCAAGCACTGTTTGATAGTGTCTCAGTTTGTTTGCTGTAGCGGCGCTGTCCTCAGCGCCGAAATGCGCCGGTGAGGACACCGGCGCTACAGCGAGATTTGCCGGGTTGTCCGCCCGTCTTCGTTAAATAAACTACATTGGGAGAGTTAAGCCGGGGAATGAAACGTTTTGGGCCGTAGAAACACATACTACTGAATCAAACAGGCAGCGGGGAGCCGGGCACCCTAAGGGATTAGACTCCCCTCCAGGTCGGCGATGATCCGCTGCCCCGGTTTACTAGCCTCCTTGAGTGTTTCCGTCATTCAACTTCAAATTGGTACAAAACCGTGAAACGAAGGGCAGCGGCGCCTGCCCCGGCCATCGCCATAGCGGGCTTATCGTCTTGACATCGATTCCTGCGGGCTTCTAGCATGGGACCGGAGGAACTTGGATTGGCTGGCAAGACGCTCGGCCATTACGTGCTTGAGAAAGAGGCGGGAACCGGGGGCTTGGGCGAGGTGTACCGCGCCTACGATTCGCGCTTGCGGCGCTTTGTAGCCATTAAGGTGCTGCATGAAGATTTGCGCGAAGGCACGGGTTGGGAGCAGATTCTGGCAGAGGCGAGAGCGGCATCGGGCTTGAATCATCCGAACATCTGCACGACCTACGAAGTGGGTGAGGCGGACGGCCACGCTTACATCGCCATGGAATTCGTTGACGGTAAACCGTTGGGACAGGTGATCCCGGCGGACGGCTTGCCCGTGGAAACAGCCCTTCGTTATAGCCTCCAGATTGCCGACGCTCTGGCTCACGGGCACGAAAAGGGAGTGTGCCACGGCGACCTCACGAGCTGCAACATCATGGTGGATCAGGATGACCGCTTAAAAATTCTGGATTTCGGACTTTCCCAGCAATTCGCTGTCCCGGAATCGCCCGCGCCGGGTGGCAGGCAAATGGCGCGAGGCCGGCCCGCCGTATTGGGAGATATCCAGCGATTTGGGGCTGTCCTTTATGAGATGGCCACCGGGATGTTGCTAGGTTCACGCGAAATCGTGAATCCAGACTTGAGCCGTATCGCTCCGGCTTTGCGTGTACCCATCCACCGCTCGCTGAGCGCAGGGTCCACCGGAGGATACGAGGAAATCAGCGAGGCAAGGGACGACTTGCGGTCCTGTCTTCCCCCCGCATCTTTACCGCCCGTAGCGCGTTCTTCGATTATCGCAGGAAGCGTGTCGCCGCCCGCAAAGTTTTCGCGCCGCGCCCGATGGCTGGCGGGTGCTGGCGCTGTGATGGCGCTCTGCCTGCTGGTGGCCGGAGTTGCGCATTTATATAGAATTAGAAATGTCGCTCGGGGACCAGGACATCCATCGGCCCCCACTGCCAAGTTGACCGTGGATGAACCCGGCAGCCTCACATCCAACCCTTCCGGCGATCCACAGGTCCGGGTCTGGGCCAATACCAAAACGCGGGTTTACCATTGCCCGGACACACGCTGGTACGGGAAGACCAAGAGCGGTGAGTTCATGACCCAAGCCGAGGCCGAACAAAAGGGCTACAAAGCAGATGCAGGAAAGTTGTGCAGCAAATGACGGGCCGGCGGTGGCTGACGCTGGAGGCCAACGCTCAACTGGCAGCGGCGCCGGCCGAGATGCTCTCGCCTCCGCCTGGAATTCTGCGGGTGATACGGATCCGTTCAATCTGTCCTGCAGTCGCCTCCTCGATGCGGAATTCGAGGTCCTTCCAAACCAGAACTTCGTTCTTTTCCGGAACCCGGTGGAATTCTTCCTGCAAGAAACCGTTGAGCGTTTTCGTTTCCGGCAGCGCACTCTGAAAAAATGAATTCACGTGCCGCCCGCGGGTTTCGCCGTGAGCAATGATTTCATCTTTCTTGACGCGCTTGATGAGCTGGGGAATCACGTCCTTCTCATCGATGATCTCCCCCACTAACTCTTCGAGGCAATCTTCAAGGGTAACGACCCCCGTGACTTCGCCATGCTCGTTGATGACGATGGCAAGATGGGTGCGGGCCGTCTGAAACTCGCGGAGGAGTTCATCGGCAGGGAGTTGGGCGGGGACCAGAAGAGGCTTTTTAGCGAAGGCCCTCACCGGCTCGCTGGACTGGCCCTTTTCCAGGGCAATCAGCAGGTCGCGTTGGTGGACCACGCCCAGAACATTTTCAAAGCGGTCACCGCTTACGACAGGAATCCGGGAGTGCTTAGCCGCCAGAATCTTCGGCCTCATTTCCCCCAGTGTCTTCTCCCCTTCGAGGAAAAAGACCTGGCGGCGTGGAGTCATCAGGTCCCGCGCCGTGATGTCATTCAGGCGGAAAATTTGGCGGATCATCGCCGCCTCGTCCGCTTCGATGGACCCGGAGCTTTCGCCGAGCGTTGCCATGGCTTTGATCTCTTCCTCAGAAACCGGCACGGACTTTTCCGGGCTGATGACGCCCGCGATGTAATAGGTGAAGCTGATGAGGGGAGCCAGCAGGGCGGAGATTAAGCGAAGAGGCCGCGTGGAGGCAAGGGCGATGCCTTCCGCGTGCCTCACGCCCAAAATCTTCGGTACCACCTCGGCAAAGACAATGATCAAGATGGTAAAGGCTACGGTGATTGCTGCGGCAAGAATGCCGCCAAACCTCTGAACGGCTACGGCGCCCACAATCGCTGCGCTGAGAATGGTGACGATGTTGGAGAGAATGATGAGGGCGGAGAGAGGCCTTTGAATCTCACTTTTCAGCTTTTCGAGGATCGCCGCACCCGGCTTGCCATCCACCCGCGCCGCAACCACACGCGATTGGGGAACAGCAAGTAGGGCTGCCTCCGCCGCTGAGATCAGGGCGTCGACGATCAGTGCAATGAGAAAAATTGAAACCAGCTCAACCATCTCGAAGCGGCGCCGTTGAAGCCAGAAAACCGCGGCGGGCGCCTGCTGCCGCTACGGCTAATACCTTCAAGATATCATGTTTTGCCCGATTCAGGGGGCGCGCGTAGTGTCTCAGTTTCTTTGCTGTAGCGGCGCTCTATGGGCGCCGAACTTTTAGTTCTCAATGGATTCCGGCGCTCATAGAGCGCCGCTACAGCAAACTGCGTCACTACCGAGGCGCGAGGCGTCAGGACTGAGAAAGGCTGTGCTGAGGCAGCGCAAACTGGTCAATTTGCGCGAAGAGTTCTTCGGGGTGAATAGGCTTTGAAACGTAACCGTCCATTCCGGCCTGAATGCACCTTTCTTTGTCACCTTTCATGGCGTGGGCAGTGAGGGCAATGATCGGGAGATGGGTTCCTCTTGAACCTTCCCTTTCTTTAGAGCGCAGGATGGATGCCACCTGAAACCCGTCCATCTCCGGCATTTGGAGGTCGCATAGGAGGAGATCAAACGGTTCCTTTTCCAAAGCCGCTACGGCCTCACGGCCATTGTTCACTACCATGACGCGCAACCCCCGCTTTTGGAGCAAGCGGAGAGCAAGAATCTGGTTCACCTTGTTGTCCTCGGCAAGAAGAACGCGAAGAACCGGTTGGTTATCGTTCGAGTCCGGCGGCGCCGGTGAGATGGGCTGGAGTTCTGCCATGGTTTCTCCTTCCAGGAAAGGCGCTTCGAACAATGGAAGGCCCGAGAGTCTATGAGGCATCGTACGAGGGGCGGCGGCTTCCTGAAGCAGGAACTCCGCCGTGAAGTGGAATGTGCTCCCCGTTCCCACCCTGCTTTCCAGCCAGATCCGTCCTTCCATCATCTCCGTGAGCCGCTGGCAGATCGAAAGGCCCAGGCCGGTTCCGCCGTATTGCCGGGTGGTGGAACCATCCGCCTGAGAAAAGGCTTCAAAGATCAGTTGTTGCTTTTCTAGCGGCACTCCGATTCCTGTGTCCTGCACCGTAAAGTGTAGCGTAACCCGTCCAGGGCTCTCTGATTCCTTCCAGATGGCCAGTTCCACCTCGCCCCGCTCGGTGAACTTCATTGCATTGCCCAGCAGGTTGACGATGATTTGGCCTAAACGGACGGGATCGCCAATCAAATTCTCAGGAACATCTGGCTCGATCCGGGTGATGAGCTTCAGCCTCTTTTCACGAGCCTTGACGCCGAACACCTTGATCGTGCCGGCTAAGGTCTCGCGCAGTGAGAAGTCAACGCTTTCCAACTCCATTTTGTCGGCTTCAATCTTTGAAAAATCCAAAATGTCATTGATGATGGTGAGGAGCGAATCGCCTGAGGACTTGACCATCTGAATGTATTCCTGTTGTTCGGCGGTGGGGTTTGTCTCCAGCAGCAATTCCGTCATGCCCAGAACCCCGTTCATGGGCGTGCGAATCTCATGACTCATGTTGGCCAGGAATTCACTTTTGGCCCGGCTGGACGCCTCGGCGGCCTCCTTGGCGCGCTGCATCTCATTCTCGGCTCTTTTGCGCTCGGTAATATCCTGGGCCAGGATAATGGCCACCCTCTTGCCGCCTAACTCCAGGGAGTGAGCGATGATTTCCACGTCGATAAGGCTCCCGTCCTTGCGGCAGTGCATTCCATAGCCGTGATACTGCAAATCGGGATTGCCGTCATTCACTTCCTTCAGCAGGCGCGGAACGTCTTCAGGAGGGCGAATGTCCGTCAGTTTCATCCTCAAGAATTCCTCCCGGGAATAACCGTAATGTTCAACCGCCGCATTGTTCACTTCCAGGAAGCGGAGAGTACTCAAATCAGCAAGATATAAAGGAAGCGGGATATCCGCGAATAGGATTCGAAACTTGGCCTCGCTTTGCGCCAGCTCCTGGGTGCGCTCATTCACCAGCCGCGTGAGTTTAATTTCGTTGGCGCGGACCCGGCGCAGCCGGAGCCGGTAGACTCCCGAAGCGGCAAGAACCAGCAAGAGCACGCAGGCCGCGGCGAAGGGAACGGTGTTATAGAAATGGGGCTGGAGGATCAGCTTCACCGCTGCTCCCGAGTTATTCCAGACGCCATCGTTGTTGCAGGCAGCAACCCGGAAGCGGTAGGTTCCCGGTGGCAAGTTTGTGTAGTAGGCCACTCGCCGGCTGCCGGCGTCAACCCAATCCTTATCGAAACCCTCGAGTTTGTATTTGAACGTGACCTTCTCCAGCGCAAGGAAGGTGAGGCTGGCGTAATGAATCTCCAACTCACCCGAACCCGGAGGCAAAGACTGAGTGGCCGGTGGCTACACGGGCTTCTTATCATAAAGGATTCTTTCGACCACCACCGGAGGAGGGATGGAGTTCAGCGCTAGATGGTCAGGGTCCACCACGGCAACGCCTTTGATGGTTGGGAACCAGAGTTTGCCGTCTTTTGTTTTCCACCCCGAGGGTTGGTTACCTTCCGTGCATTCAGCGGTCTTCATGCCGTCGGACTTGCCGAAAACCCGCGAGGACACGCGGCGGACATGTCCTTGAGCAAGCGTCTCCAAACCAGCTTTGCTGACGCGGAAAATGCCGCGATTCGAGCTCATCCAGAGGTTGCCACGGTCATCTTCGAGGATTTGGAAGATGGTATCGTCAAATAGGCCCTGGTCCGTAGTGAAAAGCGTGAACTTCCCATCCCGGTAGCGGCACAAACCGCCGCCGTTGGTTCCGAGCCAGAGCGTTCCTTCGCGATCTTCATAGATGGCGTAAACAAACTCCGCCGGTAAACCATCTTTGGTGGTAAAAGTCTGCAGCTTGCCGTCCTTCAAACGCATCAATCCATGGTTGACGGACCCGATCCAGAGGCTTCCATCCCGCGCCTCGTGCAATGCCATGATGACATCATCCGCCAGAGGGCTTGGGGACTTGAATGAGAAGAACTTGCCTTGGATAAACCAGTCGAGACCCCGGACCGTGCCAATCCAAAGTGTGCCTTTGTGGTCCTCGACGAGGGAAAGGATGGCGCCATTCGTGAGGCCATTTTTCCGGTTGTATGAGGTGAATTTCCCATTCCGGAAAACGTTCAGTCCCGCCCCATCGGTGCCAATCCAGAGATTACCCAAACGGTCCTCGATCATGGCACGGACAAGGTTGCTGGAAAGCCCTTGCCGGGTGGTGTAGACCGTGAAGCGGCCGTCCTGGAACCGGTTCACGCCCCCTCCTTCGGTACCCATCCAGACGCTGCCGTCGCGGGTTTGATAGACGGAAGTGACAAGGTTTTGCGAGAGTCCGTCATTGGTGGTGTAGGTGACGAACTTGCGGTGTTCGAGACGGTTCAGGCCGCCGCCGTCGGTCCCGACCCAAAGGCGGCCGTCTCTTCCTTCTGCGATGGACCGCACGGTGTTATTGGCGAGTCCATTTTGAGCCGTGAAAACGGCCACTTTCCCATCGACGAATTCGTCAAGTCCGCCGCCGTCGGTGCCGGTCCAGAGGTTTCCCTTGCTGTCCTCAAAGAGGGAAAGGATTTTGTTGCTAGAAAGACCTTGGCGAACCGTAAATTGAGTCTCCGTACCCCCGCCAGCTTCAATCAGCCCCGAGTCCTGCGTGCCCACCCAAAGGTTTCCGAGGTGGTCTTTGAGCAACGCGGTGATGGGGAGGTGGGAAAATGCGGGGTCCGCCCAATAATCCACCAGGTGGCCGTCGAAAAGTTTCTTGAGTCCCGACGGAGTGCCGGCCACCAGCGTCCCGTCACCGCTTCGCGTGATACAGTTGATTTGATCGTGGCTCGGGAAAACAGAAATTGCCCCTTGGCTCCATCGGGCCAGCCCGCCTCTTCGGGTTCCAATCCAAAGTGATCCATCATGGCCGGCAAAGAGCGTCTGAATGTAGTTGTCCTTAAGCGCCGGCATGTTTTTGCGGTTGAAGACTTTGAATGCGGCGCCGTCAAAACGCACCAACCCTTTTTCTGTAGCCAGCCACAGATAACCGTTGGAGCTTTGGGTGATAGCCTGAATGGAATCCTGAGCCAGCCCGTCTTCCACTTCCCAAACGTCGTGACTGTAAATCCTGAGAGCTTCGGAGGTGTCGATGGTACGGGGCGCTTGCGACCCTTGGGCCCGGAGAAGACTTGCGGAAAAGACCGCCGCCAAGAGGATGACGAGCGCCGCCGTTTGGGAGCTGAGACCCATGAGACAAACAGGCCGGATCTTCCGCGCCGGGGGTTGCTGACGCAAGGATGCTTTGCCAAGTTGGGAATTAGATGTGCGGCATTCCATTGAAAACTCGCATAGACTTTATCGGCAGAATGGGCAATCGCCCTTAGATAAGCCACCCGGAATATACGGAATGCACGATCCTGGGCCAGGCCGCGACAACAAAAGTAGTCCATTTCCGGGGGCGGGGTCTTTGCGGCGGCCCCGATGGTAACCCGAATGGATATCCTGGTGCCGACCTTCCCGGCGGCTTTCAACCTGAATCCGCAATAGAATGTGATTTGGCACGACCAGGCCGATTGATAATAAAGGACATTCCGGCTTTGCCGGCAGCCGGGGCAAGGCCTTCAACGGCACGCTCGCGCTTTCCCCGGGGGTAGACGGATGTGTGGACCCCTTGACGTTCAAACCGCAGGTTGCCAGCAATTCCGGGATTAGAGCGAGTGACTTTCGTCGTGACATTGAAGGTTTGCGCTCCTCGTCTTTGCTATCCATGAGGACTTATTGAATCTCGCATAATACAGTGACAACAAAGTCAAAAAGAAAGGCCGGCATGGTGAAGGAAGGCAAAAGCGAGTTGCTGAGACTTGCCGGCTCGGGCCCTGCCCTGACGGGCGGCGGCCTCAGCTTCGCCCAGGCCTTGCGAGCAGCGATTGGCCAGTTCCGGTCCC